>ENA-ORXT01006218-ORXT01006218.1-marine-metagenome-genome-assembly--contig:-NODE-6218-length-11208-cov-5.186955_pt1 | contig 11208 bp, 11 predicted proteins | sample MGYA00237868_ERZ511482 | MGnify/ENA metagenome assembly ERZ511482
CGGCCAGAGCAACAGTCTGCAGCGTCGGCTGACCGGAGAGCGGGCCGGTCACGGGCCAGCCCGCGGCCTGGGCAATGCCCCCAGCGGTGACGCTCGGGCGGCGGTAGTCATCCATCGTGGCGGGCACGATATCGCGGGGCAGCGGCTCGTCGAGGCGGATCAGGGCGATGTCGTTGGTCAGCGTGGAGTATTCGAAATTGGCGTGGATGACGGCCCAGCTCGCGGTGCGGCGGATCGCGCCCTTGCCCTCGTGCTCGCGGTCGCCGGTGGTCAGGTCGATATGCGACCACTTCGAGCCGTCCGCCGGGGCGACGCAATGGGCCGCCGTGACGACCCAGCGGGCATCGATGACGGTGGCCCCGCAATGCTCGGTCAGGACGTAGCCCTCGTCGTCGTAGCGGACCTGAAGCTTGACCATCGAGCGGAAGCCGGGATCGGCGGCCTGGCCGAAGCGGGCCTGCCGGCCGTTGGTGAAGCTGTTGCCCGTGGCGGTGGCGGTGCGGTTGCCGGAGGACTGGGCGGCCATGACCGACACGGCGCTCAGATCGGTCAGCGACTGCGCGTCGGCTCCGGCGATACCGGTGACGGTGAGGGCGGCGGCGGTGACGATTGCTTTGAGTGCGGTCATGGGTCTGTTTCCTGTCTCGTGCCTCGGTGGCTTGAGAGAAGAATGCCCGTAAGTCGTAAACATTACTTTGTGGAGCCGAAGTCGAAAGGCGTACAATTTGATATGTATTGCGCGGCATCCACCCCGGCACACCGTACCCGCAAGTATAGACGAATTTACATCTAATTTTCGACAAATCCCGTCGGGTCACGGCGCGAGGCATCCTCCGCCCGGGCCGGAACGGTAGTTTCCGCGACGCTCACTCCCGCCCGATCTTCTCCTCGATATTCGCCAGCCGCGCCTCCATCGCGCGCAGGGCGTCGAGGATTTCGTGGCGTTCGTCGGCGGCGGCCTCGTTCTCCTCCACCGCGTCCTGCATCGAATTGACCATCAACCCGACCACCAGGTTGGCCACGGCAAAGGTCGTGACGAGGATGAAGGGCAGGAAGAACCCCCAGGCATAGGGATGCACCTCCATCACCGGGCGCACGATGCCCATGGACCAGCTTTCGAGCGTCATGATCTGGAACAAGGTGTAGCCCGACGCCCCCACCGTGCCGAACCATTCGGGGAAATCCGCGCCGAAGGTCTTGGTCGCGATGACGGCCCCGACATAGAAGATCAGCGACATCAGCAGGAACACCGTGCCCATGCCGGGCAGCGCCTCGATCAGCCCCTCGATCACCTTGCGCATCTGCGGCACGGCGGAGACCAGCCGCAGCACCCGGATCACCCGCAGCGCGCGCAGGACCGACAATCCCCCGCTTTCGGGGGCCAGCGAGATCGCGACGACCAGAAAATCGAACACGTTCCACCCGTCGCGGAAGAAGCGCGGACCCCGGGCGAACAGCTTGGCGACCAGTTCGACCACGAAGAACGCCAGGCACGCGGCGTCGATGGCCGTCAGCAGCGGGCCGTACTGCGCCATGACGCTCGGTGCCGTCTCCAGCCCCAGTACGACGGCGTTGATCGCGATGACGAGAAAGATCAGCCGCTGGATTCCGGACGATGCGATGAACGCCCCCACCCGGGTCCGCAAGTCGGCAATTTGCATCGTGCTCATCCTTCAAACCTCGGCATCGGCAGCGACAGGAGACACGGGGTCAAGGCGAGAGAAAGGCACCCCGTCGACCGCGCCCGGCGGCGTGATCCATACGGGGTTCGGGAGAGGGAAATCCAGCCAAATTCAATCCGCCACGAATTGCCCTGTTCCGGGTTGCAGTGTTGCGCTACATCGCCCCCATGTCCCTGACCGATCATCCCGACCGCGTACGCCTCGCCAACGAGCTGCACGCCCGCCCCTTCCCCCTGCTCGATCCGGCGGGCCGGGTCTCGCATCTCGCCATCGCGGCCCCGCCGGGCAAGCAGGAGGCGGCGAAGCAGCACATGCTGGACCTGTGCGAGCGCCTCGGCGCGTCGCGTCCGTCGCTGTCGGCTCCCCAGCACAATCTGGATGCGGGGCGCTTTCGGGTAAAGTGGGAATGGCATACCGAGTTCCTGGCCCTGACGGTCATCGCCGGGCCTGCCTCCCCCTCGCACACCCCCTTCGCCGATCCGGCCATCGACCTGCTGCCGAAGGACTGGATCGCGGGTCTGACGGGCGAGGTGCTGGCCGCGATCCACATCCATTGCGAGAGCCTTGATGCCGGCGAGGGGTTCGGCTCGCCGTACATCCCCCGGCATCTGGCCCCGCATTTCAGCGACGACAGCCTCGTCGGCGCATCGATGTTCGAGGACAATGCGCGCTTCTGGGGCGATTTCCGCATCCACGAGGACGGCTACATGCGCTTTGCCGTGCGCAGCCTGCACGGGTTCGAGCGCCCGCTGATGGGCCGCATCGTGCAGCGGTTGATCGAGGTGGAGACCTACCGCGCCATCGCGATGCTGGCCCTGCCCGCCGCGCGGGGGGTCTGGCCCAAGCTGAACGAGATCGATACGGCGCTGGCCGAGACCACCGCCGCCGTGGGGGGCGGCAGCACCGAGACCGAGCGCGCGATGCTGGACCGGATCACCGAACTGTCAGCCCGGATCGAGACGATCACCGCCGAGAACGCCTATCGCCTCGACGCCTCGCGCGCCTATGCCGCCATCGTCGGACGCCGGATCGACGTGCTGTCCGCCGCGCCGCTGAAGGGGCAGATGAACCTGAAATCCTTCATGAACCGCCGATTCGACCCGGCGATGCATTCCTGCGAGGCGACCCGCGCGCGCCTGAGCACCCTGTCCGAACGCGCCGAACGGGCCGCGACCCTGCTGCGCACCCGCATCGACGTGACGCTGGAGGAGCAGAACCGCGAGGTGCTCAGCTCGATGAACGAGCGCACGGCGCGGCAGTTGCGGTTGCAGGAGACGGTCGAGGGGTTGTCGGTGGTCGCCATCGGCTACTACGCCGTCAGCCTGGCCGCCCTGCTGGTCATGCCGCTGGCCAAGGGGGCCGGATTGTCCGAGACGATGGCCAAGGCGCTGCTGGTCGTGCCCGTGATCCTGCTGGTCTGGATGTTCGTGCGCAGCGTCAAGAACAAGGCGATGGCGTCGGCGGGGGGCGAGGGGGAGTGATCCCTCACACTACCCCCGCCACCAGAATCGCCCCCGCCAGCAGCAGCCCCGCCTCGCGGTTGGACCGGAACAGCCGCAGGCACACCCCCCCGTCATCGGCATCCAGCACCCGCACCTGCCATGCCAGATGCGCCGCGAAGCCCGCGACCAGCAGCGCGCCCCAGCCCAGCCCGGCGGAGACCATCGCGATCCCGGCCAGCGCCACCGCCCCCGCATAGAACCCCGCGATCCACTGCCGCGTATGCGCGCCGAAGCGCAGGGCGGTGGATTTCACGCCGATCAGGGCGTCGTCCTCCTTGTCCTGGCACGCATAGATCGTGTCGTAGCCGATGGTCCAGCAGATGCCCGCCAGATACAGCCAGACGGCGGGCCACCCCGGCGCCCCCGCCTGCGCCGCCCACGCCACCAGCGCCCCCCAGTTGAAGGCGAACCCGAGGAAGAGCTGCGGCCAGTACGTGATGCGCTTCATGAACGGATAGATGGCCACGAAGACCAGCGAGGCGAAGGCGATGCCGATCGCCGCCCCGTTCATCGTCAGCAGCACCGCCAGCCCGACCAGGCACAGCCCGCCCATGCACACCACCGCCTGCCGCACCGATATCGCGCCCGACGGAATGGGCCGCGAGCGCGTGCGCTCGACCTGTCCGTCGATATCGCGGTCCACGATATCGTTCAGGCAGCACCCCGCCCCCCGCATCGCCACCGCCCCGATCCAGAAGGCGACCATCAGCCACAGATCCCCCCAGCGAAACCCGCCGCTCGCCCCCGCCAGTGCCAGCCCCCACCAGCACGGCAGCAGCAGCAGCCACCACCCGATCGGCCGGTCCGCCCGCATCATCCGCAGATAGGGCCGCCACGCGGCAGGGGCATCGGTATCGACCCAACTGCCGCGCACGGCATCGGCAACGCTGGAATTCGTCATGGCGTTCGATCCTCCGGTAACCGGCCGTCATGCGCGGGGGCCCGAACACCCTGCATCACGCGAACGGAATCCAGGCGGACGAGCACCTTCTGCCCGATCCCGTCCCGCATGACGGCGAAGACCCGGTGCGGCCATTCCTCGTCCGCATTCAGGTGAACGATCTTCTCGTACCGGACATTCTCGATCCATTGCCCCGAGTTGAGAAGGATGTCGAAGCCTTCGTCCTTCTCGAAGGCCCTGCCGACCTCACCGCCCATCACGCGATCCGGTTTCTTCGGCGAGATCCGGGGGATGACGGCATCGAAGAACAAGGCCGTCAGGCCGATGAACAGCGCACCGGCGACCGCGACGATCACCGCCTGCGCGAGGAATTCCAGCAATCCGCTCATCTGTTTCCTCCCCGTCCGGCTGCATCCATGTCGACGGGCATCATAGGCATACCGGAAACGACGCGAAACCCTCCGCAGGGACCGATCCGCCACGGGGACGGAAAGGCGATTGCCTAATCCGTCGCGAGAGTCAATATTCGGGCCATGAACGAAACGGAACCAAAGATCCGCCTCCACGTGGATGCGCCCCTGCATGCGGGTGCCGAGATCGCCCTGGACCGGGGGCAGTCGAACTACCTCGTCACCGTGATGCGGCTGGCGGCGGGGGCGGGCGTCGCCGTCTTCAACGGGCGGGACGGGGAGTGGCGGGCCGACCTGACCGATGCCCACCGCAAGGCCGCGACGCTGACGGCACGCGAGATGATGCGCCCCCAGACGCCCCTGCCCGACCTGCATCTGGTCTTCGCCCCGATCAGGAAGGCACGCACGGACTTCATCGTCGAGAAGGCGTGCGAGACGGGATGCGCCCGGGTGCGCCCCGTCATCACCCGGTATACGCAATCCGAGCGGCTGAATCTCGACCGCCTGCGCGCGCACATGCTTGAGGCGGCGGAGCAGTGCGGCGGGGTCAGCATCCCCGATCTCGACCCCCCGCAACCGCTGACGACCCTGCTGGCGGAGTGGCCGGCGGACAGAAAGCTGATCTTCTGCGACGAGGCGCGCACCGCTCCGCCGATGCTGACGGCACTGGCGGGCATCCCGCGCGGCACCCCCGCCGCCCTGCTGATCGGGCCGGAGGGCGGGTTCTCGCCGGAGGAGGCCGCGCGCCTGCACGCGCATCCCGCCACCCTGCCCGTCAGCCTCGGCCCCCGCATCCTGCGCGCCGATACCGCCGCCGTGGCCGCGCTGGCGCTGGCGCAGGTCGCTCTCGGGGACTGGTGCGAGGATCGGGGCGCATGAGCGGGGGAACGCCGACCCGCGTGGCAAAGGCGCGCGAGACGTGGAGCGGGCTGAACCGCTATCCCTTCTTTCGCGCGCTGGTCAGACAGGCGGGCATCGCGCTGTGGGCGACCGGCGCGGTCTGGGCCTTCGCCTGGGGGACGGGGACCGGGATTTCGGGGTTCGAGATCCTCGCGGTCCACATCCTGCTGACTGCCTATCTCACCGCCGATGCCCCCGCCGCCCCCGATCCCGATGGCGAGGCGGCGGCGCTGGCGGCCTTCGGCGAAACCGCGCTGGGCGCGCTGGTCGGCGGGGCGAAAGGGCAGTTGACCGATGCCCGCCGCCGCATCGGGCGCGAGGCGGTGATGCACGGCCCGCTCGACCGGCTGGTCGTCGCCACCCGCCGGATCGAGAAGCGCCTGGCGACCGAGCCGCGCCTGCGCCCCGCCCTCAACCGCATCGTGACCCGCGAACTGCCGCTCGTCGCCTCGACCGCCGGGCAGTACGTGGCGATGCAGGGGCGCAGCGGCGTCGCGCCCGAACGCCTCGTCACCATCGAGGGCATCCTGCGCGATGCCGCCGAGCGATTCGACACGCTGGGCAAGGTGGAGGCGGGACCGGAGGGGGCGCTGATCGGGCTGGCGCGGCTGGATGCGGATGCGGAGGTGCTGGCCGATTACATGGCCACCGATCTGGATGCGGCGCGGGGCCGGGCCGAGGTGCTGCGCATCGCCCACCGCCTCGACCGCGCCGCCCCGCGCGTGGTGCCGGAACTGGAATACAAGATCCGCACCGTCGCCGAACTGCTGCAGGCCCATGCCGACCACCCCGAGGCACAGGCGCTGATCGCGGAGAAAGGCATGCAGGTCGCCGAAATCGCCGAGGTCGCGGATATGGATACCGGCGGGCGCGCCGCCCTGCGCGTGGCGCTGGAGGACTGGCGCGGCGCGCTGAACGGCCTGTCCAACGTCAAGGGCCTGCGGTGAGCGCCGATACCGCCGCGCTCGCGACCCTTGTGATCGTCGCGCTGATTCTCTGCACGGGGGTCGCGATCTGGTCGTTCCTGCGCGCGCGCAGGCTGGAGCGGGTGGTCGGCGCGATGCGCGCGCGGCTGGGCGAGGCGAAGACGACGCTCTCCGTCTTCGAGGCCGAGCGCGCGGGGGAGGCGGAGCGCCGCGCCGCACTGGAACGCGATCTCTCGGCGGCACGGGAGGAGGCGCGCACGGCCCGGGCGACCGCCGCCGACGAGCGCGCGCAGACCGCCGCCCGCATCGCCACGCTGGAGACGGGCGCGCGCGAACAGGCTCGCCAGACCGACCTGCGCCTTCAGGATGCCGAAGCCGCCCGCGCCCTCATGACCCGCCAGCTGACCGAAGCGCGCGAGCAGATGGGCAGTCATTTCGACGCCCTCGCCGGAAAGGTGATCCGCGAACACGGCGAGGATTTCCGCAAGACGGCGAGCGCGCAACTCGATTCCATCGTCGCGCCCCTGAAATCGGATATCGGCAGGTTCCAGACCGAAATCCGCACCGCCCACCAGGGCGCCTTGCAGGAGCGCGCGGCCCTCAAGGAACAGCTCGGCACCCTGACCCGGCGCAGCGAAGCCGTCTCGCGCGAGGCCGAGAGCCTGACGAAGGCCCTGCGCGGCGATACCCAGATGCAAGGCGCGTGGGGCGAGGCGGTACTGGGGCGCATCCTCGACAATTCGGGCCTGCGCGAGGGGCACGAATACGTCACCCAGACCAGCGTGCGGGCCGAGGATGGCCGCACCCTGCGCCCCGATGTCGTCGTCTCGCTGCCGGGCGAGAAGGACATGGTGATCGATTCGAAGGTGTCGCTCGTCGCCTATGAACGCGCAGTGAATGCCGAGGACGAGGGCGTCCATGCCCGCGCCATCGCCGACCACGTCGCGTCCCTGCGCGCGCATATCAAGGGCCTGAGCGCCAAGGAATACGCCGCCGTCACCGCCGGCACCGCCGATTACGTGATCCTGTTCGTCCCCATCGAGGGCGCGCTGTCCGAAGCCCTGCGCGCACGACCCGACCTGACCGAATACGCCGCCGCCCTCCAGGTCATGATCGCCACGCCGACCACGCTGATGATGGCCCTGCGCACGGTCAAGACGGTGTGGGATGTCGAAAACCGCAACAACAATGCGGAGAAGATCGCCAGGCGGGCGGGGTCCCTCTACGACAAGGTCGTCGGGTTCTGCACCGATATGGACAAGGTCGGCAGGCAGCTCGATGCCGCCCGCGACGCCCATTCGGCGGCCTTGGGCAAGCTGACGACCGGCAACGGCAACGTGCTGCGCCAGGTCGAGATGCTGAAAACCCTGGGCGCGAAGACGGTGAAATCCATCCCCGATTCGATGGGGATCGAGCCGGACACCGCCCGGCCCGATGACGGGGCGAGCGGGAGGTCGATCGGCGCGGGATGATCGTCGGCACCGCTGCCCGGATCACCCCATCGTCAGCACGATCTTCCCGATATGGTCCGCGTCCAGCGCCGCATGGCTGTCGGCGGCATCGGCCAGCGGAAAGCTGCGATCCATGACGGGCCTGACCTCGCCCCGCGTCATCATCGGCCAGACATAGCGCAGCAGCGCCTGCCCGATCTGGCCCTTTTCCTCGGGCGAGCGGATGCGCAGGGTCGATCCGGTCAGGGTCAGGCGCTTGAGCATCACCGGCAGCATGTTGATCTCGACCTTCGCGCCCTTCTGGAACGCGATATTGACGATGCGCCCGTGCTTGGCCGCGACCTTCATGTTGCGCGCGATGTAGTCGCCGCCCACCATGTCGAGCGTGACGTCGATGCCGTAGCCCTCCGTCGCCCCCTTGATCGCCTCGACGAAATCGGCCTCGCGGTAGTTGATGCACATCTCCGCGCCCAGTTCCTCCGCCGCGCGGCATTTCGCGTCCGTCCCGGCGGTGGCGAAGACGCGCGCGCCGAAGGCCCCGGCCAACTGGATCGCCGTGGTCCCGATGCCGCTGGTGCCGCCATGGACCAGGAACGTCGACCCCTCCGACAGGTCGCTGCGCCCGAACACGTTGGTCCAGACGGTGAAGAAGGTTTCCGGCACCGCCGCCGCCTGCTCCATCGACAATCCGTCCGGCACCGGCAACGTGCACAATTCGTGCGCGACCGCATAGTCGGCATAGCCGCCCCCCGACAGCAAGGCGCAGACCCTCTCGCCGATGCGGTAGCGGGTGACGCCCTCGCCCAGCGCCTCTATGGTGCCGGACACCTCCAGCCCGGGGATGTCCGACGCGCCGGGGGGCGGGGGGTAGTTGCCCGCGCGCTGCATCGCATCGGGGCGGTTGACCCCGGCGGCGGCGACCTTGATCAGCACCTCGCCCTCCCCCGGTTCGGGGACGGGCCGCCGGGTCAGGCTCAGCGCCTCGGGTCCGCCGGGTTCCGGTATCTCGATCGCGCGCATCATGGCCATGGTCTGCTCCCTCACCTGTTGAGCCTCACCATAGCGCGGCACGCGGAGCGATAAAGCGCAAAGGGACGCTTTCCGCCGGACATCCGCCGTTTGCCGCAACTTCACACGCGAGAAAACACTATACTGGACGACACTTCGTCAATCGGGAGACCCCCCATGTTCCTCAGCGTCTTCGACATGTTCAAGATCGGCGTCGGGCCGTCGAGTTCCCACACCATGGGACCGATGAGCGCGGCGGGGCTGTTCCTCGACGTGCTGCGGGCGCGGGGCGATCCGGATCTGGCGCGGGTGCGCTGCTCGCTGCACGGCTCGCTCGCCTTCACCGGCAAGGGCCACGGCACCGACCGCGCGGTGCGGCTGGGCCTGCTGGGCTGTACCCCCGACACCATCGACCCCGATGCGGCGGAGGCGATGGAGGCGCGGCTGCGCGAGACCGGGACCATCGCGCATGACGGCCTGCCCGAATTCGCCTTCGACGCGCAGAACGACCTGATCTTCGATTACGGCCCCGCCCTGCCCGGCCATGCGAACGGGCTGATCCTGTGGGCGCTGGATGCCCATGGCGAGAAGCTGGCGACGCGCACGTACTACTCCGTCGGCGGCGGCTTCGTCGTCGGTGGTCTGGACAGCCACGATGACGTCTGCGCGGAACTGTGCGCACGCACCGGCAACCCGGTGGTGTCGGTGGCCTACCGCCTGGCCCCGGAGCACCGCCACCCGGCCGCCTTCGACGATGCACTGGCCGGGTTCCGGCACGTCGCCGCCGAGCCCCTGCCGATCCTGCTTTGCGGCGACAGCGCGGGCGCCAACCTGGCCGCGGCGGTTGCCGGGGCGACGCGTCACCACCCCCGCGCAGCGATCGGTCAACTGCTGATCTACCCGGGGCTGGGCGGTGCGACCGATCGGGGCTCGTACCTGACGCATGCGAACGCGCCGCTGCTCACCACGCGCGACGTGCTGTCCTACCAGGGCATCCGCGTCGGCGACCCGCGGGACGAGCGCGATCCCGCGTTCGCGCCGCTGCGCGACACCTCCTTCGCCGGCCTGCCGCCGACCGTGGTGGTGAGCGCGGCCTGCGACCCGCTGGCGGACGACGGGCGCGACTACTGCGAGGCGATACGTGCGGCCGGAGGAGATGCCCGCCATCTGGACGAGCCGGGTCTGGTGCACGGCTACCTGAGAGCCCGCCACACCGTCGACCGGGCGCGCGCGAGTTTCGATCGCATCGTCGAGCTGCTGGACGAACTGGCGTCCGGGTGATCGGCGGCTCGGCATTCGACAGCCCGGCAAGCGCCGGTACCGGGCGTCAGCGGGTCGGGTCGACGGTCTCGACATCGTAGGCGCGGATCGCCTCGTCCGCGGTGACGAGCGCGAGCCGCTCGAGTCGGGCCTGCGCGACCAGCATGCGATCGAAGGGATCACGGTGCAGCGGCGGCAGGTCCCCCGCCGCCTCGCCGTGATGGAACGTGATCGCGAGTCGCTCGAAACCGGCTCGATCCAGCAGCGCGTCGAGGTCGGCCGGCGCCTTCAGCTCTCCGAGTGCACGCTTGATGGATATCTCCCAGCCGGTCGCTGCGCTGACGAATACGCGAGCCCGCGGATCGGCCATGCGGGTACGACTGGCCGGTCCGAGCCGGGGACTGTCGCCCAGCCACCAGAGCAGCACGTGCGTGTCGAGCAGCAGGTGCATCATTCCCCGCCTTCGAAATCGTCGAGCACCTCTCCCGGTGTCACGTCGAAGTCCTCCGCCATCCAGATCTGCCCTTTCAGCAGACCCGGCTCTCGCACCGCCCGGTCGCCCCGGTGCGGTGTCAGATCGAGATAGGGCTTGCCCGCCTTCGCGATGATGACGCGCTCGCCCTTCCAGACACGCTCGGCGAGCTCGGAGAGCCGGGACTTCGCCTCGTGCATGTTGACCTGGATGATCCTTTCATCGGTGCCCAAGGGATCGATGCTCCGTCTTCCGGATGATCGAGTCTAGCCTAGTCTGGCTAACACTGCAGCATTCAGGGCCACCCGCCACGACCGGACGGGCCGCGGGGTGCACCGGATGACGGTGCAGAACGCGCGCGGCGGCACCGTCGCCCAGCGCCGCTCGATCGCCTGCACCGGACCGATCGGGATGGCCGGCGAGGAGTCGATCGCCGGCGACAGCAGCGGTTGCAGCGTGACGTCGATACCGGCGATATCGATTCGGCAGCGCTCACCGAGGGCTCCGGATCAGGGCGTGGGGATCGGGTGCACGCGCACCACCGCCTTGCGCACGATCGTCGGTGTACGCTGCACATGCCCTCCCGCCTCTCTCTCTCGACCCGATGACGCCGACGACCGTACCCGCGCTCCCACGCGCCACCGCCGCACTCGCACTGTGCGGCGCCATCGTGCTCCCGGGTTGCAGTTCCGACAG
>ENA-ORXT01006219-ORXT01006219.1-marine-metagenome-genome-assembly--contig:-NODE-6219-length-11207-cov-9.363971_pt1 | contig 11207 bp, 16 predicted proteins | sample MGYA00237868_ERZ511482 | MGnify/ENA metagenome assembly ERZ511482
TCTTCTTCGCACTTGTCGCGACCGCCGCGACGCCGTCTGGCACACCTTGCCCTTGTCACAGCCCCGGCTCTGGGCCCCTAACCTGTTGGCATTCGATAATTGTACCACTCAGCTACAGCCACAATACCGGTGTGAATGGTCCTGAGGAGTTCAAACTTATAGTCCAACAGGCCACGCCGACCATGGACACATCGCCGGCCGCCAAGAGCGTCCGCCGGCTCCTCGGCTTTGTTTGAAAGATTGAGGCCGCCGCCATCCCCCTCGCTGAGTCGCTGGTCGCGGCATACAAGGGCACCAAGGTCAAGCGGTTGAAAGAGAAGGAGCGCCGGGCGGCAATGGCAAAGGAGCTTGAGGCATCTTTGGTTCGCTGGCAGGCGGACGACCGGGATGCTGTGGCCACGCACGCCTGGACTGCTGCTTCTGCGAAGGAGGACGGCAAAGGCGGGGGAGACGATGCTGGCGCTGAGGCTACCGGCGGGGCGCACGGGCCAAGGGCGAATGGAGTTCTTGGCGACGGCGGCCGTGGGCCGACCTTGACGGTGAAGCCAAGACGCAAGAGGCCTAAGCCCAAGGAAAACGTCAAACCGGGCGATGTGCCGGCCCTGCTCATCCCGAAGCCGCTCTTGCAGCCGCTCATGCGCCCGCTGGACAGCAACGACGTGGATCACATCTGCCGCATGGCGCTTGCGTTTGGCCTCGACCCTGTGATTGCTGGCCTGAAGCAGCGACATTTTGCTGGCCTCACGGCCATCTGTGAGACGCTGCGCGGGAGCGAGCCACGGGCGCACATCGAGCGCATGGTGGCTGAGGCCACGGGAAAGTAACAAAGGCGCTTCCCTATGACGCGGGAGGGCCAGTGCCTCGTCGAGCTATGACACATCCAGGTTGCGTTGCAAACGGCGGTGCTGGTGTTCGACCGAGTACCAGCCTTTGCGCAGGCAATTGCCGACGTCTTCCAGATTGCCGTGAAGTGCGCCACCTGCTTCTCTGCGGACTTCTCGGAGGACCTGCAGACGCGACACGAGTACCTGGAGCGCTACCCCAAGCCGGGCATGTTTGACGACGAGATGATCGCTGCCTTTCAGATGCGGCACCCGCCCGCGTTGACGAGGACGTCTGCCACGGGCGTCTTCACGCCTGGCCGCATGACGTGACGCGCAGAGGCGTACGAAAAGGCGGACAAGACGCCCTGCGGCACGTGCGAGAAGGGGTTTTCATCCTCTGAAAGGTTTTCTGACGGGGCGTTGACGTTGTGCTGTGCCTGTGCTCATTCCAAGATCCTCGGTTTTGTGGTAATGGACCGGAAGGAGAGCCCCCGGGTATTGATCAACGTTCTCCTCACCCGTTTTTCCTCTCTACCTCGGTACTTGGTATATGATTTTGCGTGCGGGGTGGTGCGCTGCGCGATAGTCAAGCTCCCCTGGATGCTGCGTGACCTCTCGGTGGTGTCAGAACGTTTCCATGTGAGTAACCACACATGTTCTCCTTTCTACAACGCCAACTCGTACGGAGAGCTTGACTACAAGAACACGCTGACCCATGAGCAGCGAAACGCGGCGATTCGCAAGATAGAGCAGATTTTGAGGGGCGCCGGGCACTACGGCTACATGGCGCTGCTCTTCTATCAGACGAGCGTCCTCAACTCCTTTGCCGAGTCGCGGTCGGTCTACCAGCAGAACGCACTTGCCGACGCTGAGTCCAAGGCAGAGGCGCTCGCGCAGCAGCCACCAGGCAGCAGCAGGCAGCACCAACCTGATCCCCCGCAGCTCAACTTGCTGCCATCGTTGGACAAGTGCGCGGATTATTTCTCGCATTACGCCTGCCGCTGTCGCGGGTACATGCGGGACGGGTCCGAGACGCGCAGTGCTAGACTGTAGTTGGCGCTGCATTATATTCCTTTGTTGGTTTGCTCGTATGAGGCACGTGGCGTCATAAAACGACATTTTATCAGAGTACCTTTGCATTTTTCACAAGGAAAAAGACCTAGGAGACCGTTTTTTTGTACGGAGCTACGTCAAAATAAATGAGCCACAACCAACATCCACAGTGGGAGGATGGGGGAGCAACGACGCTGCAATTCCTTAGCAGCCCACGTGGGCCCGTCGCGAAGTGGCTGGCCAGCAGCGGCTGGCCTAAAGCTGCTCGCCCGTCGTGGCTGGCTGGGAGCGGCTGGCCGGGAGCGGCTGGTATGGAGCGGCTGCCTGGGAGCGGTTGGCCGGGAGCGACTGGCCGGGAGCGACTGTACGGGGGTAGAGGGACAGGGAGCGGCTGCACGGGAGTGGTAGGGGCTGGGCGGCAGGACCGGGGCGGCAGGTCCGGGACGGCAGCGCCAGAGTGGCAGTACAGGGTCGGAAAAGCCGGGTCGGCGGAGCGGGCTCGGCAGGGCCGGGTCGGCGCGGCGGGGGCAGCAGGGCGGGGGAGGCAGGGCGGGGACGGCAGGGCGGGGACGGCAGGGCGGGGACGTCGAAGCGGGGGCGGCAGGGCGTGGGCGCCGTGTTGGTACGGACGCGGGCGGGGTATGACACCCAGCTGTCATAGCCTAAGACGACGCCTCTTTCGATGGTCTCTCGGAGCGCAGCAGTCGAGCTCTATCGATCGGATCTCAGCTCTATCGATCGGATGCAGACACGGTCGTCAGTGCGGAGAGGTCAACTGTCACACACGCAGGGCACAAGCGTCCCCTGTTGTCTGCTGTATGTCCGAAGGATGTCTGTGGGCTGTCTGGGGGCTCCAGATGTCTGGCCGGACGTTTGATTCGACCGGTTAGGCTAAGCCTTGAAGTCTTGATCTTGAGTTGCTATTCTGCATATACGCAGAGCACCAATCAAAGCATTTCCTGCGCTTTTTTTGGTACAGTCCGGGTCTCTAATAGTCCATCCAAGGACAATACCCGACACGGAGAGTGCGCGACAGGGGGGGTTGTGGCAGAGGCGACAAGGTCGGCGGCCACCGCGGTGGCCGCGGCGATGGGAGGCGGGCAGGCGGCCGCCATAAGGACAGAGGGGAGTGCGGTCCAAAGGAAGCACGCCCGTGTGCCAGTGCCATCCCGCCCACTCCAGGCGACCACCGCTCGGCGCTGTCCGCAAAGCTCAGGGGTCTTTCTCCCCCTGTCGTTGGCTGAGGGCTGTAGCCCGGCCGCCGGGCCGCGTCTGCGTGGTTGTGGCGGAGGGTACTGTGTCTGTGGGGCGCGGTCACGCGGGGCGGGTCCGGGGCCGGCGCTGGAAGGCTATAGAGGGGTGCGCGCTCGTCATTTGCTGGCGAGCGCCGATCGCAGGAGCCGTCAACGTTCGTGCACGGACGAGGCAGTGCACGGGTCAACAGGGAGTGTGCTGCCTGGTATGTTAACGTTTCGTATCCTACAGGTAGCAGCAGAGCATTCAACATCAGGAGGCACCCACATAAAGGCATAGAGACGCACTCAAAGTTCCTGGATTTCGGTCGGTGCCCTATACTGACCCTTTCTGGCCAAGTTTTGGCCGTGTTGGGACATTACAGTCCGCGGACCGGGCGGGACAGCGCCTTCGAAACCGCCCTTGTCAGCCTAAGGTGGAACGCACACAGTTAAGTGCCACATGCAGACGGCTCAAGGGCCACTCTTTCGCTGAAGTCAGCAGCGTACGATACGGTAGGCGACTATTCGAACGGGATGACTCAGCTTCTAAGGCCTTGCACAACACGAGGGGATGCGACCGTATCACACGTCACGCACTCGCGCGGACTCGATCCAAATTGGCACCGAAAGGCCTCCACGTGTCTCGCAGTATTTCATGGACTTGGGCGATTGGGGCTCCGCTCACACGCTTTTCGTCACATGTTCGGTACGTACTCGACGGAAGCCTCTTCATTTCGATACTTGCGACGACGCTGATACGTTTCATTCGTTGGCAACGACCGACTGCGGCCAACGATGTCGAGGGCAACGGCGCTAATATCTTCGAAAGGTAGCCCACTCCATCATACCCATTACATTGCACGTTGGCAACGCGTTGGCCCGTTGGCAATTGACCACTCGCAGTGCCACACGTAGCGGTTCCATTTCACTGTTTCAGACCGTTGGCCCGACATTGCTGGGAATGCTCTAAGGCACGTCGTCACACTGCCCGGCTTTGGCGCACTAAACGGCTTTAGCGCATCCGGCTGGGCGGGCCCGAGCGCCGATTTCAAGATTTCGGGCTCAAATTTCGCGGCCAGGAAGTCGTTCCGGGGCCGACACGTGGCGCTGCTGCAACCGTGGCGTCGTTGCAACACGTGGTGTCGGTGCAACACGTGGCAATGGGGCTCAAGTGCTTTAGCCCCTCTTCCAGTGGTGCCCGACGGACCGAATGAGGTTGTACGGGGACCCGGAAGGGTCGCACGTGGTCGGAACACCAACCTGGATCTGTGAGGGAATCCCTCTATCCTCTTGTGACGCGATCCCCCCGGAATGGGCCGGGGGAGGGGCCACAAGCACACACGCAATGCCGCCATAGGGAGCGGTGTTTGGCGCCCCTTTGGGAAGCGCATGCCAGGTAAGGCTGAGGGCCGGCCCCGAGGCTTACATCCCCCTCCCCCAGGGGCCGAGTGGGGGAGGGCCTGACGCGGAAGAAAAGACACGCGACCCCTCTATCCGGGCCCCCTAGAGGGGCCTGGAAGCTTGTTGAAGCTTCTTTGACCGGGGCAGATCCCGGGGGCGAGATTAGATCTCGGCCACGGTCAATATCCCACGAGGAATTCGATCGGAGACTTGAAAATATGGGGATAAGTCTCTAGTGACGTATTGGGCAATTTCAGTCCAAGCTGGCTAAAATCCAGTGACAATATCTCTTTTCCAGTGGAAGGGGGTCCCTTGATCCAAGGCAGGGGACACCAGGACCCCGCGTCAGGGACCGTGGCCCGCCGGGCACCGGTCCCCCTACGACCGTTTCTTTCTGGGTCGGGATTGTGCATGTCCTGCGTATTGTTTCTGAGGGTACATGAGTGTATGCTATGGGGTCATCGTGCGTATTCGAATAAATCAGCGTTGCGTTTGCGTCAGTTCCGGCGTTCTGATGAGCTTCGCGCCCTGTAATCCAGGCCCTCGTGTTCTTTCTCCTTTGTGTCGCTCCACATCCTGTGCTGGGATTTCTGATGGGGCCGTGCCCCTCGGCTGTGCGGGCAGAAACCACTACATTGCCTGGATCAGCTGGGGACAGGGTTTCGCCCTTCTTGATCATTCGGGTCTACCCTGTGCCCGTTCTCACGGTGGTCTTTCTGCTGTGCTTTGTCTTTCCCTTGGGTGTGACTGTTCTGTTGATATTATCATGGAGGATTGATTGTTTTCGCAGGAGGACGAAGTCTCTCTGCCATGGACACCACTGGAGTGACGGAGACCGGCGCCCCGGGCGCCGGCAACACGTCACGGCGCAACCGTGACGGATCCAGTGAGGGCTTGGGGTCTCAGGACCTTGGAGGGATCCCTCCTCGGCGGGAGCGTCGCGCCTGCTCGACCCCGCCAGAGCGTGGCGTGCCTAGCTACGGGTGTAAGACCCGCGATGCCACGTGGCGGGTCGTACGTACTTTGGAAAATCGAAACCGCCGAAGGCGGCGCCGGGGAAGACGATGGTCACGACAGAGGAGAGGTCCGAGGAGCTCAGCGGGCGCGACGACGGTCGGGTTTGGCGGAAAGGTTCACGTGGGAAAAGGTTGTCTTCTGGTACCGAGTCTGCCCCTCTTGATCCCCCCGGAGGTGCTCCTCCTATCCGACTCTAAACTCTCCTCGGGTAACCCAAGGTGCCCCAGAACATGCATGCGCTCGTCGTCCTCACGGTACGGCACCTGAAGGGCCAAAACCGAGGAGAGACGGGCGTGTGTGGCTAAAACGCGGCACCAGATAGACCAATAACAAGGGTAAACGGGTGCGTGCCGCCGAAAACGCGGCACCAGATGCCTCAAAAACGCAGGTCAAGAAACGTGTAGTACCAGGAGGCTTTCGACACGAATGTCGAAGACTACGGGCCTTTCCCTTTTGAAATTGCGGCGCTCGACAGTTCCCATAGCAGGGCATGACCGGCCCAGCCCTGCTGGCACCGTACTGCCTTCACGGATTGTACAAGACGCGGACAGTGATGTCGCGTCCCTTGAGGGCTAGACAACTGACCCCGACTCCCATTGGTGGCGTGGGGCTGACGCCGGGTGATCCTCAGTCAGGCGCCGCATCACGATGAGTCAGAGACGCGCTGGATGGCCCCACGCCGTATCAGGGTGATCGGCGTGTCCGTAGTTTCCACAAAAAAGATGGAGGCCGTTGTAGCGGGTGTTGGACGCGTAGAGTGAGTCACTGAGGAAGCGTGCCGCGTGGAAAATGAGGTTGGAAAGCGGGTGAAACGTGGAAATGAGGTTGAAAGTAGGTAGCCACGTGGCGTGAACGGCCAAGGCCTTACAACGAGGGTGGAGACGGAAGGGTATTCCCGTCTCTCCCCCCCCATAGGGCGGGGGGCACAGGTGGAAGGGTATTCCCGTCTCTCCCCCCCCAGGGAGCGGGGGGTGTAGACGGAAGGGCATTCCCGTCTCTTTCCCACGAAGGTGCGGGGGGCGTCGGTGGAGGGGAATTTCCACCTCCTCCCTCCCAAGGTGTGGAGGGTGGAGCTGGAGGGGTATTCCCGCCTCCCCCTCCTCTACCCCCGGGTGGGCGGGACTAAGCGGTCCCCTGCTTACCATGGGGACCTTATGATGGGCGGGCGAGAGCCACCGGCCCACTCCGAACACCTCCTCGTTGAGGTGGTGACCGGGCCCCAACGGGTGCCGAAGATGCGGCTGCCATATCGGCAGCCCTACGGGATTTGTTGGACGCTTTGATTGGCTCCTTACACGATCGACTTTCTCTTATAGAGGCAGCAATTGGGACCACTCGACGATCTCGGCGCCGGCGTCGGCGCATGAGCTTCTCCTCTTCGGACGGGGATTACTCAGGGGTAGATGGGGGCCTCCATGTGCCCCGTCGATCGGTCACCCGTGCCGTAGGGCACGATCTGGCAAGGGAAACCCACCGTCGGATTCCCCCTCATAACGTCCCAGCGGACGATCGATATGCAGCAGTCTTAGATTGCGCAACTTACGCTTTGGCGAATACCGACATCCGGTACGACCGGATCATGGCGCACGGCCTAGGTCGTCTGCGTCAAGACGTATTGGCCACTTTTGGCCCTGACGCAGAGTGGGATGAGACGCCCGCCTTAGGCGTCTTCGAATTCCTCAGCCGCTTCGTAAAAGCGGGTGACGATAGTGATGTCTCGGAGGGCCGGGCCCTTTATCTCCTTCCCGAGTTCACTAAGGGTGACCTCAAGCGGGAGTTGTATACCATCATGCCGTCCCTCCATGGAGGGCGGTGTGGAGAGGTCAGCTCCTTCTTGGAACTGATCAACTGGCTCATCCGAAAATACGCGGATGAGCAGTCGCTAAGCGACCAAGATGCCCTGTTCCATGGGGCCACCCAAGGGGCGGACGAGACAGAGAATGATTACTACGTGCGGCTTCGGGGATTACGTCACCTATGTGGTTATATTCACACGGAAGGACAAATGAAAAGACGCTATATGCAGGGGCTTGGTTGGGAGATTCGCGCCGATGTGCGAGAACATAATACCCTCAACATGCCAATGGACCTGCTGGTGCAATATGCCGACCGGAAGAGGGACGTCTGTAGTAGACGCCTCCAGGAACAAAAGGATGAAGAGGACCGACGGGCCGAGGCCCGTCGGGTACGTCGCGCTGCCCGGCCAGCGCCGCGGAAATACGTAACCGCGGCAGTAACAGCCCCACCTCAGGTGGGCGAAGTTCCTCCGGGTTCTTTCCGATGGAGCGCACCCAAGGTGGGGGAGGCAGATCCCTCCCGAAGAGACCCCCCTAAGGTTGGTGAAGCAGGTCCATCCCGATGGGGCCCCCCTAAGGTGAAGGAGGTCCCTCACAGCCAGACCCAATGAGCTTCCGCTAAGGTGCGGGAAGGGCCTCGAGGGCCTTCCCCACCGACCGCACCAAGGCGGGGGAATCGCAACCTGGTCCTCCCCGGGGGGACGCGGGTCGTTCCGGGCGACCCCGGGCGAAGAATTGTCTCGCATGTAGCATGCGAGGGCATTTCTTTAGAAACTGTCCCCGCCTTGACGCGGGGACAAAGGCTCTGTGAACCAAAACCTTTCTGGAGCGGTGCGAAGAGCGCCGCATGACGGCGGAGGAGGTCCGTAAATGACAGCTGGTCGCGGCGTTGAGGGAACAGTATGGTCCCCCGTGGTCGTCTTCGGACGACTCGCCCTCCTGAGGAAGGGACGCAGCCGAGCAGGATGAGGAGGATAACCCCCCCTCGGAAAACGAGTAGCCGGTGGGTTTGTCCCACCCGCCCGGAAGACGAGTGGTGTCGACCGGAGATGCAAGTCATCTGGGAGGGCCGGGAGAAATCGGCCTAGTCGAGTAGTGGGGGCCTCCCAAAGGAGACCCCCAAAGGGCACGCCTTGCGCCTTCATGCCCTGCTCTAGTTACCACCTAGCCGTTCAGTTATTTCTGACGGCAGGATTTGATCTTACTTCCCGGGCTATATTAGATACGGGTAGTGGCCCAACTCTAATAGACCGGCGGCTTTTGCCGGTCGACACCCCGCTACAACCGCTGGATCATCGCGCGAAGATGTTCCACGACGTTAATGGGGGCTGGCTCCCCATTGTTGCAGCTGTCTGTCTTGGTGTGACCCTTGGGGGTCAGACCTCCGACATCTCCTTTGGAGTCGTGAACAATATGAGTGTCCCAGCTATTCTGGGCACCTCCTTCATCGATGTCAGCACGAAGAACATTGCGACATAGGAGCAGCATGTGGAACTCCTCGACGGCACCAAGGTGCCGATCAAGGGGAGGGAAGCCCCTAGGGGACGCCCCGATCCCTCTATCTCGGCGGTCTGTGCCTGCCCCGAAGGGCTTACGGCTCAGCTGAAGGCAGCCCGGAAGACCTGGGTCCAACCCGGGACAATGGCACATGTTCCCGTGAGGAGTACGTACACGGGGCATGGCCTCGTGAGAGGGCGACCACCTTTAAACCATAAGCATGGTCTACAGGTCGCCCAAGGCCCTGCCATCATGATGGCGAACGAGCCCATAGCCATCCAGGTGATGCACCTGGGTGTTACGCCGTTGCGGCTAACAACCCGTATGACAATCGGGTACATCGACGCCCATGCGGGGCCGACGTACGAGGTCTCGGAGAGCGAACTCAAGGAGATCGCTACGCCACCGAAGGGGGCAGAGGATTTACCTCTGCCGAAGGTAGATGTTTCGTAGGTGCCGACGGAGTGGTCGGGGCCCGTAAAGGCCCTCCTCCGAAAGCATTCCTCCCTTTGGGAGAGGAAGCTAGGCTTTATCCGAGGTGTGGCACACCGGATCCGACTGAAGCTTGGGGCTGTACCCGTGAGACAGCACCCATACAAGGCCGGGCCAATGGCCCGGGAGAGAGAGAACGGGGAAGTCGGGCGTATGCGCTCGATGGACGTTATTGAACCCGCAAGCGGGGAATGCGCTAGCCCCGTGGTGATTGTACCGAAGCGTGATGGTTCGGTTCGCTTCTGTATCGATTAAAGAAAGCTCATCTCCATGACTATCAAGGATGCGTACCCCATCCCCCGGATGGATGAGTGCATTGACTCCCTAGGGGACGCCAGGGTGTTCTCCACCCTAGACTGTAATGCGAATTACTGGCAGATACCAGTAGCCGAGGAGGACAAGCACCTCACGGCTTTCACGTGCCACTCGGGCGCGTGGCAGTGCGTGGGCCTTCCCTTTGGGTTGTGCAACGCCCTTGCGACTTTCCAACGCGCCATGGATATGATCCTGGCCGGTGTGAAGTGGCAGATATGTTTAGTATCGTCGGCGGTCCTGCCCATGCCCTTATTTGGCTACTTGGAGGCGATTCGGGGGCGACACAGTGTGCTGCCTCGCCGAAATCGTGCCCTGTGACTTGGAATGGCAGGTCGACGATCTGGCGACACAATAAAATTCTTGGGGCAGCCCGATGCACGACTAAGACATTGAGTCTGATGCGCGTACGGCCAAGTCCAAAGCAAGGTCGGCACTGTAAGACAACATATTGACGTCTGTGGGAAGGGGCCACGCCCCCAAGCTACACAGACGAGATCACTGTCAGCAAGTGGTCCTGAGGAAAGCATCGGACTGGTCTTTGAGGCCGTCTTTGATCCAGATGGACGGCCTCGTGCCGATCGCCAGCAATATTGCAGCAAAATTCGGATTCTGATTGGCGGGCGACGACCTCGGGTGACTGTCACGGAGAAACCCTGTCGCTTACAGTGTTCCTGGGCTCCAGCGGCATCTTTTGAGAGACGCCTTTCATTGGACAACAAATCTGTCCTCATTATTCTGGTCGTGTTCCTCTGTTTTTACAGCTGTATGATTGGTAGTGGGCGGCCGATAACCCGGGAGATCACTCCAGAGATCTCTCTGGGGGCCAAGGTGAACTCCATCCGCCGCCGCCAACGGTCGCGACGGGCGCCGCTGGTGGCGGCCGCCCATGCCTTCCCCCGCCGCCCACAAGTCGGCCGCGATGGCGCTCGTAGCGGCGTCGGCGGCGGCGGCGGCGGCAACGGCGGCGACGACAACGGTGGAAGCGGCGGCGGCCGGGGCGGTGTGGTTGTGCCGGAGGCGACCACGATGGCCGGGAATGCGGCGACGACGGCGGCCGCGGCGGCGAGGCCGTGGCGAAGGTGGCCACGGTGGCCAGGGCCGCGGCCGCGGTCGTGGCCGCGGTAGCGGCGGCGGCCACGGCTGAAGGGAGGCGGCGGAGACGGCGCCCGCCGCGGCGTCCGCGGCCGTGGCGGCGGGGTGACGGCGGGGTGACGGCGGTGGCGGCCGAAGTGGCCGCCTTGCTGGCCGAACCGGCTCCTGCGGCAGTGGCGTAGTCCGCGGCCCGTGCCGCACGGCTGTGGCGGTGGCGGCGGCCGCGCCGCCACAGCGGCCGTTGGCCAAGGCGCCGCCGACCGTCGCCGTCGATGCGCCCCCGACCGACGGCGTGGGCGGGACGGCCGAGCCGGCCTGTGCTGGGCGTCGCGCCGTGCCCGTCGTTGCGCGGTGGCGCGGGGCCGTCCGTCCTCCCCCACCACCCCCCCCCGCCCCCTCCCGCCTCAGCCGCCATGGTGCGATCCCGGTGGCGGCGGCGGCGGCGCGTCGCCTCGGCGGCTGCCACCGTGGTGGTGGCGACGGTG
>ENA-ORXT01006220-ORXT01006220.1-marine-metagenome-genome-assembly--contig:-NODE-6220-length-11205-cov-12.221423_pt1 | contig 11205 bp, 7 predicted proteins | sample MGYA00237868_ERZ511482 | MGnify/ENA metagenome assembly ERZ511482
GAAGTCAGAAGTCAGACCGTCAATTACATTGACTTCTGACAGTCAATGTAATTGACGGTCTGACTTCTGACTTCTTTTAAAAATTGACGGTCTGACTTCTGACTTCTTTTAAATTTTCCCTTCATCTGCAAAGCTATAATAGCCATTATCTGTAATAATCAAGTGATCCAACACATCGATATCTAGTAATTTTCCTGCCTGTTTTATTTTCTTTGTTAATTCCAAATCTGCATTGCTGGGAAAGAGATTTCCAGAAGGATGGTTGTGAGATAGGATAATAGAAGTAATAGATTCTTGCCTTAATACTTTTTTAAATAAAATTTTGACATCCACGACCGTACCTGTTGTACCACCACTGCTAATTTGTTCCCTACTTAACACTCGATTCGCTCGATTGAGTAAAAGAATCCAAAATTCTTCATGGGGTAAATCCATTAAGATAGAGGCAATCACATCATAAGCATCCTTGCTGCTAACAATTTTTGGTTTTTCCTTAATATCTGTTAATTGCCTGCGCCTACCCAATTCCATAGCTGCGGCTATCGTAATTGCTTTTGCTTCTCCTACGCCTTTAAAATCTTGTATTAATGTTGGAATAGCCCGTTTTCCTAATTCATGTAGGCTATTATCCGCAGAGTGGAGAATGCGTTGCGCTAAGCTTACGGCAGATTCATTTCTGGAACCCGAGCCCAATAAGATGGCTAGTAATTCTGCATCTGAAAGGTTTTGTTTGCCCTTGAGTAATAATTTTTCTCTAGGACGGTCTTCTTCTGCCCAGGCTTTGATGCCTAGGGGCGTTGGTGTGTAGTTGCTCATAATATGCGTGAAAGTTTAATTTAATTTTATCAATTCTTCAAAATAAGAATCAATAACCGTGTGTACGAAGATACTATTTTTTTATGATTTTCTGTAGCTTAGGCATCCTGCCTGAGAAGAAAGTGGCTCAGGCAGGATGCCTAAGCTACAGAAAAATCATAAAAAAAGGCGGACTAGAACCAATATCTAATCCGCCTTAAAAAGCTGGAGTTATAGAGAATATAACATCTCGTATATTTTAACCAAAATTCTATTTTGTAAAACACAAAAACCCAAGCCCTACGAGGGTTTGAGTATTATAAAATGTAATTTATTTTTTTCCTATTCCAATACTTGAAAAGAAAACAAGTTTCTTTCGAAGATTCCGTAACTCAATATCTAATTCTAATAAAAAGGGTCTATGCTTCTTGCATAGACCTAAATTTAATTTTCATTCGGCGGAGTTATAGAGTATATATATATAGTTGAATCAAATTTTTTTCCTTAAAAAGACTACAAGAACTGGGTCTCTTGAAGGGAAGTTTACTTCCCTTCAAGAGTTCAGCGAATTACCTTTCTTGTTTATAAAAAATCAGACCTGCACTTTTGCTAGGTCTAAGCTTACTTTCATTTAGTAGCCTTTCTTTTAATGTTTAGAAGTTTTCTCGATGTCCCGTCTCAAAAGCTTCTACAATAAAGAGTTTAATGCCTTAGATATTCCACATTTTTTTGCTATTATTTTACAAATAAATTCTAAAAAGATTATAAGTAATTGATTATCATATACTTAATTTTTAAAAAATAAATACTCAAATGAAGAATTTATTTTGAAATTTAGATTGAGTTATAAAGTTTCTTTTACAATTTCACAGGAAATCTACTAATACCCTACTTTATTGCGTTTCACTTACCACGTTCCATTTGCCCGTCCCGCTTGCCACGCCCCCGCTTGTCATTCTGGAAGAATCCGTACACGTTCCACTTGCCCTGTTTCATTTGCCACGCCCCACTTCAGACCACCGTAAACTCAAAAAAATGTTTTGATAGTTTTATAAGTAGCTGATTTCATGAAACTTAGATGTGCCAGATTTTTAAAATCTGGCACATCTTGGCTACTGACTTGCCACGCCCCACTTCAGGCGACCGTAAACTCAAAAAAATGTTTTGATGGTTTTGTAAGTAGCTGATTTCATGAAACTTAGATGTGCCAGATTTTTAAAATCTGGCACATCTTGGCTATTCTCGGTCAGCCTGACTTGCCACGCCCCACTTGTCATTCTGGAAGAATCTGTGCACGTTCCATTTGCCACGCCCAAAAGCGTGATGTAGCAAATAGGACGTGCACAGATTCTTCCAGAATGACAAGTGGGGCGTGGCAAGCGGGCCGGGGCAAATGGAACGGGGCAAGTGGAACGTGTACGGATTCTTCCAGAATGACAAGTGGGGCGTGGCAAATGGGATGTGCCAATAGAACGTTAGTGGATTTCTGCGAAATGACAAGTGGGACGTGACAAGTGGGACAAGGGCAAGTGGGACGAGGGCGAATCAGGCTGACCATAAACTCAAAAAATACGTTTCACGATTTTGCAAGTAACTGATTTAATGGAACTTAGATGTGCCAGATTTTAAAAACCTGGCACATCTTGACTATTCTCGGTCAGCCTGAAATGGGACGTGGCGAATAGTGCGTTAGTAGATTTCTGCGAAATTGCCAAAGCGACTTTACTAACAGCCGTTACAATTTTCTTTCAAACAAGCTTCGCCAAATAAAAATTCTCTCTCTCCGTCATCTTTTCTTTATCCGTCAAATTTTTATCACCATACCCACATAAATGTAGCACCCCATGTACCACTACGCGAGTTAATTCTCGCTCAAAAGGAACACTATAAGTCGTAGCATTTTCTCGTATCCGATCAATGCTAATATAGATTTCTCCATTAATAACAGAAGGTTTAGAACTAAAAGGAAAAGTGATCACGTCTGTTAAGGTATCGTGGTCGAGATAATCGAGGTTCATTTGATGCAAAAAGTCATCTGTGCAAAAAACAAATCGAATAGATTGGAGCATTTTACCTTCTTCTTCGACAACAGCCTTTAGCCAACTGGTGATGATCGTTTCATCCCAATCGAAAGTTACCTCTTCGAAAAAAAATTGAATACCTAAATCGGAAGGATCTATAAAGTCGGGAAAGTCCATTTTTAAGCCACTTTGTTGTTTTGAGGAAGCAAGCAGTTTGGGCTTAGTAAACTTCGACAATGTAGTGGGCGATAATCTATCAGATCGCTTCTCTGTTGGAGTATTCTCCTAAGTCTGAGCTCGGGCAGAGCAATTAGACGACTTATGAACAGGGAAGCGATCCGCTAATCTATCGCTGCTGGTTTAAACTAAATCGCATTTCTACAGTACTGCCATTATCTTGAAAATCTATACTATCGGATAATTGGTGCATTAAAAAAACACCTCTTCCTCCGACTCTAGTAAGGTTTTCTGCAGCTGTTGGATCTGGTAAACTTCTGAAATCAAAGCCACCGCCTTCATCACGTACTTGAAGAGCAATCGCATCTTCAGCTTCACTTAATAAAACTTGAACTGTTTTGGATTCATCCTTTTCATTGCCATGAATAATAGCATTGTTAACAGCTTCTGTTAAACTAATGAGAATGTTTCCGTATAAATCGGGGGCAATTTTGTATTTGTGAGCAATCCTTTCTACAAAAGCCTCCACACGCGAAACGTTCCGTGGATTAGAAGACAATCTAAGCATGAGTTCAGAACGATTTGGTAGTAGATAGTTGACCATCTAAGTTCTTTAATGAGACAAAATAAATAACTATTAAAGAAATTTGTTTTATTTTGGGTATTACAATCCAAAAGAACAAATTAATTCTCTATTATAAAATAAGGAATGTCTTTCCAAAGAATTTTCTAAGTATAAGACCTTTTTGTCAATAGCTATTGTTTCTTTATTTTGGATATGCTAACAGGATCGGAAATAAGTGTCAGTACGGGTAAGGATATTACTTTGGAGAAAAATGATAGGTATTTATAGGTTATACTATATTTTTCTATTGAAAAGCAGAAAAACTACAGAATAAAAAACCTTTATTTCTCTCACTTTTAAAACTTGTATGCGGATTTCATGGAAATTATAATATATACAAAAGTATAGGTAAAATATATTGGACGCAAGTCTATTTGTAAATTTTCTTTAATAACCTAATAAATTGAACCTTTTTTGAGAGAATTTTTTATTAAAAAATGTCTAGTAAACGTCAATTAGTATTGCTGTTTATAGGGGTTAGCAGTGGTTTTCGTGTCATTCATATTACAAAACACTTCTTTAAGTAATTAGTAATCCTAAAAGCAATTACTTTTGGATAAAGGAGGGTTTTAAGTGAAATTGTTTATTTGTTTAAGCTGTTTATTTGTTTATCTAGCTAGTGGTTTACATTATTAATTGATTGATTATTCGTATTAGACATTGACAATCATCAAATTGCAAAACTTGAAAGAGGGTACGAACTACATTTTTGTACCACTAGTGCTTTATAAACAAATAAACAGCTTAAACAAATAAACAACTCAAAGTACCCAAAATTAAATCTACTGGATGCAACAGCAAGAAAAACATAGTGCAGAAAACGAACGGCTATGGAAATTGACAAAAAGCTACAAGAAAGACTATGAACCAGATGTAGCAAAAGGCCTCGTTCAGTTAAAAAATCGAATGGCCCAAGATAAAATAAGTAGGCCGCTTAAAATTGTAACCATCAGAACTTGGTTGTCAAGAGTAGCAGCAATTGCGCTTTTACTGATTGGTTCAAGTATTGCCTATCAAGCTTTTTTCAATAGCCAGCCAGTTAACCAAGCACTTCAGACAACAGAGGCTTTAATTACGGCTTATACCCTGCCTGATGGCTCGGAAGTTTGGCTTAATAAGCATAGTCAACTTAATTTTCCCGAAGTTTTTGATTCCAATCAACGAATCGTTAGCCTACAGGGGGAAGCTTTTTTTAAAATAGCAAAAGATGCTAATCGACCTTTTATCGTACAAGCAGGAGAGACAACGGTGCAAGTAATAGGAACGTCTTTTAATATTAGAGCTTATCAAGCCGAAAATACGACTGCTTTAAAGGTAGTGGAAGGTAAAGTAGCTTTCAAAGCAATCAATACAACAACACAGGTAGTTTTAGAAGCTAATGAAAAAGCAGAATTTTTCAAAGACCAACAAACTATCAACCGAGAAATTGCAGAAAATTGGCAAGATACTGCTTGGATGCCTAAAAACTTAGATTTCGATAATACGCCCCTTTCTGAAATTATTAGTTATCTAGCAACCAATTTTGATGTCGCTGTTGAATTAGGCAACCCTAATCTAGGAAATTGCACTTTACTAGCGACCTTAGTAGATAACAACCCAGATGCAATAATAAAAAGTATTGAACGAACGTTTTCTGTTGAGTTGGAAGAAATTTCTTCCAAAAAATACAAGCTCACTGGCAACTGTTCAATAGACTAATATTTTTTCTAGGAATATAGAAAAGCCTTGCCTGCTACTTGTAGGTGAGGCTTTTCTGGTTTTATTGAATTCAGCAGAGGAGAGCGTAGAGACCACTTCATTTAGAGAATAGAGACAAGACGCACGAATAAACTAGAAAAGCGGATAAAAAACTAAAGAATGCTATTAGTTCTTGCGTCTTGTCTCTATTCTCTCAATGAAATGGTCTCTACGCTCCCCTATGCTGAATAATCACTTCCCTAGCCCTATTGCATGAAACAACTTTTAGTATTCTTTTTCTTATCCATCTATAATCTCTGTGCGATAGCTCAATCTGAGTTACTCTCTAAACGAATAGACTTTAGCGTAAAAGAGGTGCTACTAAAAGAAGCTATTGTTCAGCTAAGCCACCAAACTCAAATCGCCTTTTCCTCTTCTGGAAATATCCTGCCCGAAAAAAAAATCACGCTAACATTCCAAGACCAAACGATAGAAACAGTACTACTCCGATTACTAAAAAATAGTGGGGTCACATTTAAAATTGAAGAAAAGCAAATTGTTCTTTTTAAGGCACCCGCCCCACCTACTTACTATACTATAAGTGGATATATTAAAGAAAAAGAAAGTGGAGAACGATTAGCTCATGCTACTGTATTTGAAAGAAAATCCCAAACGGGAATTAGTAGTAATGAATATGGCTTTTATAGTATCACCTTACCAAGAGGCTCCGTAATCCTTAGCTATTCTTATACAGGTTGTCAAACTATTGACAAAAAAATTCAGCTTAAAAAAGATATATCCTTAGATATTGCGCTTACCTCTGCGGTGTTATTAGATGCAATCTTGGTACTTTCAAAAGAAAAAGAAGAATTTATAAAAGTATCCTCTAATACGAATACCTTAGCCATTCAACAAATAAAGCTACTACCCTCTTTGGGCGGCGAAATAGACTTGATGCGAACAATTAGTTCTTTATCTGGCGTAAATACAGGGACAGATGGCTTTGGAGGACTACAAATAAGAGGTGGAAATACAGACCAAAATTTAGTTTTGTTAGATGGCGTTCCTATTTACAATCCTTTACATACTGGAGGAATTTATTCCATCTTTGATGCGAATGCCATTCAAGGAGTCCAATTGTACAAAGGGACTGCGCCTGCGAGATATGGCGGGCGTTTGTCTTCCGTTTTAGATGTTAAAATGAAAGAGGGAAATAGACACAAAATGGTTGGTCGCTTGGGAATAGGCTTAACGACGGCTAAAGCAAGTTTGGAAGGACCTATACAAAAGGGTAAGAGTTCTTTTTTGGTTGCTTTTCGTCGTTCTTTATTCAATAGCTATTTTAAACCTATTAGTAAAAAAATAAAACAGCGAAAAGGGGATATTGGTCAAACTGCACATAGTTTTAGCGATTTTAATTCCAAAATCAATTTTTCTATAGGTAAAAGAGATCAACTCTATTTCAGTGTCTATCATGGGAGTGATGACTTTGTAGATGAAAACCAATCCGAAATAGAAGCACTTACCTCCACTCGGAATACACAACATGATCAAAGTTTAGATTGGGGAAATACGATTCTTGCACTCCGATGGAACCATCTTTTTTTTGATAAGCTTTTTGTCAATACCACCTTGACTTCTAGTAAATTTCATTTTCAATCGGAAGAATACTACGAAGCATTTACACGCTCATCTGGACAAGAAGAAACAGACCTTACGCAGCAAACACTATTTTATAGTATTTATAATTCTAGCATTAACGATAAAGCGGCTAAAGTAGACCTGACCTATCTTCCTTCTACGATACATTCTCTTCGTTTTGGTGCAGAAATAATAAGCCATACATTTAGACCTGGCGCTTTCACCGTTGATCAATCTTCCCAAATTGCTATTGCAGACATTAATCATCCAGATTCTATTATCTCCAATACTAAGCCTATCTATTCCAAAGAGTATAGTCTTTATTTGGAAGATAAATGGCATATTGCTAAACGATTACAAATTAATATAGGTCTAAGAACCACCCTATTAGCCGTCCAAGGTTCAAAGAATTGGTCCATTCAACCTAGAATCTCTACCCGTTTCCAACTATCAGATAGAGTAGTTGTTTATACAAATTTTGGAAAAACGAACCAAAATGTACACCAATTAAGCACTTCAGGTATTGGTTTACCTTCCGATTTATGGGTATCTGCCACCGCAAAAACTCGCCCACAATCCGCTTGGCAAGGGAGTCTTGGTGTAACAACTTCTCTTTTAAAAGGACTCTCTTTAGATGTAGTTGCTTATCGAAAGTATATGCAAGACCTAATCGCTTATGAAGAAGGTTCTAGTTTTTTGTTAGAATCGATTGTATTAGATGCAGCAGATTGGGAATCAAAAGTAAGCTCAGGAAAAGGGAAAAGCTATGGTATAGAACTATCTTTGAAAAAAGAGCTAGGTCAATTAACAGGTTGGTTAAATTATACTTGGTCAAAGTCAACTCGACAATTTGAGGCCATCAATAATGGAAAGGCGTATAACTTTAAATTTGACCGCCCTCATAGTTTTAAAATTGCAGGGGTTTATAAAATTCATCCTAAATGGTCTATCAGTAGCACTTGGTCTTATCAAACAGGTCTTCCCACTACTTTGCCTACTAGTGAATATACTTTCTATTCTTCTAATCTATTTTCGCCAACAACCGTACTCAATAATGGTCAAAAAAATAGCTTTCGACTACCTGCTTTTCATCGGCTAGATATAGAAATAACTCTTGATTTAGGTAAAAAACCAGGTCAACAATTACTTAAAATAGGAGTCGCCAATGCTTATAATAGAAAGAATCCTCTATATTATCGCTTGAAAGAAAAAAGAGATGGCTCTGGTGAGAAAGAATTTGTACAAGTCAGCTTATTGCCTATTCTTCCTTCTTTAAGTTACAACTTGCTCTTTTAAAAAGAAGTCATAAGGAAAAGAGGTCAGAAGTCAGACCGAAAATTACATTTTTCTGTCAGAAGTCAGATTTATGACGTGTTCCTAGACGTACCGCTGGCGTAATTAGACGTTTTTTTGAAACACAAAAGGCACAAAAGGTACAAAAGGGTTTTCACAAAAGTTTTTAATTTGTGAAGTATACCTGTAAAATGTAAAATATACAGCAACCTTTTGTGAAAACCCTTTTGTATCTTTTGTGCCTTTTGTGTTTCAAAAAAACGTCTAATTACGCCAGCGGTACGTCTAGGAACACGTCATAAATCTCACTTCTGACAGAAAAGTGTAACTTTTCGGTCTGACATCTGACTTCTTTTCTTATAAGACTTTAACTTATCAGATATAGCCTTATTCGATAATTAGTTGTAATTTTGGTTTAATTATATATAATAGCTTAAAAGACTATTGTATCAGTTTTCATGTTTAAAACCGACCTGACTCAAATTAATGAAGTCCCTACATTTAACAACATATTTTCTGTTTTTCCTCCTTTGTCTCTTTTCTTGTGAAGAGCCTGTAGAATTAGATATGGAAGTATTTGAATCACAAGTAGTTATAAGTAGTAACTTCTCTCCTAGTCAGCCTTTCCATATTAGCCTTTCCAAAAATAAAGATGTATTTACGAATAGTCCTGTAGAATTTATTAGTGACGCAGAGGTCCAAATTTTAGATGGACAAGGCGCATTGCTTAATACCCTAACATTCAAGAAAGATGTAGTTGCTCCTTATTACGGATTAACAAATTTTCGACCTGAATCGAACGTAAACTACCAATTGTCCATAAATGTCCCTGGGTTTTCTACTATTTTGGCGCAAGATAAAGCTCCAAATCCTGTTGCTTTAAGGTCTATACAAGTCGATAGTGTTGACTTTATTGGTGCAGATGAAAACTTATATGCTATTAATATCCAAACTTCCTTGGCAGATCCAAGCAAAGAAACGAACTACTATCATCTAAAATTATATTATAAAGCCGTATCTGGTAGAACGGATTCAAATGGATTTACAGGAGATATGCAAACTCATTTACGCCCCATTAGCCCCCTAGTATCTAACGAAGAGAATCCTAGTGTCATTTTTGACATTGACAAAAGCGGCGTCTTATTTACGGATGAAGGCTTCAATGGTCAATTGATTAGCTTACAATTCGATGCCTTATTGGATAAAACGATAGCTGGAGAATTTCCCAAAATTGTCGGAGAACTAAGAACCGTATCCAATAGCTATTATCAATACCATACCTCTCTCTCTCGCCAACTAGACAATCAAGACCGTCCTTTTGCAGAACCGATTACCGTTTTTTCAAATATTGAAAATGGATTAGGTATCTTTGCAGGATTTAGTGTACATCGAGATTCTGTTACTGTTATTCGGTAAAATTTCGACCAACCTCACTTCATTAAGATTTCATACACATGGCAGTATCTAAGCGTCATCGCTATAAAAGCAGACGAGAACGTTTACAACAAGGCATTCGCAGATGGAGAGTCGGCATCACCTTCTTTTTAGTAGCCTCCGCTATTATGGCTTTTAAAGAAAGAGTCGCTATCTGGGATTGGTTTCAAATGTACTTTTATTAAACTAATGGAGAATAGAGAATAGAGAAGTGAGATGTAAGACGTGTTCCTAGACGAATTTAGATTTGTATTGTGTAGCACGCTTTATTTAGGCTTAGGATGTGTTGTGAAATAAATCTATCTAAATTAAGACTTAAATAAAATGGTTTAAACGCTAAACGCGTCTAGGAACACGTCCTACATCTCACTTCTCTATTCTCGCTTCTCTACTCTCAATTCTACTTCTTATGTTAAAAAAATTACCGTATTCCAAGATAAACGACTATACGGCAGCGCAAGCAGCAGCCCGTCGAACAATAGTCGAAGAAGCAACAAAGCAGTCTACCAATCACCTTAGTCAATATTCTTTCGATCCTAGCAGTGTAGCGGGTAATATAGAGAATTTTGTGGGGGTTACTCAAATTCCGATGGGATTTGCAGGTCCATTATTGGTGAATGGAGAACATGCTAAAGGAGAATTTTATGTGCCAATGGCTACGACCGAAGGCACCTTAGTCGCCAGTTATAGCAGAGGCATGAAAATCGCTCGCCTAGCAGGCGGTATTACAACAACCGTGGTAGACGATAGAATGAATCGAGCGCCTGTCTTTATTTTTAAAAACGCTCGCTATGCTAGAGATTTCGGGGATTGGGTATCCGCTAATTTTGAAACGATTAAAGCAGAAGCAGAAACGACTAGTAGTGTTGGAAAATTATTAGATATAGGACAGTATCCGCTAGGGAAAATGCGCTGGTTACGGTTTAATTACTTTACGGGAGATGCCGCAGGACAAAATATGGTAACGAAGGCAACCCATAAAGCTTGTCAATGGATTTTAGCGCAAAAACCAGTAGGCTTAGAAAATTTTTCTTTAGCGGCAGGTTTTGATACAGATAAAAAACATTCTATGCTAAACGGGCTTAAAACTAGAGGGAAAAAGGTAGTGGCAGAAATTACCTTACCCAAAGCCTTGATGCAGGATGTACTACACATTTCCGCCAAAAAATTATTTGCTTTACGTCAACTCTCTACGGCGGGTTCTATTATTAGTGGATCTGTTAGTAATGGCGCACACATCGCCAATGGCGTAACGGCTACTTTTATTGCCACCGGACAAGATGTAGCGAATGTAGCAGAATCGTCTGCGGGGTATTATTTTGGAGAAATTAATGAGAATGGAGACTTTTATTATTCGGTAACGATTCCTTCTCTGATTGTGGCGACTTATGGCGGGGGTACAGGCCTAGCTACTCAAAAAGAATGTTTGGAGATTATGGATTGCTACGGTAATGGGAAAGCTAATAAATTAGCTGAAATTATTGCCGCTACCGTCCTTTGTGGTGAGTTATCCCTTGGAGCGGCTGTTGCAGCCGATGAATG
>ENA-ORXT01006221-ORXT01006221.1-marine-metagenome-genome-assembly--contig:-NODE-6221-length-11205-cov-8.084472_pt1 | contig 11205 bp, 8 predicted proteins | sample MGYA00237868_ERZ511482 | MGnify/ENA metagenome assembly ERZ511482
CATTAAGAATACGCAGCTACGGCATGAATATGGATATATCCGAGTATACTGTGCGGATATATCTAGCTCAACTTTATACACCTCAGCCCCTGGCCTGGACTTGGAAGCCGTTGAGCGCATCGTCGTGCCGGTGCATACGGGCAACACGCACTGGGTCCTCGTCGTTATTGACGTGGCCAACCGCGTCTTCCGGTTGTACGACTCGCTGTCCACGGTGGACACGCACGGCGTCGTCGACGTGCTGCGGCGCTGGTTGCGGGATGAGGTTGCTGCCCGGTTGGGGGGCGACGCGGTCAAGAGCTGGAACGTGGGGGAGTGGGCGACGGACTTGGACTCGAGTCGACCGCGCCAGGCCGATGCGGGCAGCTGTGGCGTGTTTGTGTTGGCAGCCGCGGATTGCTTTGCGCTCGGTGCGCCTTTGCTTTTCTCCCAGAAGGACGTGCCTACTTTGCGGCAGCGCATTGCCCTTGCGCTCTTCTTCGACGACCTGGACAGCGGCCTGGACGCTTCATGTGGCTACTCGCTTGTCGCCGCATGTGCGGGGGTGGGGGATGCGCCGGACTCGGACTTGGAGGAGGATGCCTCCGAGCCAGAGGTCGACGACTTTTCGGACACGGACGGCAGCGGCGAGGCGGGGGTACACACGTCAATGGACGATGCGGCGGATTTGGCTGCAGAGGTAGTCGCCGCTGACGGCGTCGAAGGGCACGCCTTGGAAGCGGATGTGCACAGCACGGGTCGCGACGACGGAGGGGATGGCGGTGGAGGGGATGGTGTGCGGGACGTCGGTGGGGGCGACGGGGCGGGTGATGGCGATGGGGGTGGGTGATGGCGATGGGGGTTGCGCCATGGAGCGAGTTTTTGCGGGAGAGGACATGCTGTGGGGGGGCACTGCCAATGACGATGGCATGTAGGTTTAAAGTGAGCTCTATCGGGACGGCACGGTATAGCACGAGCAAAGCGTAGATAATGTACATACGCCGCGACACAGCTTTGCAGACAGCCGCCTACCCCGGCTGCATATGTCAGGTGGGGACCGCGCCCGTCAATCCGATACCCCCAATCGAAAAGGAGTGGAAAACATCCCGCAGAGAGTCAACTCTCTTGAGCACAGCGTTACGCTCAACATGGCAGTGTACGCGAGCGGCGCTGTCGGCCACGGCCGCATCTTTGAATGGCAGAAAGCATGGAGAAGAGCGGTAGAGGTGAAAACTCCCGGGAGTGTTCTGGGATCCCCGAGCGCAAGAACAAGAGCGAAGATCGCCCTTTGATACCACTTCACGGGGGCTTCTTATCCAAAATTCTTTGGAATGGTATGAATTTGGTACACGTCAGCCCTCGTCACACCGTCCTGACCTTCTCAGAATGTGCCTTCCGTGTACAGCGCACGCATCGTACTTGTGTATTTGGCTACCCTCTGAGCCTGTGGCATCGCCGCACCGTCTTGGTCGTGCGGTCTACGTTCAAGACTGCGTCTTCGGCCGCCATTTCTCTACCCAGCGGGCGGTGGATGTGCGCTGGTGCTGTGGGATAGGTTGTGGCCGCCACGCTGGTTACGTAAGAGCATCGATGGCTGCTGCCGTGGCCCATGCGGTCGCCAAAATTGCTTCATTCTGCCGACCGCTGTGGGTTGCTGCGCTGAGTTGCAGTTATGTGGACCGCCGTCATCAACCCCAGTCCGGTACCTATATCAGGTTGCCGGTGGTAACTGTGCCGCCAGTTGTTACAGTGCCATCCCATACCACGACACTGCCATACCAACACCATACAGCAATCCCGATGACGACAGCATGCATCCGCACTGACCGGCTTGCCTCACAGCACAGAGCGTTAGGCACTTCGACCACCGTTCTCATCGTCAGGCCCATGTCAGAACCAGCGTTGGCTCGCCAGCCATTTTCGGGCCGCCGTTGGTTTTGGTGCGTTCCCGACCTACCGCAGTGTTGGCCCACCACCCTCGACCTACCCCAGAGACGACAGCACGCCTTCCCCCCCACCCACACCGAGAGCCATACGGGGTACGCCTCACTCCCACTCGCGGACAGCCCTCACGGCGAAACTCGCGTTGGCTGTCAGTGAGATCGTGCTCACCTGCGCCTCGTCGGGCCCCTCGCCATCACGTCCAGACTTTGGTTGGTGCCAGGCTGGCTACTACGGAATGTCGGATTGACCAGGACAGGATCGAGAAGGGAAGTGAAGCAAGGCCGCCTGCGTTGGCTGTTGCCCAGGTGCCACTTGCGAGTTGGACTTGCTGCACATGCCGCAGTGGGATGTGGTTGGTTCATCGTAGACTGCGCCTTTCTTCACAAGCGACTGCAGGGCACGTGGTGTCATCCCTGCACATACGATGTTGAGCAATAGAACACACTCACTACTCTCCACATGTCCTGTGTGTCGACATCTCCAATGCGGTCCAGACATCTTCCAGGTTTCACTGTAGCGACTGCCCCAATCTGCAGCATCACTGCCCGGTCGTTAGCATCCTCGCCTGGTGCTTGATCACCGAGCAGTAGTTCAGGCTTTCACTCGAGAATCGTTGTGACCGAGTATGTCACGCCCCCTGAGTGCAACCAGTCCCATCTCTGTTCTTCTGCATGTTCCGCAGCGTGACAGGGATTGCCTGCCGCCTCCTGCGTACTACACATGGTTGGGATACTGGTGAGGTGGCACCAATTCTTATTTGGCATACAAGGCGACCTGCCCCAAGTCGACAACCAGTGGCGCCCACACTGTACATGAGCATGCGCACGCACATTGTACCTACCAGCTGTTGGACGCCGAGTCTGTTGCCAGGTTGTCTCGTGCAGCTCATCGCCTGATGTTGGTCGGCAAGGATGTGAGGAGACGTTTAGTCACAGGAACCTGTTGGTGCTCGACCAGATGGTGACAGACTGAGGCACCTACTGTCATGGAATGGAAAGTGAAGCGCCCATGGGCGCAGATCAGGTAGTGCGCTGGCAGGCCTGCTGAAGGACTGCCCTCTGCATGGTATCTATCAATGGTCTGCGAGCATGTAATCATCATTGAGGGACACATTGGCAACTAGTGGGCGCCGTCGACAAGACTCAGAGTAGACCGTTGTCTGCCTGCATAGCTGCGGAGCAGACGGTCACTTGCGCTCCCACTTTCCAAGAATGCACAGCGTGCTCTATCCACGACCATGTGGTGTATCATCTGGCTCGGCCGCTCGTGTGTGGCCGCTCGATTGTGGGCCGTGACGATGCACGCTTCCACTGGTCATCGTGCATGGATCAGGCTCTTGGTGCGGGAGATGACATCTCAATGGCCAGATAAGTATCTCCGTGGGCGTGCAAATACAAAAGGTAGCACCTGTTTGCATGCAAGAGTTCGACGCGACTGACCTGGCAGAAAAAGGCGGTCTTTTTGCGCTTCCTTGCTTCTCGCGGCGCCGCTTACCCCACCCCCGCCCATGGCGGGCAGCGTTACGGAGCACAACCCGCTCTTGGGCGGACCCGCCCAATCTGTGCGGTACCGCCCGCTCGTACATGACGCCGTTATCCCCTCTTTTGGCGGTGGCGCGACCCCGCGCGCGCGCACCCGGCTCCGGCGGCGCAACCGGGCGCCGAGTGGTTCGCTGATCTGGCAGGGCCGTTCGGTCTGCTGGTTGTGTGCCGCCGCTTGGAAGTTTACCGCCGTCATTGCGGCACCACCACCGCTACCGCCGCCCCCTACCTAGGAAAGACGCGTGTCCGAGTGGGGCGCCACCGACTTTCGTGTCCTGTACGGCCGGTTGCCCACACCTCGTACGTATGCGTGTGGTGTATTGGGGTTTTGGGAGGCGGGCTCTTGCGTGGGCGACGGGAGGACCGAGGGAACCTCGCGCTGTGCTCCAGGTGTGGTGCAGGCACCACTGTCCGTAGGTGCGCATGTTGTTCACTTGTGTGGGTCGTTTCTCCTCGTCCCCCTCCTGCTTCCTGGATGCTTTACCTCCTCGTTCCGGCCGTTTGCCTTGCCCACTTGTCCCCACAATCTCTGTTTCTCTATCCTCCCCATCCACCCCCCCCCCCTTCCAGCGGCTCAAGGCTGGTGCTCTACATACCGTGTGCGAGACGTACTCTTGGCAACAATGGCTGCTGTCGGGCGCCCCGCGCGCAAGTACGTGGCCATCTTCGCTCCAACGGTTTGCGTTATGCTCAACTGGTTCGAAGACGCGCACATCACGCGGCGCCTTTGCGCTGGCGGTGACGCTCGTGTGCTGGTCACGCGGTGCTTCACGACGCAGCGGGACGCGCTGTGTTGGCTGACGCACCCCGCGTACAAGGAGGCCGTCGCCACCACGGCGGAGCTGACAGTGGAGCTGGCGCCAGCCGCCGATTCCCCCTCTGCCTTTATGGCAATTGCGACGCCATCGTCGAGGAGCTGCCACCCGACCAGCGGCGTCGGGCTTGCGGCGGTGCTGGCGCTGGTGCAAGACCCATCCAACGGGGTCTGCATCACGGCCACCTTTGCCACAGAGCCTATTGCCTGGGAGTGGCTCGAGAACAACACCGGTACGGCGTTGATGGAGGTCGTCGGCGCCCCGTGGTCGTCTATCCCTTCGAGCCCGGCGTCTACTCCTGCGAGCCCGGCGGGCGCCGGGGACCCGACGCTGTCCGCCGTTGGTGGTGACCCGAAGCCGTCCGCCGTCGGTGTTTTCTCGTCTTCGGAGCTTGTCGGCAGCGCTTCATCCTCATCGCCTCTGCGAGTGTCACGTGTTCCGCCTCCTGCGGAGCTTGAGTCGCACCCATCGCTGTCTGTGGGTGCATCGGCTTGCTCCCGTACCTGGGTGTCCGGCCGGCGCGCGTCGCGTGCGGCTGTATCGGCATCCTCTTCACGTGCTCCCAAGCGTCCTGTGCCCTCTGGTCCAGCTGCCGCTTCTCACCCCACCACCTTTGCTGGCCTGTTTGGTGGTGTACCCTCGGACTTGGCGCTCATGTCGTCACCGCTCAACGGCAGCAGCTTTGATCGGCGCGACTATGACGTCCAGAGTCAAGTGCGAGACACGCGCCGCAAGCTGGAGTCGGCGCCTGGCAACGACGACGACCAGCCCCCCCACTCGTCTCTGGAAACCTCCTACGCCACCGAGTCGGTGCTGTCGCCTCCCGACCTTGTTTGTCTCGGTTCCAACGGCTCGACTCAAGACCGTGACGGCAAGGAGCTACGGGCCTTGCTGCGGTCGCCGGGCCCGTGGCCGGCGCATCTCTTCCAGCGGGACCAAGCTAACCCCGGCCGCGGCGCCGTCTCTCGGTTGCGTGCGGGGGGCAGCCGTGCTGCCGCCAGTGGCTACCAGTGCCAACCTCGCTCCCTGACCGACCCCGGGCTGATTGGCAACTTGGCCGGCGCTGGTCAATGGGAGCACGTTTGCGAGCGGCTCTTTGCAAGGATCCAAAGTGCATTCATCTCAGGCGGGCCGGGCGCTGGCAAGTCCACACTTTTGCGGCACCTCAACGGCTTTCTTCGCAAGCGCTACACGTTGGAGGGGGAGGTAGTCGTGTTGGCGCCGACCGGCACGTCGGCCAAGACCGCGGACGGCGTCACCTACCACTCGTTCTTTGGCTTCGTCCGGGATTACGAGCCGAGCGGCGACCCGGCCGCGGAGGCTGCGCGTCTGTTGTCTACCCGGCGATACGCTCCCATCAAGGCACGGCTTAGGACCGTGCGTGCCGTGTTGCTAGACGAGGTGTCGCTGGTCGGGGCAACCAAGCTTGACGTCATGCACGAGTTGCTGTGTCAGTCACGCACCGAATCGGCCCGCCCGTGCCTGTGGTACGCCTTTGGGGATTTCTTCCAGCTCGGGCCTGTCAAGGGGGGGGGAATGGCCTTCACTGCCTCATGCTGGCCGAAGCTTTTTGGGGACGCCTTCCTCGACCTCCCCGGTGCCTTCCGCCAGCGCGACCCTGGCTTTATTCGTGCTGTGCGTGACGCCCGCATTGGGAATGTGTCCACTGCGGTCCGTCGCCTGGTCGACGACTGCTGGGTTGATGGCGCCAAGTATGAGGCGATGAAGACCGACGTCTTCCACCTCATGCCTCGACACAAGGACGTCCTCGCCCACAACCGCTCCTGCCTCAAGGCGCTGACGGCCGGCCGGCAGCCAGGCGTGTACGAGGCCGTCGACTCGGTGACCGTCGACCCGGACCGTGACGCGTCGCTTGCTCAACCCCGGGTTGATGGAGTATCGCCTCAGTCCCTCATGGCTTCACTGGCCGACTGCGTGGCCCCTGCTGCCGTACAGCACTGCTTGCACGCGCGGGTGATGATAACCTCCAACCACAAGAAGCTGCTCGGGGTGTGCCACGGCAGTGTTGGTATCATATCCTCGTACCAAGACGACGGAACGGCTGTGGTCCGGATGGAGAACCGCGTGTTGCCGAAGGGCATCGAGCGCGGCAGCTGTGGGTTGCTGGACGCTGGGGACACATGGTTGGAGGTGGCCTGCCCGCCGATCCAGTTCTTCGCTCGTGTCTACTCCTGCCCCGGCGCGTTGGCCGTGCGGACGCAGGTACCTTTCGTGCTTGGGTGGGCATCAACCATCCACATGTCCCAGAGTTTGAGCATCTCCCGCGCCGTGCTTGACTTGGGCAAATGTTTTGAGGCGGGTATGGTACAGACGGCAATCAGTCGCGTGCCTACAAGCGAGGGATTGCACATCAAGTCGTTTTCGGCGAGTCGTTTGTACGCCAGCCCTCTGATTACTAAGAGGTTTGCAGAGTGGCGGCGGTTGTAGTTCTCATTTTATTTTCTCTTTGTTGTCCTTCTTGCTCCGTGCCGTCCCTTTCGCTTTTTGCCACAGACTCGTGCTCTGGTGGATTCTTGTCGTGCAGCAGCTGCTTGGCGCTCTTGATGCCATACATGCAGCCAAAATGAGGTGTGTAGTTCGTCAACGGTCGAGTTGAATAGACAAGGGAACTGGTGTAGGGCAAGAGTGGTGCTCTACAACTGTCTATTTAATCAGTTCTTCTCAGCTCCACCACCTTGTCTACGTAGAATATGCGTTAAAGAAGCATTGGCGTCGCGCAAATCGGCCTCCACGCGCGCGCGTCGTGCTCTACTCTCTTCCACAAAAGACGATGGGGTGGATGGCGCCGCATGTCCTGCTGACCCCCCTCCCTGAGATGGAACTCCAGTAACCCCACCCCGGTGCACTCCAGCATGTAGAGGAAGATACGCCGAGGCAACAAGCCCAGCTCCCTGGTGACTAAAGTTAGTGGCGCCGGCGGGGGACATGGATGGCGATACGGGCGCATGCGGTGCATCTGGTTGACAGAGCGCGACGCCCTGCTGGGTTGCGTCACTTCCCCTTTGTAGTGATGCCCAGTCCACAACGCCGACCCCGGGGGAAGAAGCGCCGACTCCAAGCAGCTGCCCATATGGCCGACCGCCAGTTGTCGCGGCCATCGCTTTCGTGAGGCCGACATTCGCAGGAGAGAAGGGTGGCGGGTGCATGGGAAGAGAGGCGGCTGCGGTAAATGCCCCACCGCTCATCATCTGCACCACCCCCCCTCCATTGACACTCGCGCCGCCAGGTGCTGCATCGCCTTTTCGTGGACCGGTGGCAAAGCCAGATCCGCCGGTGGACACGACGCCTCCCGCCGTAGCGGCGGCGGACTCAGCGGTGGCTGCCTCGGCGGCGGCGGGCTTGGTGACGGCTTCTTTGGCGGCCGTGGCTTTGGCGGCCGCGCCTTGGGAGGCGGGACGTCGGGGCGCGCGTGATGTGCGCGAGCGCTTGACCCCTTCGGTGGCCGGCCGGCGCTGACGCCAGATACCTGGCTTGCACTTGGTGCCACCGGTCGTGGCAGAGGATGTGTAGCGGTGGAGAGTTGGCGAGGAGGAGCAGATGTACTGGCTGCAGCAGCAAGCACCACAGCGTCACCGGTTCCAGGCGCCACCCCTATGGGAGCCGGCCGTGTAGATAGAGACGGCACCGCTTGCGACGCTCGCATCTTGCGCATGCGGTCCGCCCGGTTGAGCGCCGCCACGGATACACCCTCATTGTGCAAGGCCAACTCCATGTCGGCGTACTTCTCATCCATGTCCACTTCGTTGACGTCGTGCAACACCGCTGCAGCAACAGCGCTTCGGTCAGGTAGTGAGGGATGACAAGATAGAGCACCTTGGCGGCTCGTTGTGGAAGCCGAGGCGAGGCCGGAAGAGGAGAACTCATGCCTAGACGCCTGGTGCAGGGGGGCAGCCTTGTTGATGTCGACTCGGCCTACCGACGCCAGCCCCGACAGAACGCCGGCAAAGCGATCCTCCTTAGTACACAGCAGCAGCATGGCGGCCACCACCACCGGCAGCCGCATGGCAGATGTGGCGTTGATACGCACAATCTCCTCTGCAGCTGCAAGCTTTGTCTTGGGGAAGAAGCGCGACGAGCGCACGCTGATATCATCCAGCGTCTTGTTGATCGCCTCCATGTCGACCATGACCACCCACCGAGAGGTCCGGGCCAGCGGTTTCTTGAAGAGCCGACGGGAGACGGTCCCCACCGGTGGCAAGGTGGGGACGTCAGGCGTGGCAATCCACTGAGGCCACCACCCCGTGCACATCCGCGTCACCGCTGCCCAATCGGCCTTGCTCCCCGTAGGACAGACGAGGCCCCTTTGGGAGGGGGCGGGCGGTCCCGTGCGTGCCACGCAAAGAATGCTGTCGTCAAAGAGCTTGCGTATCACGTCGGGGCCTCCAGATCTTCCGGCCACATCCTGGATGACCGACGCGACAACGGCAACGGCGGATGCTGGCGGCAGCACGGTGGGTTGCCGCTCATGCACGACGTGGGATGGGACTGGCTCAGCAACTCCACCATCGTCGGCGTCCGCGTCACCTTGATCATGGTCCTCTCCCCCCCCATCACCGTGTTCTGGAGGGGCCTTGGATCGACCGCTGTCGAACGCGGACTGGCCACCTCCACCAGCCGCTCCCAGTGAAGACGGCCTGCCACAGGTCGTCGAGAGTTGCCCGTCCGCATGCGTTGAGACTACCATCCCGCCGAGCGGCAGCGGCGGCTCGCCGCCATCGCCTCGGTCACCACCGCCCGCGCCATCGGATGGAGCCTGATCGGCTGATACGACGAGTCCCCCGGTCGGAAGGGTGGCCTCCTCATCTTCACGAAGGTCGCTGTCCAACACCGCCGGGAGATCTGTTGCCGCAGCGGCAGCCTTGCCGCCATTAGATGTTGACCCGACCGCCCCGCCGGGGAGCAGGGCGCTGTCCCCTTCCCCATTGGCGACAGTTGTCGACGGCAGCGCTTGTCGCAGCAGCACGGCGTTGGCGTCCGCGAGAGCGTCCACCTCCAGTTGCCTGTAGGCAAATGACATGCCGATGTTGATGATGCGCTCCGCGTGCTTGTCGCCATCCGTGAAAAAGCCCAACCGGTCCAGGACACGAATCCACCGGTGGCTAGGAGCCTCCCGTGGGTTCTTCGACACCACCATGCGGCTCACGGCGCAATGTAGAGAGGCCCCATACTTGGCCAGGTGCCGGTCCAGCTTGGAAGTCGCGTCAAAAACAGCGCGCAGCATCGTCGATAAAAACACCAATTGCGTCTCGCCCTCGATGCCCAGATGGCTGTAGAACTGCATGAAGAGGTGGCGCTCGGACGCATTACCAATGGCCTCCATGACGTCGACGGCTACGGAGGAAAACGTGCGACGACGACGCAGAACAGCCAGGAAAAGCAAGGTACGGAGATGATAAAGAAAAACAAGCACGAGAACAGGAGTCAGAAAGGCTGCAACGACGATAACACAGCATGCCGAAGGCACCAACGCACGTCCACATGCCACTAAGTCAAGTCTTGCCCATCTGTTGCCAATGCAAAGGTCGGGACCCAATCTCCTTTACACAAGAGCCCCCTCTCGTAACGGACAAGATGCCAATGGTACCGCGCGCGCGCGCGCACGGACGAGATGCCATTGGTACCGCGCGCGCGCGCACCCAAATGAGATCCACCACCGGCACACGGTCACTCATACAGTACCTTCAAGAAGCAGCCAGCGCAGCAGTGGGGGGGGAGAGGCACGCGCGTGGTCGGTACACGAAGGTGGCGCGCGCGCGTCAAGTCGTCGCCGTTGCCGTCGTCAGCGTCTCCGCGGTGCACGCCATGGTCGGGGGCGCACGAGTGAACGAGGACGGAGGCGCCAGCGGATTGCAGGAGTGCCGCATGGCCCCAATCCCACACAGGCTGAGGATTCTCCCAAGCACAAGAATCGCCGCGAGGGACCAACAATCGCGAAAACCATTTGTCTATGATGCTTAATTGACCCTGCCCCAAGGGGCCCCCCGAGGCCCCCCCCCCCCCCCCCCCCCCCCCCCCCCCCTCTCACATCGCTCTCACATCAATTTTGTGTGAAAGCAATTTCTGCCATTTCCTATCTCGTCCGCGTGGCCCCTGCCAGCAGCTCGACCGGGCGCTTCTTCCAAGGCGCGACCACCCTAGCTCGTACCCGACTCTGCCGTTTGGGTCCACCGGCCTTTGCCGCAATGCCCCCTCGCCCGCCGCCCGACGCGACGCGTACCCCCCTCCCCCCAGTGGCAGGGGGTGGATCTCCCCCGCCTACCCTCCCTCCCGTGACCCCCCCCGTGTGGTTGTTTGGGTACGGCTCCCTCATTTGGCGGCCGGCCATCCCCCACACCGCCACCTTAGACGGCTACATCACGCCCTACCGCCGCGCCTTTTACCAAGCGTCGACCGACCACCGGGGGACGCCCGACGCGCCCGGCCGCGTTGTTACGCTGCTGTCCCCACCGGAGGGCGCGCCGCCCGTCGCGGCCGAGGACCCCTCGTGGCGGGTGTATGGGCGCGCGTTTCGGCTGCCCGACGCGGACGCGCAGGCCATCATGGCCGACGTGGACGTGCGGGAGCAGGGCGGCTACACCCGCACGCTCGTGACGGTGCACGCGGCAGCGGGCGGCGATGACGGCGGCGGTGACGGTGGCGGCGGCGGCGGGGGGGGGAAGGGGCGCTTGGAGGGCGCCATTTGTTATGTGGGGGACGCGGCCAACCCCATGTTCCGTGGTGGCACGCCCGCCGAGCGGGACGATGCGGCGATTGCGGCGATTATCGACACGGCGGTCGGGCCGTCGGGCCCCAACGACGTCTACTTGGTGCGCCTCCACGAGGCGCTCGCGAGCATGGGCGGGGACCCCCACGTGGCGGCGCTCGTGGCGCACCTGCGCCGCCGCCGGGCGGCGCGGGGGGGAACG
>ENA-ORXT01006222-ORXT01006222.1-marine-metagenome-genome-assembly--contig:-NODE-6222-length-11205-cov-5.015906_pt1 | contig 11205 bp, 13 predicted proteins | sample MGYA00237868_ERZ511482 | MGnify/ENA metagenome assembly ERZ511482
GCTCGGCGGGCTGGGCGACCACTGGCACATCGGGCTCGGTGCGATCCTGCTGGTGGTGGTGCTGTTCGCCCGCGGTGGACTGATCGGCCTGCTGGCCGGGCGCGCACCGGTTCATGGTTGAGCCGGTCCTGTCGATGCCGGTCCTGTCGACGAGGAACGTGTGCAAGCGCTTCGGTGCGCTGCAGGTCAGCCGGGACGTCTCCCTCGAACTCGGACGTGGCGAGATCCACGCACTGATCGGTCCGAACGGTGCCGGCAAGTCCACGCTGATCCAGCAGATCGTCGGGGCACTGGCGCCCGACGCCGGACAGGTCCTGCTCGGGGGGTGCGATGTCACCGCGCTGGACACGCCCGCCCGGGCAAGGCTCGGTCTGGCCCGTACCTTCCAGGTATCGGCGCTCGCCATGGAGGATACGGTGCTGCAGAACGTGCTGCTCGGCGCGTTCGGGGCGCGGCGCGCCCGGCTCGGCCTCTTCGCGGCCGCCGTGCGGCGTGGCGAGGTGCGCGATGCCGCCGAGGCGGCGCTGGAGCGTGTCGGCCTGCAGGAGCTTGCACGATCGCGCACCGCCGAGCTGTCGCACGGGCAGCGGCGCCAGCTGGAGGTCGCCGTCGCCCTGACGCTTCGGCCCCGGGCGTTCGTGATGGACGAACCGATGGCGGGACTCGGCACCAGCGGCTCGAAGGGCTTGACCGGCTTTCTCGACGGCTTGCGCGACGAGGCGCCGATCCTGCTGGTCGAGCACGACATGGAGGCGGTGTTCGCCCTGGCCGACCGGATCAGCGTGCTGGTGGGCGGCCGGATCATCGCGACCGGCACGGTCGAGGAGATCCGTCGCGATGCCGACGTGCGCCGGGCGTATCTCGGTGAACCGGTCGAGCCGGGCGTAGAACTGCGGTGAGCCTGCTGACCCTGTCCGGGGTGGCCGCCGCCTACGGCCCGACGCAGGCGTTGTTCGACGTGTCGCTGACGCTGGAGCGGGGCGAGGTGCTCGCGCTGATGGGGCGCAACGGCATGGGCAAGTCGACCACGGTCAGGACCGTGTGCCGGATGCTGCCGGCCAGCGCCGGCACGCTGCGGTTCGACGGGCACGACCTGCTCGCCCTGCCCTCGCACCGGGCGGCACGGCTGGGCATCGGCCTGGTACCCGAGGGGCGACGCTGTTTCGCGAACCTGAGCGTGACCGAGAACCTGCTCGCGGCCGCGCGCCCCGGTGACTGGAACCTGACATCGGTCCGCGCCCTGTTCCCGGTGCTCGGCGAGCGTCGCGGGCAATCGGCCGCGACCCTGTCCGGTGGCGAACAGCAGATGCTGGCCATCGCGCGCGCACTGATGACCAACCCGCGCCTGCTCATCCTCGACGAGGCGACCGAAGGCCTGGCACCGCTCGTGCGGCAGGAGATCTGGAGCGCGATCGCGCGCCTGAAGAGGGATACCGGACTTGCCATACTGATCGTCGACAAGTCCTTGGGGGAACTGTCGCGAGTCTGCGATCGCGCGGTGGTGCTCGAACGCGGATCGACGGTCTGGCAGGGCAGCATGGCCGAACTCGACGACGGTGTCGTGCAGCGATACCTGGGGGTCGGCGGCAGCGGGTCGTGATCTCGGCAGCCGGCCCGGCCCGACGGCATGCCGTTCGGCTACAGCTCCAGCCGGATCCGCAGTTCGTCGCCGGACAGCTCGAACGCGTACGCGCTCCACGTCGGCGCCCGGAACCGCAGGCCCGTCGTGGAGCCCGTCCAGGGCTCCACGGGGATGCCGAAGCGGCCGAGATCGAGCACGCCGTCGCCGTCGAGGTCGTGGTAGGCCAGCAGGGCGTACTCGCCGGTCGGCACGTCGTCGAACACCGACTCGAGCGTGGACGAGGCATCGACCGGAAGGGTGCGGACGGCGAACGGCTCGCGTGCGTCGAAGTGTTCCGGATCGGCGTAGAGCGCCAGGCGCACCACGCCCCGTCTCTGTTCGATGCCGGTCAACGTCACGTCCAGCTGAGCGATGGAGGCGGTCGCGGCGCCGACCGGGCACACGGTGCCCGCGACCAGTACCGCCGCGACCAGCGAACGCTGCGCCCCCCTTGCTCCCGCGACGTGGGCCAGCGGCTCGGCAGGCTCGTGAACGCGATCGACGCCACCGGACGGCACGATGCGGTGTTCCCTATCGTTCGTCTGGGCTTTTCCGGATCCCGTCATGCCTTCGCCCGTCACCGTTCGCATCAGAACCTGAACCCCGTCCCAAGTCCACGTTCGAGCGTCACCGGGTGGTGGAGTGTAGTAGCGACGCCCGATGAATGCGTGCCGCAGCAGCGGCGCGTACAGCGGCGAAGCGGGTGACGGGAACGTCGCTCCGGATCGCGGTGCGCACCGTGTCGACACCGATGCCGGGCTTGCCGGTGAAACGGTCGAATCGGGCGACGCCTACGTCGCCGGACCCTCGATCGGCTCGTTGAACTCCAGCACGTTGCCATCCGGGTCGCGCGGGAACACCACGGTGCGCCGGCCGCTGCAGACGACCGGACCGTCGGTGATGCGCATGCCCTCGTCCGCGCCCAGCGCGAGCAACGCCTGCATGTCCTCGATGACGAAGGCCGCGTGCGTCATGCCCGGATGCTTGACCGGTTCGTCCTGCAGCACGTTGAAGCCACCCTCGCGTGCCGTGCCGTTGAAGATCAGGTTGATGTGCACCCCGGCGCCGTCGACCATCTCGTTCGCGCGGTGCTCCGGCAGGTCGATCTCCTCGTGCCAGCCGAGCTTCTCGTGGAAGGCGGTCGAGATGGCCCGGACGCTGACCCGGATGCCCACGTGCTCGTAGGCCGTCACCCGGAACGTCATGCCGGCCCCTCCTCGAGCGCGGGCATGCCGACGAAGCCCGGCAGCGCGACGATGCGTTCGATCCAGGCGCGCGTTGCCGGTCCGCACCGCGGCGGCCGCCCTGTTCGAGGCCTGGGTTGCGGTGATCGCCGTGGTGCAGCTGCGCGCGCTGGGTCAGCCCTCGCGGGACGATCGTTGAGCGTGCGCATCCACCGCCGCGATCACCACCCGTCGCTGCGCCTCCTGCAGCACGCGGAACCGTTCCCCGACCACCGTCTCGTCCGGCGCCTCGGTGATCAGCGTCAGCGGCACCGGCGGGTCGCGCGTCTCGGACACGAACACCGGCACCCCGGAGCGGATCCGAGCACCATGATCCGGCACGTAGCGCGCGTGGCGGGCGAGCTGTTCGGCGTTGATCGCCATGAGGGCCGGAAACCCGTTCAGCGCCGCCACGCAGGCATCCACCAGCCGATCGGCCCGTTCGCCCCATCCCGGCGCGTGGCGCACGATCAGGAAGAACCCCATGGGCAGCGTCCACCGCTCGAACCCGTGCGGCAGGTAGCCCGAGAACGGCCGGGTCCACTCGTGGCTCGGGTAACCGTGGCAGTTGACGTGCAGGGTCGCGCCGGAAAGCTTGCGCGCCTGCAGCCACGTCCCGCGCTCGCGCGACGCATCGCCGGATTCCAGATCCTCCCCGCGTGCGGTGTAGCGGGCGGCGTGGTGCATGTGCAGCGGGTGCAGCCGGCACAGGCGCCGGTACAGCGCGTAGCCGTCCGGGTTCAGCAGCGGGGTGACGGCGAACGCCGGTCGGCCCCGTGCCCGCAGTTCGTGCGCCGCCCTCAGCACGCCGACCGGCCCGGTAGGCTCGTTGGCATGCTGGCCCGCCGAGATCATGACCGCTGGCTGCGGGCCGGTACCCGCACCGCCCGAGCGCGCAACCACGTACCGGCCGTGCACCGACCGCCCCCGGCAGGACACGGTCGAGTACGCCTGCCCGCCCAGCGCCTGCAGATGGGCCATCATCCGGTCGGCCGGCAGGCAGCGATCCGCATCGACGAGTTCGCCGGGTTCGACGGCATCGCCCGGACGAGCGGTCGTGCAGGACGGCTCGACCGGTACCGGCAACGAGCCGCACGGGTCCATGCCGATGGTCAGGCGCCACGCAGCGCCGTCGATCGGTCGCATCGACGGCACGATCTGACCGGGCCCGCACCTGCGCGCGCCCGAGGGCAGCCTCGACAAGCGGGCAAACCGTTCGAGCAACGCGAAGGTCAGCTCCTCGTGCATCGCCTCGGCAAGGCTCAGCACCTCGCCATCGAGCGCGAGCGGCACATCCTCGAACGGTCCCGCGATCTCCACCGTCAACCGGTCGAACAGCGGCCCGTCCGTCGCCTGGGACCAGGGGTGGGAACCGACCGTCTCCAGCACCCGGTCGAAGGCGGTCTCCAGATCGGTTGCCAGGGCGCCGCCCTGCCACCCGCAGCTGCGCAGCACCGGTCGACCGGCGGCCCCGTCGCACCACCTGACCGGGACGGGCACGCTCAGCGCGCGGGATGCGCCCTGCCCGCCACCGAGCACGATCTCGTAGTGCAACGCCGGCGCACCGTCCGGGCCGGTGACACCGTCCGGCGGCAGCTCGCGCTCGGCAAGCGCCCGGAACGTGCAGGTTCGCGTACCGATCAACGCATCGATCGGGTAGCACTCCAGAAGAAAGCGCAAGACCGGCACACCGGTCACGACCGGGTAGCCGATCTCGACCGATGCGATGCCCTCCAGATCGATCTCTTCGAGAAAGGCGTGCAGCAGCGGCTTGTACGCCGAGCGGATCGTGGTTCGCACACCGCGCGCCAGGAGTCTCGCCTCGGCGGCTCGCCGCGCCGCACCCGTCTCGAACAACCACACCGGCGCCGACCCGCAGCAAGGCTCCGCCTCGAGAACCGCCAGCGTCCTGTCCAGCGTGCAGTCGAGCAGGACGGTCACCGTACGGATCGGGCCGGGTGGAACAGCGGGTGGGCGCGCAGCACGTCCGCCTGCTGATCGCTGAGCACGAACGGTGCGAACTCCGGTACGCCGGACCAGAACATCAGGTTGTCGGCCTCGCTGACGTGCTCCAGACCCATGAAGTGCCCGGCCTCGTGCAGCAACGTCATCGCGAACGCCGCGTTGCGCTCGGCACCGTCCTGCAGATCGCGGTGCGAGCCGACGAACACGCAACCGGCGGGGGAGTCGGGCACCCGCAGCACGCCGGATACCGGTGCCCAGCCGATCAGATCCTCGGCACCGTCGCCGTCACCGCCGAACCCGTCGACGATCACCACCGGCAACGACCACGGGTCCGCGGCCCTGACAACCTCGCGGCACAGCTCGGCCTCGTCGCCGTCGTGGATCGACAGCGCGCCTCTGAGACGGTGCGGCGCCCGCGGCAGGATCTCGATGCGTCCGATGCCCAGCGCATGCGGTGCGAGCACCTCGTCCATCGCGTCGCGCTGCACCGCTCGATCGGACCGCGCACGGCGCGCGGCACGCCGGGTGGCACGTGGTGCGAACGCCGCCACGCCGGCAGCGGTCGCGTCCATGATCGCCAGATCGAGACGGCGCACCCCATCGTGCAACGGGCGCCTGACCGCGATCAGGCGCGCATCGGCCAGCCGCGCCCCGTCCTCGTGCACGATGTCGATGCGCAGCAGCTCCCGACGCTGCAGCGGCGCGAAGCCTCACTCCGTGCGGCCGAGCAACGCCAGCACCTGCGGATCGATCTCGCCATCGCTGCCCGCGAGCGCATCGAGGGTCAGATCGGCCTGCCAGAAGTCCTGGCCGGCCGACAGCTCGCCGGGGGTGGCGATCACGGTGATGCCCGCCCGCTTGGCCGCCATGACGCTGTCGGCGGTATCCTCGATCGCCAGCGCCTGCGAAGGATCGATCCCCAGGCGCTTCAACGCGTGCAGGTAGGCGTCCGGTGCCGGCTTGCCGCGCTCCACGTCCGCCCGGGTGACGATGCAATCGAAATCGCTCGCGACCAGCTGCCCGCCCTGCATGTCCAGGATCGCGTCGATGTTGGGACGGTAGGTCGAGGTCACGAACGCGCAGCGCAGGTCGCGCTCCTTGGCCAGCGCGACCAGTTCGAGGACACCGGGGCGCAGACCCGTGCCACCGCTGCGCACCTCCTCGCCGGCAAGCTCGGTCTTGCGGGCATGGATCCGGTCGATGGTCGCGCTCGGCAGCTCCGTACCGGTGGCCGCGGCCAGCATGGACAACCGCTCCTTGCCGCCGGACTGCTCCAGCAGATCGGCATAGGTGGCGGTGTCCCAGCACCATTCGACGCCGGCCTCGCTCAGCGCCCGGTTGTAGGCCCGACGCTGGATGTCGGAGGTCTCGGCGACCACGCCGATCGAGCCGAACATCAATACCGTGTTCTTCATGAGGATGGGTGTCCGTGGAAGGTGAAGCGGGATGGGGGGGGTCGAACGCGGGATACGTCTCAGGCGGCACGAACCGGACGGCGGGCATCGAGAACCGCCTCGATCGCCTCGCCGAGGAAGACGTTCAGCGGGGTGCCGGCCGCCTCCGCCATCGTGACCACGACGCTGTTCGGTGCGAAAGAACAATACAACCCCGATTCCAGGAACCAGGGCTTGCCGTCCGGATCGATGCGAAGGTCGAACAGGCTGTACTGGCGGCAGCCGAGCGTCCGGTGGCACACCCGGGCCGCGGCGTGCACGCGTTCGACGAGCGGATCGTGCGCACCGTTCGGTTTCACGATCACGGGCAGCGCCAGCGTCGGACGTTCCCCGGCGGCGTACTGCCGAGCATGCGGTACCGCGACACCGGCCGCGGCGACGGTGGCACCGGTCTTCGCCTTGTCGGCGCACGACGCCATCCGCAACGGACGGTTGCCCGGGTACGGCACTCCGAGCACCTCCGGCAGCGCCCGGCAATCGGTCATGCCGGCGCGGCAGAACAGTTGCGGCAAGGCCACCTCGATGCCGCGCGCGGCGATCTGGTGCACCGCGTGGAGCGTGCGAGGCGCTCGCACGTCAGCCCCCGCCGTCGCGCACGGGTACACCGCCACCGGCGCTCGGCCGCTCGCCGGCACGGCATGGAGGACCCTTCGCCGGGTCGGTCTGGAACGGCTGAACCATGGGCACGGCGGTCACGCTGCGACGAAGCCGGACAGCGTGACAGCGATGGCACGGCCGAGCGTCGTACCGTTGGCGCACGTCCGGAAATTACACCGGCAACACCGATCGCGCCGCCCCCTCGCGACGACGACCGTCGAGCAGGTCGCGCAGCCGGGTGCGAGGACGGTCGCGGGTCGGGGCCGTTCGCTGCGCGGCGTGCAGGCCTTCGGGTGGGCGGTGATCGTCCTACCGCAGCAGGAACAGCGTGATCGAGGGGAACGTCACCAGCAGCACCACGCGCACGATGTCCGAACCGACGAACCACAGCACCGCACGGTAGGTCGAGCCGATCGGGGTCCGCCGGTCCATGCCGTTGATCACGAACAGGTTCATGCCCACCGGCGGGGTGATCAGCCCGACCTCGACCACGATCAGCACCAGGATGCCGAACCAGATCGCCAGCTCGTCCGGGCTCATGCCGAAATCCAGCGCACCGATCACCGGGAAGAAGATCGGCACGGTCAGCAGGATCATCGACAACGAGTCCATCAGGCAACCGAACACCAGGTAGAAGAGCAGGATCAGCACCAGCACCGTGTGCGGCGAGAAACCCTGCTCGAGCACGAACCCGGACAGCTGCTGCGGCACCTGCGACAGGCCGAGAAAGCCGTTGTAGAAGCCTGCCCCCAGCACGATGAAGAAGATCATGCCGGTGGTGACGGCGGTGGCCTGCAGGCTCTGCACGAACACCGGCCAGGACAGGTTGCCCGACAGCAGGGCGGCGATCGCGGTCGCCGCCGCGCCCACCGCCGCCCCCTCGGTCGGCGTGAACACGCCCCCGTAGATGCCGCCGACCACGACCAGGAAGATCAGCGCCGCGGGCCAGACAGCCGCCAGTGCCCGCCAGCGTTCGCCCGCCGGCACCGCCTCGCGGTGCCCGGCCGCCTCCGGGTGCACGCGCACGTAGAGCGCGATCACCGCCATGTAGCCGACGGCTGCCAGCAGCCCGGGCAGGAAGGCTGCCAGGAACAGCTTCGCGATGTTCTGCTCGGTCAGGATCGCGTAGATCACCAGGATCACCGAGGGCGGGATGAGGATGCCGAGCGTGCCGCCGGCGGCCACCGTCGCCGTCGCGAAGCCGCCCGGGTAGCCCTGGCGCCGCAGCTCCGGCAACGCCACCCGACCCATGGTGGCGGCGGTGGCCAGCGAGGAGCCGCAGATCGCCCCGAAACCGGCGCACGCGCCTATCGCGGCCATGGCGACACCGCCCCGCCGGTGGCCCAGCCAGGCCTCGGCCGCCTTGAAGAGCGCGCGCGACATGCCCGACAGGGTCGCGAACTGCCCCATCAGCAGGAACAGCGGAATGATGGACAGCGAGTAGCTGGAGAAGGTCGAGTACACCTCGCTCTTCAGCCGCGCCATGAACATGTTCGGCCCGTCCATGCCCAGCCACAGCCCGCCGATGCCGCACAGCAGCATGGCCAGCCCGATCGGTGCGCGCAGGAAGATCATCACCAGCAACGCCCCGAACGAGGCGTAACCGAGCTCCAGCAGGCTCACCGGAGCGTTGCCGGTTCGTCCGACACGGAATTCGCCACGGATGCCGACCCGGGTCCCGGCACGAGGCCCGGATCCGGCAGGCGATCCGTGCCGTCGATCAGCTCCAGCCAACGCAGCAGCGCGCACACCGCCCCCGTGATCATGGCCGTGACGCAGGCGGCCAGGCTGGCCGCGTAGGCCCACCACACCGGAAACTGCAGCAGGAAGGTGGTCTCGCCGTTGGACAGCTTGCCCTGCAGGCCCGCGTACAGGCGCACCCCGATCAGCACGATCGCGCCGGCCAGCACCGTCTCCCAGAACGCGATCAGGAGGCGCTGCGCACGCATGGGCAGACGTGCCGTGAACACATCGACCGTGGCGTGGCCACCGACGAACTGGCACAGCGGCAGGCAGGCGAAGATGGCGACCGCCACACCGGCCTCCAGCAGCTCGAAGTCCCCGTCGACCGGCCCGATGCCGGTGCCGAGCAGCCAGGCCGCGAACCCCGGCGCCCGCCCGGCCACCAGGTCCGTGTGGGCCAGCCCGTTCAGCGCCCGCCCCGCCACGCTCGCCACCACCAGCACCACCAGCGCCACCAGGATCAGACCGCCCAGCAGCGCCATGGCGCGCGCCAACCGACCGGTCCAGCGAACCGCCCTGACCGCGTCGAACGCTGCGGACACCTTCTACCCGATCCGCACCGCGGGCACGCGCCCCGACATCATTTCGCGGCGTCGGCGATCAGCTCGCGAGCCCGCGCCACCAGCGCCGCACCGTCCAGCCCCTTGTCGTCCATCTCCCGCTGCCAGGTGGTGAGGGTGGAGGCGGCGGCGTCGCGCCACACCTGGACCTGCCGCTCGTCCAGCTCGATGATGGTGTTGCCGGCATCCAGCGCCAGCTGGCGGGCGGGCGCATCGTACTCCTGGGTGATGCGGCCCGCCTCGGCACTGAACCCCTCGCCCGAGTTGTCGTCGATCACCGCCTTCAGATCGTCCGGCAGGGCGTCGTAGCGGTCCCGGTTCATCGCGAAGATGAAGGTCGCCGTGTACAGCGCGGCATCGCCGAATTCGGTGTGGTAGTCGACCAGCTCGGCCACCTTCAGCGCCGTGGTGACCTCCCAGGGAATCACCGTGGCGTCGATCACACCCCGCGACAGCGCCTCGGGCACCGCTGGCACCGGCATGCCGATGGATGTGCCGCCGAGCGCCGACAGCAGCATGCCGGCGGTGCGGGTGGGCGCGCGCAGCGTCACGCCGGCCAGGTCCGCGGGCAACGTGATCGGCCCCTTGGAGTGGATCTGGCCGGGCCCGTGCACCCACAGCCCGAGCGGCTTCACGTCCCGCAGCTCGGTGTCCATCATGCTCTCCTCGGCGAACCGCCAGAACGCGCGCGAGGTCGCTTCGGCATCCGTCATCATGAACGGCAGCTCGAACGCTTCCGCGTGCGGGAAGCGCCCGGGCGTGTAGCCCGACAGCGTCCAGACGATGTCGGCGACCCCGTCCACCACCTGGTCGTAGAGCTCCGGCGGCTTGCCGCCGAGCTGCATCGACGGGAAGCGCTGCACCTCGATGCGCCCGTCGGAATCTGCCTCGACCCGGTCGGCCCAGACATCGAGCACGTGGGCCGGCACGTTCGCCTGGGCGGGCAGGAACTGGTGCAGGCGCAACGTCACCTCGGCCGCCTGCGCGCCCCCGCCGACCAACGGCCAGGTCAGGGCGACGGCGAGCAGGCACTGCGCACGGCGACGGGCGACGGGTCGGGTGGCGAACATGCGAACGGTGCTCCTGGCAGGGTTCCACGGGTGGTGCCGGCAAACGTGACGGCGTGGCGCGATGGTAGCCCGCCAGCGTCGCAGTCGCTCGACGCGTTCGTCCGGTTCCGTCCCATCGGGCGATCCGGATCAACGCAGGTCGTGCACCACCAACCCCGCCGTCGTGGCGGTGGCCAGCAGTGCGGCATCACGGCTGGCCAGCGCCGCGCCTTCACGCATTGCAAGCTCGAGGTACACGGCGTCGTACGCGCTCAGCCCGCTCGCCCTGGACAGCGACAGGATCCGCACCAGCTCCGGAGCGCCCGGCGAGCTGGCGAAGGAGATGCCGGTTTCGAGCAACGCCAGATCGGCATCGGCTGCGCCGCGCTCGAGTCTTCCTCGGCGCTCGAGCCGAAGAAGTGCGTTGCGCACCTCCAGGCGCAGCAGCATGGGCGCCGACCACGGCTGCTCGGCGATCGCGAAGAAGTTCGCTGCTGCCGGAGACGACTGTCCCGACACGAGAGCGGACAGTGCGGCGGAGGCGTCAAGCACGCATGCAAGGCTCACGCGCGATCCAGATCGGACTCACGCTTGAGCTCCTCCCAAGGCACCACCTCGGCGCTGGATGGGTGCGATTCGGCACGTTGCCGCATGTTCTCGAGCAGCAACGCACCGATCGATGCTCGCCGCTGCTGATCATCGGGCGGCCGCACCGGTACCAACCTCGCTGCCGGCGCGCCGTGTTTCGTGATGACGATCTCGCCCCCGGAGCCCTCGATCTCGGACACGAGCGCGGACAGGCGATTCCTTGCCTCGTGCAACGGCATCTCTCTCACGGGCAACAGTCTAGCCACGGTCCAGACAGGGTTCAACCCCCGGTCCTCATGCGCCTCCTAGTGGTCCAACTGCTTGATATTGTGGGGCTCAGCGAGCCTGTGCGCCGTGGTGGCAAGGCGGGTTCGCGAAGGTGTGCTGGAGCACTCCGAGCGGACC
>ENA-ORXT01006223-ORXT01006223.1-marine-metagenome-genome-assembly--contig:-NODE-6223-length-11204-cov-5.646805_pt1 | contig 11204 bp, 8 predicted proteins | sample MGYA00237868_ERZ511482 | MGnify/ENA metagenome assembly ERZ511482
GAAAGTCTTTGCAAGCGCAAGGACTTTTTTTTATGGACTTCTGTCAAATGGCACATTTGTAAAGAAGTGTATAAAAAAAGCAAAAGGCGTAGCCTTAGACTTTTGATATTGACCTTGGAATGCAAAAGGATCAACTTTAGTTAATCCTGCCGCGGTCACTAGAGTATCAAAAGTCTTTGCAAGCGCAAGGACTTTTTTTTATGGACTTTTGTCAAATGGCACATTTGTAAAGAAGTGTATAAAAAAAGCAAAAGGCGTAGCCTTAGACGACAATATGATATATGATCTATCAGTAGATCAAGAATCACGATACGGAAAAGATGGCTCGACAGCACTTTTTCAATTAGCTTATAACTTTCAATTATCAAACAAATGGCACCTATACTTAGCTGGTAATTATAAACATGCACTTGCGAGCAATTACACAACACAAGCTCCAATAGCAAAAAAATATAATGCCTTAGGCTTAAGCTTCGGTGTCAATCTAAAACTTTAAAAAATGAAATTATTAAAAATAACTACACTATTATTCATCGCTTTTAATGTACAAAACATAAGTGCACAGCTTACGATCGGAGCGACTCAGTCCCCTGCTGCGACAGGTAGTAATCAGAATTTTTGCGACAAGGTAGAGATGAAACTTAATGACAATCAGATCTTAACTGAAACTAATTGTAACCTGACAACTGATTATTCTAATGTAATTACAGGTGTCAATACCATATCGGTAGACACCGATGCCAATACTCTATTTAATCTGTCTACTTTAGATTTGGTTTTCGCTATAAAAGGAATGACTAATGGTTTCTCTACAGTACATCAAGCTATAGCCGCAGATTTTGATAGTGACATGACTATAAGTACAGATGATGTTATACTTATGAGACAAGCCATCTTAGCTGCCGTAATTGACGTCCCTAATAAAGCAAAGGTCGTAAGAATGGATTATGACTTTTCTAATTTTAATGGTTTTGATTTCGACTCAGATTTTACAAGTTTCACATTCGATGACAATGAAAATTTTAATGGTGTCATCTTACCAGTAGTGCTGATATCTAATGGTAGCTTGTAGGAGTTAACCTTGAAGTAATATTTCTATTAATGTAAAAGTCCTTTCGACATTGTTGAAAGGACTTTTATATGTCTTTATCTTCTTGCTATAAGGCATTCCTATGACTTTAAGAACTTAGATCTAAGATTTAAATTTATCATTTTTATCACCTTGTTAGAGTTATGTAATAAGTTATAAAGTTGTGATTCATTATAAGTACATGTAAGATAAATACACTTTTTCTAACGAATAATTATCAATATCTACACTTTTATCAATGAATAATTTATGATTATTATATTATTTGTAATGTAAATATTAGCTAAATTGTAGAATGAGTTCTTATACGATTGACTCCATTACCTCCCGAATTTTAAACCAAAATTATTTCTGTAATGACATTGTACAATTGCTCACACCCTCATTATCCACACTACTTGTGAAATTCATAGTTAATAAATCTTCTTCATTCATCTCAGCTACCGATCTTACTGTGATAACAAGAGTCAATTAGTATAAAAATATGTTTAGCTTAAGATCGCATTAAATTAAGCACTCTTAAAGTAGAGTAATGCATAAATAAAACATCAAGCTTAGGTCTTAGCTTTTCCTTTCCTGCACTCACCGTAGTTGTTAGCTTCCGATTACGACCTAAATACAATTTAACCTGATCCTTAAAATGCAAATAGTAGATTTCTCTTGCAAACAAATCCAAAAGATGGAACAACTGATCAGGCTGTACATTTAAAGGAAGGAAAAGCTTTTCTGTTTGCTGTTTATTATTCTTTGTTGACTGTATTGTAATTGAGAGATTAGAAAGCAATCTTAATTCAAGAACCTTTGATGGTTGGCGAGAATAAGATATTCTAATAGCTTTAGATTTTGTTTTTATAAATTCCCATGAAGAGCCTTTGCTCTTATTAAGTCTATTTAATTCCTCAAGTAAACAACTTGAAATACTTTTGAGTAAGTTATCATTAAAAGCACTATAATCCCTAAAGCCTTTTTCAACCTTTAATTTATCTAACCACTCTAAGCAACTGCGTAATTCTCTGAACTTAGCATCACCACCACGAGGTTTTAGTTTATTAATTATACCAAGAACATCCTTAGTCCACGACATGCATACCCAATATTTATTATCAGCATCAGCATTATTATACTCATTAGGACTATCTCCATTTAAAGTGAGGTATACAAACTCTCTTACAGAACATTTCTTAAACTTAGTATTTGCTCTTTTTCGATAATTTGACAATTGATAAGCCTGATTTACACCAAAGAGCTTATTTTCTATAAATACTACAAAATTGTCTTTGGAATCAAGATCTAAGATCATTAGGTCTGCGAACAGATTACCCTCTTCCTTAATTTTGTAAGGTTTGGGCAGAAACAGTTCTCTTACAGTAGAAACATTAGTTAACTTATAAGAAGTGGTAGTTTGACCTTTTCCAGACTTACCATATTTAAAAAAAGTTTCAAGTCTTTTATATTTACTTCTTTTTGATGATCTGTTCTTAGCAATTAGTTTTAGAAACTCTTTCACAAAAAGGTGTTTAAAACCATGACTACCTTTAGGATTTAAAAGCCAAGCTAATTGATTAGAAAACCACTCTTCACTAATAAAATGGGGCAATTCAGATTTTGATTCTAAGTTACTTAATTCAACATCAATTTGTTTGTTTGTGTTATTCATGTTTCATTTTTTCAGTAAATTATTAAGAATTTAAAGTTTGATTATTTCTTTTACATTTTGTTTGAAGTAACGGATTTTGCAAAAAATAATTACACACTTATCATACTCTCCAACTCCTGAAATATCCTCACCATAGCCCAAGTATCTAATTTACAATACTCTAGCAAATCAATGAATTTCTGTTCTTTATCTTCCTCCTTTACAGATCCAAAAATCAAGTCTTCATATACAACAACTGCATCAGCTCCGTTAGACACTTGCAGACCGTCATAACTAAGATCAGGGCACATCACAGGTAATACATTCTTAATTGAATAGCTACCTCTAAAATCATCGTGTAGGTACTCCATCCTTCTAAAGACTTCCATCAAATCATAGATCCTTTCATTCACACCTAAGAGAAAAGGACTTAGATCTGGATTACAATTAGCTAAGTCAGAATTACATTTTCCTTCGAATCCCTTATTCCACACAACAACACTACCGTGGTCACCTATATCCTCTCTCAGCTTTTGGGCCACAATATGTACTGGTGTCAATTGATCCTTTTGGATAAACTCTCTATGTTCTATACTACCCTCCTTATTAAGTACATGCAGGGAATATTGAAAGACAGTTTGTTGATATGGGTAGGTCTTGTCATACTTTGGAATACCACATGCTAAAGTCTCATAGTCAAGGAAATACAATGGATATTGTAGTTGATCAAATTGATCTTTAATAATCTCTTTTTCTAAAATCGTTTGTTTCGTACGATAAACATCCAGTTGTCTTTCATGGGTTTTATTGAGTTTGATATTATCAGGAATATTTTGGAATTCTATATAATCGCCATCTACCAACTCTCTCAACAGTCTCTTAGAGTTACCTATAGCTCGAAAATCGTAAATCCCGTAAGGCGATACTTTAGGATATAAGTGGCCGAAAGCTCTACAATGCTTTGACCTCCCCTTATACTTACATGTACAATCCGTAGGTTGTGCTTGAGTCAAAAGCCACTTAGCATCTTGAATATCAATAATTAGTTGTTGCTCTATCTCTATACACTCTGTCGTAATTTCTGACTGGCTAAAGATCTCTTCTGGATTAATCTCTCCATCTTTTTTAAACTTTTTGTTTAGTTCTATCAAGTAAACATTAACAATCTTAAAACCAGCTCTCTCAGCGACTATCCTTTGGAATGCAGCATCTACAATATGCTCCTTAGCCTTTCTATCTTTGTCAGTACTTGACTTAATTTCTATAATATCCCAACCTTTATATAAGTCATTCCATATTAAAACATCACAACTCGCAAAGAGATCGTCTGCTAAAAAGCTTGCTTGGAATATTTCTTGACATCCATCATCAATAATTTTCTTAGTTTCTGAATAGGCTTCTCCAAGTTTACCTACTACCAATTTTGCTTTAGGGTATAATCCACGAGCAAATAATTCTACCTCGACTCCTTGGGCTTTTAATCTTTCTATGAATGGATCAATCTTCGCCTCTGATAAGACTTCTTTATTATTCTTTAAGTACCAGAATTCAGAAGAACAATTTTTATAACTAAGAAAATCGGATTTAGTGATCATATCAAATCTTAAGTAAGAGGAAGCTTCCAAGATTGGGTATCAGGATATAGTAATAACCTGATTCTTGATTACTCATATCGATAGACAACATGCCTAATTGATCAGTACTAAATGAGCTTTGCCCGTTTATATTTACTTCTTCTCCAAACACATTTATTAGCCTTATATCTTGCACTGGTTCAGAAGTAGATATATTCACTATGTCCATTGTAGGGTTTGGACTTAATTGTATTTTGACAAGATCTGTCTCTATATCAATATCATACTTGATACTAATAGTGTCACTACCTATACAGCCTGTCAAAACATTAATAGCATTAATAATGTAGATCCCAGGCTGATCAACTTCAATAGTAGCTGATTCTGATCCGTTACTCCATAAGTATTCTACATTAGGCTCAGGCATGGAGGTATTACCTATGCTTATCACATCTGACGGCGTAATTATAGAAACTGAATCCAATGTAACCATCGGCAGTGCATTAACTATAGTCATAGACATTAGAGAATCTATACAACCATCCACACTTTCATAGACATTGAGAATCTCGTAAGACCCTGCTATAATTGGATCAAATTCGTAAGTCAAGGAAGTCTGCATACCTATCAAGGTTCCATCTCTCCATACCTCATAAGTAGAGTTGTTTTCTATTGATTGATTTACTTTTAAGATACTTTCCATATCCATGGCACAGTAAGCCATATTCAAACCACTGAGCTCTATAACAGGACTTGCAAAAACAGTATCTACAGATTGAGTAATGGAATCTGTGCATGAGAGCAAATTAGTGTAGGTATATTTTATAGGAATATTAGCTCCTATACCTGCAGGAAGAAAGACGCCTTCTCCATTGCCAAGATCATTAACAAATGGTCCAGAAAATAGCCCACCCGCAACCGACGCAACCAGTATCTCACTCTCCTCTGAGGTACAATAAGACGAATCAAGATTATCAAATGAAACATAAGTCACGCTATCTACATCGATATCTATGTTAAACTCAGCCACACAACCATTACGATTATCTACAATGATCATCAGCGGATAAGAACCATCTGGCAATGTATCTGATAGAGTAAACTCTGATGCTGACGAATAAGTATTAGCAAAACCAGCTACAGAAACTGAGTATTCCGAATTGAGATTTATTCCAGAACTCATATTACTTATTACCAATAACTCATTCTCACAAACCTGCCTTATATCAAAACCCGCAGAAGGATTGAGCTTATTACTAATCATAAAAGTATCTCTTGTAGTGCATCCTGATTCTGAGATCTCTACAAATACAGAACGGTTATCTGGATTATTGGGTAGTAACACAATAAAAGAATCTTGACTCTCATCGTAGGAAGCTATATTATCAATCGTAAGAGAAAAGTCAGCTGAATCCCTATCAAATAGGGATTGATTATTCACTACTGTGCTATCACCAGAACAGACCTCAGTAAAATTAAATACTGACTCAGGACTAAACCTTGTCGCAAGCTCAAATGAAGTATCTATAGGTTCATTACAGTCTTGTATAAAGTAATTAGCCGTTATAGTCAGTATCTCTCCATTTCCTACAGCAACATTGATTAATGAATCCTGAGGTGTAAGTAAATTTCCTGAAGGATCTAAATATGAGACCTCAGTGTATTGAAGATCAAATATGGATCTATCAATAATGCTTAACGAATCACCATTAAAACATTCTAAAGCTGGTATATCAAAATCAATTTGTGGTCTAAATCTTAATGAGATTATTATTGTATCAACAAGAACTGATTGTGAAGTATCTATAGGTGTACTATAAAGTATTACCGAGTCTAAATCATTTATACGGATACTATCACTCATTAATAGAGGATTAATTAAGTCGTCCCAAGCTGAACTATATTGTAATTGATCATAAGGACTCTGAAAGAAATACTCAGCTACAAAATCATCACAGACAAGTGTATCTATGCGGGTATAAGCAGTGTCAGATTGCGTGTAAGCATTTATACCCACTATCACCATAAAAGAACTAAGGATAAGTTTTAATGCTCTCATATGCAATTCTCAGAGTATTCATTAACAAATGTTGCTCCCTCTTCATCTACTCGTATAAGATGCAATCTATGAGAGCCTTGACTCTCTACTATAGCAGAAATAAGTATACCCTTACCAGGCAGTTCTATCAAGTCTAAGATCTTAACATACTGTTCGTCTATATACCTATTACACCATATCGAGCCTAAGGACTCTAACTCAGAAGCAAATAAGTATTGATCTGCACCTACATTCTGTATACCTGCTGTAACGATATTGTCTCTACTAAGAAATAATGCTCTAAAGTCAGAAACAGGATACACTTCCACATCTACAACAAAAGCACTATTAGAACTAAGGTCCACTTCAATGGTCCTTGCTACACCATTCTCAATACCTACTAAGTGTAAGATGCCGTCTGACTCCAATGACTGTAAGCCAAAAAATAACTCTTGATTTGATAAATTAAATTTATTGTAAATCGATCCACTTTGATTATCCATAATGAGATCAGTACTTCCTCCATCTTCACTATTGAGTAATAAGAACGTATCTCTGCTCAGGCTGACAACATCAATTATCTCACTATCTTCAAAATAGGTCTTAAACCACATTGGATCAAGATTCTGATCTATACTCAATACACATGAATAATTGACGCCTTGAGTATATACTCTACCACAAAGCAATATTTCATTAGATGCACTATTAAATGAAAAGTTTAGGAAATTTACAGAATCGATATTATTATAGGTGGTATCTATGAACCTTTCATAAGAAAGACTCTCATCGATAACAGTATAGTTATAGTCTAAATGCTGCAACTTAAAATCATTAGTAGCATTTAGATATCCTAATAAGAACCCACTTTTAATAGTATCAAATAGCAATAGCTCCCCTTCCCCAGCCATGTAATTAATCTCAGATGACATAGCCCATTCATCTTCTATAAACTCCTGACTCATCGATATAACACTTACATTATGTGAAGCATCTTCTATAGCCATAATAAAATTGGTATCATCTAAAGCAATAATATCTGAGGACATTGATGGCGTGACATCTATGCTTTCCAATGTAATAGAGTAATTAGGGATATCCTCTCTTTCAAGATCCCACTTTTCAAGATTACATGAAAACAGAGTCAGGCAAATCATAAACAAATATGTGATATGGCTTAATCTCATCTATATCAATTTAAACTAACGAATATTCCATAGCCAAAATAATTAGCACCTATAGCAGGCTTAAATGATATCTCACAAGTCTCCCTCGAATCAGCGCCTCTAAGTTTCTCATTATCAAATACGGATTCGTAATACTCTCTCTGTCGTTTGTTATTGACTTTAAGATGGAAGTATTGTGTTGCAAATATTGCTGTAGCAACTCCTGTACCTATCAGAAACTGCTTATGATGACTATTAGCTCTGTTATAATTTCTATCACTTAACCTTAATGTCTCTGAAGCCTTATGCAAACTATAAAATTCATTAGATCTTACCTTACTATATACAGCGAATCCAGAAGCAGCAAGGAACGTACCTGCGTAAGCCACAGCTACACTATTACGTATAGTAGCATTAGGATGCCCCCTTTTTAAATGTCCTTTACCTACGATAAGGTAATCAGATCTTTTAAGATCTTGCCAATTAAAAACTACTGCTTCATCCACTTTACAATCACAGTTATCGTCATTCCATCCATTGTAGGGATTAAACCATTTCTCTTTAGGCTCTGATGGAGGTCGATAATGGACAGTATCATCATCATCATTACAGTCACACTTCTTTCTAATCTCAGGGTCATCACTTTTACATGCTGTTAAAGTATAACCATCTCCATCAGCATCATCTCCTAATTGATCTTCTCCATCACAGTCTTGATCTATACCGTCAGCTATTACTTCTGGTGCTCCTGGATATATAGTAGGATCATTCGGTGCACAATCGACAAGGTCATTATAGCCGTCATTATCGCTATCAGGGGGTAATGGTTGATCACAACAAGGCACGAACTTATCTGCATCAGGCTTAACCCCTCTTGTTACAAGGGTTTCATCTTTTTTACTTTTAGGAACCTTCATATCTACCTTACCTTCACCAACGTTTTTAATTGCCCTAATTTTAAGTATATATGTATGTTCAGTAAGCTTATACATTTCATACCTTAATTCCTTGATTTCAGGAGAACGCTTAATTCCTTTAGTAGCACCTGTAATGACTGTTTCACCAATATCATATGAGCTTATGTCAACTTGAGCGAAATACAATGAACCTCGATATCTTGTCGTAAGCACTTCTTTGTCAGGATCGACAATATTCATATTGACTACCTCATCTTTAATATCTTCTGATAGTGGGTTGGTCTTATCTAAAAAATCAAAATTGGGACAATCAAAAGTCTCATATGATCTATTAAGTAGACCAAAAGTATTTGAACTTGATTTTAATCTTTTTATAAATACTTCCCTATTACCGCCGTTCATATCACCAGTAGTAAACTTTGGAGACAATAAACGATATAAGGCTATCTCATTGGAGTTTCGTATCCTCGGATATTCCGTTCTATCAGTTATGACTCTTACATACTTTTTGAATTCAAAATACTCACTGACGATCTCACATTTCTTTTCTGCGATTTCCTCATCGGACATAGTTAGGCGTTGGCCAAAGCAAAAAGTTGACAGCAGCAACAATATAAATATTGAGATTAATCGAATTATCAATTTCCTGTGAACTTTATTGGGTGAATATCAACTGATGCTATTTTCCCAGTATCATCATTATACTTGACTGAATTAACTTTAATATCGTTTACATAGCTACCCTTTGTCAATAATTTAGCATCTATATAAGACCCAAAATCATTACCATATATTTTACCATTAGAAAGTATTTGTGTATCTCTATCACAAAGACTAAGTATGAAAGTACGGGCTGCTTCAGAAGAATTCCTAACAACAGATGGAACCTGTGTACCAGGATCAAACTGTCCTGCTACAATAATATCATTTCTAATTTTATCTTCTAATTGCTTTTCAGAAATCCTTACAATAACATCAATAGAAACTGACTCATTATATCCATCAACATTAGAGATATTAAAATTGAGAGTGGTTAAACCATAATCTAAAGCTTTGAAAGAACCAACTTTGGAATCAGCTGAAACTATCTTCACTCTATTATCGCCAGTCCATCTAAATTTATCACCTGAAATGCTTTCAATTTCTGGATAAAGATTAAATGAATCACCGAAATAGATATCAACATTAGGACTTGAAAGCTTAGGCTTAGGGCATCCAGAATCACCTTTTACACCTTTTCTTAGTGGACACTTATCATCACTATTTCGAACCCAAATGCGTTCATCTACAATCATCCCATTCTCATAATCTTTATAATCAGTTGGGTCACCTAATTTATCTTTATCAATATCGTCTCTATAATATCGTATTGTTTCAATTGATTTTGGCCGTTCAATTAATTCCTCAGTATCACCAAACAATGATTCAGATTCGACTTCAACATGACTCCAATCGTTAACATCATCTTTATCAGCCAATTCCAATTTGTCAGAAATACAATTACCGTTCAGATCAGGGCAACCATTAGTACATGCTGGACCTGCTACTTCAGGACAAGGATCTACAGGGTTATTATCACTTATAAATCCAACAGGTTGATTTATACTTTGCACGTATTCATTTGGATCTCTAAAACCATCTTGATCTTTATCTTCATACCATAATTTCAACTCAGAACTCTCTATATTCTCTATTGGAATTACTTCCTTAATATCATCTGAAGATTCATTTGACCTTCTTTTACTATAATCTGCTACTTCAGCTTGCGTTATTGATGTTTTTAAGCAATAACCAAAGAAATGGCAACTAACGAAATAACCAATGAGAAGAAAAACAATTAGAAACAAAAGTAATATCCAAATAGGGAAAGGTCGTTTTTTCTCCTTTTCTCGCTTCTCTTCTACCTCCTTTTCTTTCTTCTCTTTTAGTTCTCTTGCTTCCTTCTCTTTAGCCTTCTGAACTTTTAACGTAGCAGCCTCTTGTTTCTTTTTCTCTTTTTCTCGCTTCTCATTTTTCTCTTTCTCTTTCTTCTCTTTTAGCTCTCTTGCTTTCTCTTCTTTAGCCTCTCTTAATTTGAGTGAAGCAGCCCTTAGTTTCTCATTCTCTTTTTCTCGCTTCTCTTTTGCCTCCTTTTCTTTCTTCTCTTTTAGTTCTCTTGCTTCCTTCTCCTTTGCCTCCTGAACTTTCAGTGCACCTACCTCATTAGCATTACTTAAATCTGAGTCCGAATTCTTAACATTAGGTTCATCTTCACTTGCATCAAAAAGCTTCCAACCTTTTTTCTTTTTACTCATATCTAATAAATATTTTAGTCAAAAGAGATCTTAGAGAATTTAGTATTATTCTTACCAGACAAATACTTATTCTTAGAATTTTCTATAAAATCAGTAGCAAAAATTTCACCGCCCAATAATTCAATTGCTTTAGAATTAATTTCAAGAACAACACTGTCCTCTAAGCCTAAATTCAATTTGACATTTCGAAAGAATCTTCTTTCATTATACTCTACTTCGTTGTCAGAATAAATCATATTAATTACCATTTCAATCAACACTCTGGATTCCTTTTCGGAAAACTCAACATTCTTGATATTTCTTAAAAACCTATTAATTAACAAATCTCCAAATTCATTTAACTGAGCGATTTTCTCATTAATCGTCTTCTCGACATTAATATCTCCAAACAGATTTGTCTCTTCTGATACACTTTTAATAAGTAAAACTTCTTCTTCAGCTATATGGCAATCACAAGCCATAGTATAAAATGCTGTATCTAATAATATT
>ENA-ORXT01006224-ORXT01006224.1-marine-metagenome-genome-assembly--contig:-NODE-6224-length-11203-cov-6.926389_pt1 | contig 11203 bp, 2 predicted proteins | sample MGYA00237868_ERZ511482 | MGnify/ENA metagenome assembly ERZ511482
CGACACGGTCGAGGCGCTCATCGTGGCGCCGGTGGGGGGGGTCGGGGGGATGCGTGTTGGGATGCAGAGTCGGGGAGTGGACAAGGGTAGGGGGCGGCAGTGGGGGATACGGGGGGTGGTATGAACCCGGGCGGGCGGGCGGGCGGGCGGGCCTCGGCGCGGGCGGCGCCTGCGGCGTCGGGCGTCGGGTGGTGGGCGGAGGCGCCCCCGACGGAAGCGCGTGGGAGCGTGGCGCGCGTGGAACCGCGGTTGCAGGCGCGAAAAGAGTGGGCCTCGGCCCAATCATTTCGATCAGATTTCGAAACGTGGCCGCCTTCCACCATTCCATCCCAGATCCGGCCGAGCGCAGTGTTGCTTGCGGCGCGCACCCCCCCGCCCGACGCCCGTCCGCGCCGCGAGCCCGACGGCCACGACCGACCCTGCCGCGCCGCTATCTTCCCTGGCGCCCCTGCTCCCGACCGCCGCTTTGCGGTGCACGCCCCCCCTCCACCCCTCCCCCTTGCGATGCGCGGACCGGCTGGGCGGGTGCGGCACCTCTTGTTTGTCGCCTGCCCCCCGGTCGTCGGGCGGCCGCGCGCCCACGCCGTCGGTGCGGCCGCCGTTGCGTCGACGCCGGCGGGCGGGGTGTCGCTGCGGGCGCCGTCGGCGTCGCCGGTCGGTCGTCGCCTCCGCCGGCGGTCGGCGGTGGTGATGGCGTCGCCGCCAGAGGGGGCGGCCGGCGGCGCGGCGGCGGCGGCCGCAGCGGCGGCGGCGCCCGCCACCGCGCCCGCCGACGCGCCCGCAGCGTCGTCGACGGGCGGCGGCGGGGGTGCGCCCTCCCTGGCGGCCATCCGCATGGAATCCACCTTTGTCACTGCCCTCCCCGGCGACCCGATTACCGACAACTACCCGCGGCAGGTCGCGCACGCCGCCTACTCGCTCGTGTCGCCCACCGACGCGGCGTCTGACGATGTGATGGCGCGCGTGCGGGTGCCCACGGGGGACGACCCGACGGCGGGGGGGCGCATCAAGACGCTCCCGCGGGGCCTCCTCGCGTGGTCCCCCGACGTTGCCGCGTCGCTCGGCGTCGACCCGGCCGCGCCGCCGCCGGCGGTCGGCGGTCATGGACGCACCGACGCCCCCCGCGTGCCCCGCCGCCGCCGCTGCACGCGCGGCCGACCGACCGGCGCGCACGTCCGCGCGGTCGGCGCGGTTGCAGTTGTGTACTGGTGCCGTGGCAAGCTTGGCGCTGTCTGGAGAGGCCAATCTTCATGTGCATGTGGTGCTCTCCGACGCTCCGTCACTTTGCTCTGCCTCGGTCTTGACTCTTCGCTGCACGCAGAATCGTCAGACTGCCATTCTCGATGCCAGTTCTGCCTTCTGTGGAAGCGTAGCGTGTGAGTGGAGGAGTGCATGTCCTTCTTGTGATAGCAATGTTGACACAACCGATAATCGTGGACTTGCCAAACAGCCAGTGAATTGCTTGGTTCTGCAACTTGGCGGGCCTACCAGATATCTCAATCCTGTAGTAGCCCCCGTCATGCAATTTTAACTGAAAAGTGCCCTGCAGGCCCATGTGATTTTACTCATCAGCCCTGTGATGTAAAACAATTATAATCAATAAAATCACCGTGATTATATTCAAAAAAAAATCACCTGCCACCTCTGGACCCGAGGGCCCCTCGATGGTCGGTGGGGCGACCCCTCATACGCTGCTGTTGGGGGGGCCCGACCCGAGCCGCAGCGGATCAACGGCGGCGGCGGGCATCGACCAAAAAGGAGAAGTGGCCGCCCGGTGTTGGTCCCTGATTGGTCCGTTGCTTGCGCCGCCGATGACCGCCGCGCCGGCCGACCGACGGCCGCCGCGGCGGCGGGCCCTTGAGCTGGGCGGCACCGCGCCGCGACAGAGTCCGCGCGGCCGCCGCGATTTGGCCTCTGTGGCCGCGCCGCCGCCGCTACACTCACTGCAGGCGCCGCCCCATCGTCGGCCGCGTCTATGCCCACGTGCTCGTCCACACGCTTCCCTACGTTCCCCTTCTCTCCTCTGGTGGCCAGCAGAAACACAAGGAGCCGACAGACCAGCTGGGCGCCGGAGCTCGGCCGAGTCGAGTGGCCCCGGCCAAGCTGCCGACGGACGGTGTGCCCCCGCCGGTCGGCTGCCGCCGCCCCCGCCCCGCCGCCAAGGATGGTGGGTCAAGGTGCCGCCAATGGGGGCCCCAGCGGCGCGACGGAGGCGACCCCCCCCCCGTCGGTGGGGCCCCTGCCCCCCCGCCCCGCGTCGGCGCGTCGCTCGTCCTTGAAAACGGGGTGGAGCTCCGCGGCTGGTCGTTTGGGGCGCGCACCTCGACGGCCGGCGAGGCCGTCTTCCAGACGGGCATGGTCGGCTACACCGAAGCGCTGACCGACCCGAGCTACCGCGGCCAGCTGCTCGTCCTCACCTTCCCGCTGGCCGGCAACTATGGCGCGCCCGACCCGACCGCCGTCGACGCGGCGACGGGCCTCCCCGTGCACCTCGAGTCGACGGCCGTCCACGCGGCGGCGCTGGTCGTGTCGGACTATTGCGGGGAAGCCTACTCGCATTGGACGGCGGCGTCGTCGCTCGGTACCTTTTTGGCGGACCAGGGCGTGCCGGCCATTGCGGGGATTGACACGCGCCGCCTGACGCAGCTGCTGCGGGAGCGGGGGTCCCTCCTCGCCAAGCTGCTCATTGACGGGTCGGCCAACCGGGGGGCGACGGCCGCAGCGGCGTTTGTCGACCCGGCGACGACGCCACTGGTCGCCGCCGTCTCCGCCCCGGACGTGACGGTGTACCACCCCGACCCGGTGGCCTTTCCGGCGGGGCCCGCCCGGCCACGCGTCCTCGTCATTGACTGCGGCCTCAAGGTGAACCAGCTGCGGTGCTTCCTGGAGCGGGGGGCGGTCGTCACGCGCGTGCCGTTTGACCACGACTATGCCGCGGCCGACGCAGCGGGGGACTTTGACGGCATCTTTATCTCCAACGGGCCGGGCGACCCGTCGACGCTCACGGGGACCATTGACGGCCTGCGGGCGGCGATGGAGCGGCGGCCGTCGCGCCCCATTTTCGGCATCTGCCTCGGCCACCAGCTGCTCGCGCTTGCGGCCGGCCACCGCACGTACAAGCTCAAGTATGGCAACCGGGGCCACAACCAGCCGGCCGTCGAGGAGGCGACCGGCCGCTGCTACATCACGTCCCAAAACCACGGCTACGCCGTCGACGTGTCGGACGGCGCCCGCCCGCGGGGGTGGCTCCCGCTCTTCACCAACGCCAATGACGGGACCAACGAGGGGATTGTCCACCGCCACCGCCCCTTCTTTGCCGTGCAGTTCCACCCGGAAGCACACGCCGGGCCGCGGGATACGGCCTACCTCTTTGACGCCTTCCTGTCGCTCCTCGCGGCGGGCGGCCGGGGGGAGTTGGATGTGTCGGACGTGCGCTCCGAGGCGGCCGTCGGCGACGCGGTCGCGGCAATGATCCGGTCCGCGCCGGCGGCGCCCTTTCGCCTCCCCGCCCCGGCGCCCGTGCCGGCGCGGCCGCTGCGCAAGGTGCTCGTCCTCGGCTCGGGGGGGCTGACCATTGGCCAAGCTGGGGAGTTTGACTTTTCCACCTCCCAAGCGCTCAAGGCCCTCCGCACGGAAGCCGTCCGCACCATCCTCATCAACCCCAACGTGGCGTCGGTGCAAACGTCCAAGGGCATGGCCGACAAGGTCTACTTCCTCCCCGTGGACCCCGTGCACGTGGCCAAGGTGGCGGAGAATGAGCGGCCCGACGGCATCCTCGTCACGTTTGGCGGGCAGACGGCGCTCAACTGTGGGTTGGCGCTCGAAAAGGCGGGCACGCTCGCGGCCCTCGGCATCCGGGTGCTCGGCACGCCCATGGGGACGATTGAGGATACGGAAGACCGCTCCCGCTTCAACGCGCGCCTGTCGGAAATTGGGGAACCGTTTGCCAACAGCCGCGCGTGTGAGACGGTGGACGAGGCGCTGGCGGCGGCAGAGGCGGTCGGCTACCCCGTCATCCTGCGCGCGGCGTTTGCGCTCGGCGGCCTCGGTTCGGGCTTTGCGGACAATGCGGCCGAGCTGCGGCCGCTCGCGACCAAGGCGCTGTCGGCCTCCTCGCAGGTGCTCGTCGAGCGGTCGATGAAGGGCTGGAAGGAAATCGAGTATGAGGTGGTCCGCGACGGCGAGGGCAACTGCGTGACGGTGTGCAACATGGAGAACTTTGACGCGCTCGGCGTGCACACGGGCGACTCGGTGGTTGTGGCGCCGTCGCAGACGCTCTCCGACTCGGACTACAATATGCTCCGCGACTCGGCGGTGCGGACGGTGCGGCATCTCGGCGTTGTTGGCGAGTGCAACGTGCAGTATGCGCTCAACCCGCACTCGTCCGAGTACTGCATCATTGAGGTCAATGCGCGGCTGTCGCGGTCGTCGGCGCTCGCGTCCAAGGCCACGGGCTACCCGCTCGCGTTTGTCGCGGCCAAGATTGCGCTCGGCGGCACGCTGCCGGTCCTCCGCAACTTGATCACCCGCAAAACGACGGCCTGCTTTGAGCCGTCCCTCGACTATGTGGTCGTCAAGGTGCCGCGGTGGGACTTGAACAAGTTTACGCGCGTGTCGCGGAAACTCGGGTCGGCCATGAAGTCGGTCGGGGAGGTGATGGCCATTGGGCGGACGTTTGAGGAGGCCTTCCAAAAGGCCCTCCGCATGGTCAGCGACTACTCGGTCGACGGCTTTGTGCCGGGCGTCGTACCGTACAGCGCCGATGCCATGGCCGTCCCGACCGACCGGCGGGTGTTGGCCATGGCCAGTGGGCTGGCCGCCGGCGAGTCGGTCGAAACCATCCACCGCCTGTCCGACGTGGACCGGTGGTTCTTGTACAAGCTCGCGGCGATTATCGGCCACGAGGCGGCGCTCCGCGCGTCGGCGGCCGCGCGCGGCAGCGGCGGCGCGGCCTTGACCACCGACCTGCTGTGGCGCGCCAAGGTGCTCGGCTTTAACGACCGCCGCATCGCGTCGGTCGTCGACGGCTCTGAGTTGGCCGTCCGCAAGCTGCGGCTGTCGCGGGGGATTGCGCCGCTCGTCAAGCGCATCGACACGGTTGCCGCCGAGTTTCCCGCCCACACCAACTACCTGTACATGACGTACGCCAACGCGCGGCATTATGCCAAGCCGGACGCGAGCGCGTCGATTAGCGCGCTGCCGCTGGCGGCGCTCGCCACCCCCAACGGGGAGGTGAGCGGGGAGAGTGGGGGAGAAGACGAGCGGGGGGCGGGCGGCAATGGCACCGCGCCGTCGGCGGACGTGGACGCGGTTGTGGACGTGTCGGGGTCGGACGGCGGCGCGGCCGGCGGCGCGGCGGCGGCGGCGGCGGCGGCGAGCCCGCTGGGCGTCTTTGGCGACGGCGACGGGCACGACGTGGAGTTTAACGAGCACGGCATCATTGTGCTCGGATCGGGCGCGTACCGCATCGGCTCGTCGGTCGAGTTTGACTGGTGCGCCGTGTCGGCTGTGCGGACGCTCCGCGCGGCGGGCATGCCGTCGGTCATGATCAACTACAACCCCGAGACGGTGTCGACCGACTATGACGAAGTCGGCCGCCTCTACTTTGAGGAGCTCTCCCTCGAGCGGGTGCTCGACATTTACTGGCTGGAAGCGGCGGCGGGGGTGCTCGTCTCCATGGGCGGGCAGCTGCCCAATAACATTGCCATGGGCCTCCACCGCCAGTCGGTGCGGATCCTCGGCACCACCCCAGACATGATTGACGGGGCGGAGAACCGGTACAAGTTTTCCCGCATGCTCGACCGCCTCGGCGTGGACCAGCCGCTGTGGAAGGAGCTAACGTCGGTCGCTGACGCGACGGCGTTTTGCCACTCGGTCGGCTACCCGGTGCTCGTGCGCCCGTCGTACGTGCTGTCTGGGGCGGCGATGAACGTGGCGCACAAGGACGACGACCTCGAGGCCTACTTGACGGAAGCCGCCGACGTGTCGCCCGACACGCCCGTCGTCGTCTCCAAGTTTATTCTGGAAGCCAAGGAGATTGAGGTTGACGCGGTCGCCCGCCGCGGGGAACTCGTCATGCACGTGGTGTCGGAGCACGTGGAGAATGCGGGCGTGCACTCGGGCGACGCGACGCTCGTGCTGCCGCCGCAAGACTTGGACGCCATCACCGTGCGCAAGGTCGAAGCCGCGACGCGGGAGGTGGCGCTCGCCCTCAACGTGACGGGCCCGATGAACATTCAGTTTATCGCCAAGAACAACTCGATCAAGGTGATTGAGTGCAACCTGCGGGCGTCCCGCTCCTTTCCGTTTGTGTCCAAGACGATTGGGATGGATTTGGCCAAGATGGCCGCCAAGGTCATGCTCGGCCTCCCCGTGCGGCCCTACCCCGTGGACGTGTCGGCGGTGCGGCATGTCGGCGTCAAGGTGGCCATCTTTTCGTTTACGCGCCTCCTCGGCGCCGACCCGATCCTCGGCGTGGAGATGGCGTCGACGGGGGAGGTGGCCTGCTTTGGCGCCACCCGCGAGGAGGCGTACCTCAAGGGCCTCATTTCGACGGACAAGCCGCCGCCCAACCCCAAGGACGCTGCCATTGGCGTGTCTATCGGCTCGTACAAGGAGAAGCTCGAGTTCCTCGCGTCGGCGGTGCGGCTGGTGGAGCTCGGCGCGCGCCTGTACGCCACCCCCGGCACGGCCGACTTTTTCACCGAGCACGGCCTGCCGTGCAAGACCGTCTTGTGGCCGTCAGAGGGTGAATTCTCCCCGTCAGAGGAGGACAATGTCGTCGACCTGCTGCGGCGGCACCAGCTCGACTACTTTATCAACGTGCCGTCGGCCAACCAGTACCGGCGGTTGCGGTCGTTTGAGTCGCCGGGCTACCTGTCGCGGCGGGCGTCGGTCGAGTTTTCCGTGCCGCTCCTGACCAACATCAAGTGCGCCAAGCTCCTCGTCCGCTGCCTCGACCTCCTCGCCGCCAATGAGGGGCGCGTCGCGGCCATGCCGCTCGGCGCGTACGACGCGCGCTACTCGGCGCGGGTCATCACCCTCCCGGGGCTGGTCGTGCTCGACGCGCCGCTCGTAGACGTGGCGTCGCCGACCGCGTGGGAGGGGGTCTCTGCGGCGGCCCTGGCGGGCGGCGCCACGACCGTGTGCGTGTCGTCGGCGGCGCCCCAAGGGCGCCGCACCGACGGCCAGCCGTCGTCGGCGTCCTCGTCGGCGGCGGTCGCGGCGGCGGCGGCGCCCGCCAAGGCCACCGTCGGCACCGTCGAGGCGTTTACGGCGGCGAGCCGCGCCGCGTCAGCCGCCGCCGTTGCCGACTGGGGCGTGTGGGCCGACGCGACCGCCGGCAACGCGGCGGTCGTCAAGCCGCTCGCCCGCGGGGCGGTCGGCCTCCGCATCGAGCCGCGGGCCGACGAGTGGGAGGCCCCCGCCGCAACGGCCGGGTGGCTCGGCCACGTCGACACGTGGCCACGCTCCGCGCCGCTGCGCATTGCGTCGAGCGGCCGCGCGCTGGCGGCGCTGCTCTTTGGCGCCGTCGTCTCGGGGCGGGACGTGCACGTGGCGCGGCTGCGGCGGCGGGAGGATGTCGGCATGGTCGCCGCCGCCAAGGCCAAACGCCTCGCCGTCACGTGCGACGTGAATGTGCTCGATTTGTACGCGGGGGCGGGCGACAGGGCGTCGGCTGCCTCGTCCACGTCGGCCGCCGGCGGCGCGCTCAGCTCTGACGACCGGGACGCGCTGTGGGAGTCGCTCGACTTGATCGACGCGGTCACGGGGCCGCCCGAGCTGCTGCTGCCGCTCCTCCTCGCATCCGTCCACGACGGCCGCCTGACCATGGCGTGGGTGCGGTCCCGCCTCGTCGACGGGCCGCGGCGGATCCTCGGCATGGCCCCGGTGCCGTCGCCGGGCTCAGAGGCGGGTGACGCCGACGAGGCAGCCGGCGGCGTCGGCGCCACGTCGGGCGACGGCGGCGGCGCGGCCGACAGCGACACGTTTGTCGAAGTGGATTACGACGAGGTGTGGGCGGCGCCAGCGGCGAGCGGCGCCGCCGCCGGCGCCCCGTGCCGCGGCCGCGTGCGCCGCGTCGTTGTCCGCGGGCGCATTGCCTACTTGGACGGCAAGGTGTTTGCAGCGGCGGGGTCGGGCGCGGACCTCCGCTCCCTCGTCCCCGACCGCCGGGGGGGGTCGGCCACCGCCGCGGCGGCGGCCGCCGCCGCGTCACCGCTGTCGCGTGCCTCTCTGGCGGTGCCGCCGCGACGCGTGTCAGCCCCCATTTCCAACCTCGAACTCGACGAGGCGGACGCCGACGACTATGCGACGCCGGGGCGGGCGGGCGCGGAGGCGGCCAAGGCGTCGGCCGTCGGCGGCGGTGACGCAGACGGCAGGGTGGCCGCCGCCGCCCGGCCGTCGGCAACGGCCGTGGTCGGCGGCCGGCCGCGGGGTGTCGGCGGCAAGGCCGCAGCCCGCAACGGCGCCATGGACGCGGTCGTCAATGTCAGCGGCTTGCCGTCGGCGGCCGCCCGCGGCGGCGCCGCCCCCTCCACCGCCCGCATTACCGGGGTGCTGCCCGGGTACGGCCGCGGCTGGTGGGCCGGCCGCCACATCCTGTCGGTCGCGCAGTTTACGCGCGCGGAGCTACACGCGCTCTTTGACGTTGCCACTGAGATGAAGCAGATGGTGTCCCGCGCGGGCCACTATGAGCTCCTCCGCGGCAAAGTCCTCGCGCTCCTCTTTCTCGAACCGTCGACGCGGACGGCGTGTTCCTTCCAGGCGGCCATGCTCCGCCTCGGTGGCACCTGCCTGACCGTCGCCGACGCGGGGAAGCGGAGCTCCGTGGCCAAGGGCGAGAGCGTCGAGGATACGGTGCGGACGCTCGAGAGCTACGCCGACGCGGCCATTGTGCGGTCGCCGGTGGTGGGCGCGGCGGCCGCCGCCGCGGCTGCCGCGCGCAAGCCGGTCATCAATGCCGGCGATGGGATTGGGGAGCACCCGACGCAGGCGCTCCTCGACGTGTTTACGATGCGGGAGGAGCTCGGCACCGTCAATGGCCTCACCGTCACCTTTGTCGGTGACCTCCGCCACGGGCGCACGGTGCACTCGCTGGCGCGGCTGCTCTCCCTCTACGCCGTCCGCCTGCGGTACGTGTCGCCCGCCTCCCTCCGCATGCCCGGGGAGGTGCTCGAGGCCGTTGCCGCTCGCGGTGTGGAGCAGTCGGAGCACGGCTCCCTCGACGACGTCCTCCGCGAGACGGACGTCTTGTACGTGACGCGCGTGCAGCGGGAGCGCTTTGACACGGTCGCCGAGTACGACGCGGTCTGCAACGAGTTTATCATCACGCCCAAGACGCTCGCGCGCGCCAAGGAGACGGCCATTGTCATGCACCCGCTGCCGCGGCTGGGGGAGATCCACCCAGACGTGGACACTGACCCGCGGGCCGTCTACTTTCGGCAGATGGAGTATGGGATGTATGTGCGGATGGCGCTGCTGGCCAAGGTGCTCGGCAAGGCTTGAGTGGGAGGGGGGGTGGCGTTTTTGATTCCTTCGCATGCTCATTCTTTTTGTGATTCTTTTTTGTGTGTGTTTTCGGTACGTCGGTTAGTGAGGGACGTTGCCGCTCCGCGCTGCTCATTCTTTTTCTTCACCTGCGTGAGAAGAGGCGGGTGAAGCGCCTGTCTTTTTTCTCTGCAATCCATTGTCGCGGTACTGTCGCACTCTTGTCATTATTCTAACTGTTGGGGATTATATTGTAAGGACCTGGCTCGCGGTGGCAGTTATCCGTGTGTGCGGAGAAATCCGTTGAAACTGGCTTTCGATGCTGCAAACAGCCCATGACGAATCGACCCTCCTTCAGCCCTCTTGCGCGGCGCTGTCGCCAGCACCGGACCCACACGCGTCTCACTTAGTTGCGTGGCTGACATCACGTTGACGTTCCCCCACCGCGGACGAATCCGTCCCCCCCACCCGTGATCGCGGTCGTGTTTGACTGCGCGCCGGGCGGCGGCCGTTGTCGTTGATCGTGTCTGGCTTCTCTCTTCTCCTGCGTGCTCTGCGCCGCTGCCTCCCTTTGCGGGGCTGTTGCTGTCGGTGCCGCAGAGGCGGGCGCCCCCCCCCCCGGCGGACGGCACCATGTCGCGCTACCGCGACGACTATGATACGGTGCGGGGTCCACCGCCGCCCCGTGGCGGTGGCGGCTACCGTGACGACTATGGGGGCTACGAGCCGGGGCGGGGCCCGCCGCCGCCCCGCCGCGGCCCGCCGCCGCCGCGGGACGCGTACGATACGGTGCGCGGGGGGCCGCCGCCGCGGCGGGGGGGACCCCCCCCGCGGGACGCCTATGACACGGTGCGGGGTCCGTCGCTGCCGCCGCCGTCGCGCTACCGCGACGACTATGGCGGGTACGACACGGTGCGCGGGCCGGGGGGGCGGCCGCCGCCGCCGCCCCCACGCTACGCGGAGGACTACCCGCCGCCATCGAGGTACGGGCGGTACGGCAGCCCCGAGCGCCGCGGGCGGCGGAGCGACTCGGAGTCGGACGAGGAGCGGCGGCGGCGGGGGTCCAGGGACGCCAAGTCGTCCAAGCCCAAGAGCTCCAAGAGCAAATCCAAGTCGAAAAAGGACCGCAAGCGCTCCACAGACAAGGACAAGAAGAGCAAGAAGAAGAAGCGGAGGGAGGACACGTCGTCCTCTGAGGACAGCGACAGTGACAGCAGCAGCGACAGCAACAGCGACAGCAGCGTGAGCGACAGCGACGCGTCGTCCTCGTCTGCCACCACCAGCAGCGACACGGACTCGTCGGACGGCGGGCGGCGGCACAAGCACAAGTCATCCAAGAAGAAGAAGGACAAGGCCAAGGCCGCCGCCAAGGCCAAGGCCAAGGCCAAAAAAGCCAAGGCCAAGGCCAAGCGCGACGCCAACAGCACCGCGCTGGTCGTGGCGGGGCCACGCGCGCCCCTCAACCCGTACGCGTCGGACGGGGACGATGACGGGGGGGCGGCGGCGCTCGGCGCGGCGGCGTTTGGGGAGCTCGACTTGATGGGGCCCGAAATTGACATTACGGGGGGGGGGGCGACCAACGGGGCGGCTGCCGGCGGCGGGGCGGTCGGCATGCCGGGCATGGCTGGGGGGGGGATGGGCGGCGGCGCGGGGGGCTCCCTGGCCGGCCGCTTCCCGCAGGCGGGCTCGGTGATGCAAGCCGGCGGCATGATGG
>ENA-ORXT01006226-ORXT01006226.1-marine-metagenome-genome-assembly--contig:-NODE-6226-length-11199-cov-40.458101_pt1 | contig 11199 bp, 8 predicted proteins | sample MGYA00237868_ERZ511482 | MGnify/ENA metagenome assembly ERZ511482
TAACAACTGTATATATACACCTTTTGCTATTAGTTACGTATACATCGCTTATGTCTTCAACTCAATTTAGTTCTTTTTATTAATAATCTAAGATCATCTGCCTTACACACTTTTCTTTTGTGGCCACGCATAGTGTCTACATATCTAATAGATGATTTATTAGATTCTTCTTAAGGCTACATTCTATTACTCTTGTCTATCTATTCTATAGAACATATAATGTTATCTAAATTTAAGGAAATTATCATAATACATAGTGATATAAGCTATTCATAATTAGAGCTTTATGAAAATAGTCGTATCGTAACCGTTAGTAACGTTTATACACGCTTAGTGTCATAGACTTAGCAGACTGGCTTATTGTTATTGCCAGTATTGAGTGAAATTTTATGCCACTTGGAAGTGATACCCTATATCGCATGCCGCGATACGCGATACTTCACACATGCAATAGCCAATATCATAATAATCTAATTATAAAATAGGTATACCTTAGTGTCGTAAAACTCTATCGATGTCTAATGAGCATTTATAAAGAGAGAACACAATAAAGTGTATTAATGATGGCTATGCTATTAAGGTATAGAGACCGATTATATCTGAGGATGAAATAACAAGAGAAAGAATAGATGAAAAAAGACATGGTATGAAAGCCAAGAGATGCTATACATCTACTGGCATACCGTTAAAAACTTAAATCTAAAATAAGGCTATCAATAATTCCATCCCATTTTTTAGTACTCACAATTTATCCTTCCTTCTGATAGCGTTGATGTAGATAATCTTTTACGTGATCATATGATAGTCAGCTTTGCTTATAAAAAATAGATAATTATAATGTCACAATTCTTATCTCTCCATTGTTAATATCTCTAGCCCTCCACGCGGCTCGATAGATATTATATTAAGCTCTATATTAAATTCACTTTTGTAATCATCTACGACTCCGCTACTCTCATATTCTTCCTTCACTAATGCTATTACGCTACCACCAAATCCTCCACCCATCATCCTTGCACCGAGTACATTTTTGTCATCTGATAACTGATCACATACAAAATCTAACTCTACACAGCTGACTTCATAATCCTGGGATAGAGATAGATGACTCTCATATAGCAGTTGTCCTAATTCATTAAAGCTTTTAGATCTTATACAATTGACAGCTTGATCAACACGGCACATTTCATTATAGATATGTAGTAGGCGCTTTTTAAGCATAGGATGATCTGAAATAAAACTTATATCAGAAAGATTAATTTCCTTGAATGTTTTCTGGAGTCCTGATTTCTCATTCACTAATTTTAATGCTTCTTCTACTTGACTACGTCTATCATTATAGGGTGAGTGAGCTAAGTTGTGTTTGACATTAGTATTCAGTAATATCCATTTGTAAGATATGTCGGAGAGGTCTATATTCTCATGCTTGCCCTCAGCACAATCTATAAGCAGAGCATGATTTTCTTTGCCAAAAAGAATCGTGTATTGATCCATTATCCCTCCACGTATACCGATACCGTGTTCTGACTGAGAAGCAATATCCACTTTTTGATCATCTGATAAGCTAAGTTCATATAGCGTATCTATTATCGTGATAATACCTACACATATTGCAGAGGAGGATGACACCCCAGCACCCATAGGTATATCACTTAAGAAGTAAATATCAAGACCACTCAGACTGTATTGAGACGAAATAATATTTAAGGCCTGAGCAAAGTAACTGGCCCATCCTTCTATCTTATTGATATCACCTATCTCAAAGCTTACTTGCTCGCCCATATCAAGAGCTTTTATAGTAACTATGTTATCATCACGTCGCTTAGCCACAAAGTGCATACTTTGCGATATCGCAAATGGTAGTACTCTTCCACCACAGTAATCAATATGCTCACCGATGATATTAGCTCTACCGGGTACTCTAAGAAGAAGATCTACAGCTCCTATCTCCGCAGTAAACATATTCTGAAGATGATCTAATTTGGACATTGCAAGATTATCGATTTATTATAGTTCATATTGAATGTAATATATAAGATAGCTATATTTCTTATACCTTAGATGTATGCTAAGTCATGATGTGAACATATATAAGAATACTGTAGAAGCCAAGAAATTGAACGATAAAAAATTTGTCGTACTTCTTGATCCCGATAAGTGCAATAATCAAAAGCTTAATCAAGTCATTAAACTATCTAATGATGCGCATGTAGATTACTTCTATATAGGCGGTAGTCTACTGCTACATTCTGATTTAGATAATTTTCTGATTAGGATTAAGGAACAATCTAATATCCCAACGATACTATTTCCGGGCACAACACATCAAATCTCTCATGAAGCAGATGCTATTCTTTATCTATCTATGATATCAGGTAGAAATCCTGATCTACTTATAGGCAAGCATGTAGAATCTGCTGCTCATATTAAAGCAAGTGGCATCGAAGTTATATCTACTGGATATATGCTCATAGATGGAGGAAGACCTACTTCGGTTAATTACATAAGCAATACGCTGCCTATACCTCATGACAAGAATAGTATAGCAGTCTCTACAGCCATTGCAGGAGAACTATTAGGATTAAAGCTAATATACTTAGAAGCAGGTAGCGGTGCTGATGTTCCAGTATCACCATCGATGATAAATGCCGTAAGTACACATATAGATATACCGTTAATCGTCGGCGGAGGTATCAGAACTCCAGAAACGGCAAAGCTATCAGCAGAAGCAGGAGCAGATATTATCGTTATAGGTAATGCTTTAGAGAAAGACCCTGAGCTCATTATCGATATGTCTGCAGCCATACATTCTGTCAATGTCAAAAGTACATCAGATGCTTAACGGACTCATCATAAGATCTACAGGAAGCTGGTACGAAGTGCTGCTCGACTCTGGAGATATCATCGCTTGCCGTATGATCGGCAAATTTAAATTAGATGGAAAAAAATTGACTAACCCTGTAGCGGTCGGTGACAATGTGCTTGTCAAAATGGAAGAAGGTCAGGAGACGGGTATGATCAAAGAAATACAAGACCGTAAGAATTATGTCATCCGACAATCGCCACGAAAAAAACACTTTCTACATATTCTCGCCGCTAATATAGACCAAGCTATACTTATCGTAACGATCAAGCGGCCTATGCTTAAGCAAGGATTTATAGATCGGTTTTTGCTTATGACAGAACCCTATGATATCCCTGTACATATCTGCTTCAATAAGTCAGATCTCTATAACGAAGATGATCTCGCTCTCTATAATGAATTGCGAGACATCTACGAAAAAATAGGTCACAGCACACATCTTGTCTCCGCTATGGACCAAGATGGTATTGACAATATGAGATCTATTATAGAAGGCAAGACTAGCTTATTCGCTGGACAATCTGGCGTAGGTAAATCTTCACTTATAAATTGCCTACTTCCAGATCAAGAACTGAAAACGAAAGTACTTTCAGAATATACTGGCAAGGGTCAGCATACTACGACATTTGCAGAAATGTTCTTGCTGGAAAATAAGACACGTATCATAGATTCTCCTGGTATTAAGACTTTAGGTTTTAATCACTTAGAAGAGAAGGATATTGCACATAATTTTAAAGAATTCTTCAAAGCATCTGTCGACTGCAAGTATGATAATTGTATGCATAAAGAAGAACCCAAATGTGCTGTAAAAGAGCAACTCGAATCTGGAGAGATCAGCATACTCAGATATCAGAATTACCTACAGTTATTAGAAGAAGTGACCGATCAGAACTACTGGGAGAGAAATAAGGACTACTGATCCATTAGGATAAAACCATCATTAATATCTTCAGTTCTTTGTATGACTTTCCAGGGGTTATGCACCGGCATACACGGTAACTTATCATAGCAGTATTCTGTATCGCTTTGGTAATATGTGAAGTTCGTATTTATTGTATTATACTCTAATAATTCTGGCGTTCGCTTAGGCAGTAAGAGATGTGGTTCAATAATTAAATCATTGGCAGTTTTCAAAATATTTCTTCCTACTGATAGCACTACCATAAATGCAATGACATAAAATACTGACTGCTTAGAACGTCTAAAAAAATGTGTGTAGCCTACCATAGTAACAACTATAAATGATAATATGAAGGCCCATCCAAAACGTATAGAAGGAAAATTAAAAAACCAAAACAAACAGACAAGAAGCAGCGCTAATTTAAAAACCCAAAACTCTCTTTTTACTTTTAATAAAACCGATTCAAGTATAAAACCCAATACACTCAAAGGAAGAAAAATAATAACAAATTTACCTATCACTAAATTCCAATTATTACTTATCCATGTCGGCAACCATTCCATTATATTTAATGCCTTAACGCCAGTATAGAGATAATCTGATCTTATCAATTCCACCTTAGCATACTCTGCTACGACAAGATTTGTATTACGTACATAATCATAAGGCAGCTTCCATACAGGGTCAAATAAATCAATGATGTGCAATGGATAAATTATATATCCACTTATTAAATAATTGTGATAGAACCATGGTAATGAATATACTAATGATAGTATCACTAATATCAAAAAGTGAGCTCTCTTCCCTTTTATAAAATGATAAATAGAAACTACTAATGGGTATAGGAGGTAGACAATAGAAAATGGCTTTATTGTAAATAAAAAGAGACTTACGATTACATAACTATAATACCGACTATCTATTTTATAAAAAGCATTACGCTCTATTCTTCTTATAATCTCCGCGATTAAAAATATGCCTATGAAAATGCTTGGGTAATCCGCATCCATAGAATCTATCAAAGAATGAAATGGAAATACCAAGACCGATAAAAGCAAAATATCAGAAGTATAACTTATACTACTACCTCTATAGATTCTGTACCCCGCCATAATACCAACTATGAAAACAAGGCAAAACAATAAGGCGTTCAAATCATAAGCTCCTCCTCTATACAGAAAATCAAAACCGAAAATAGCCGATGACATATGCCAAGCAGAGTTAATAGCTAATCTGCCATTAAAAAGTCCGACTCCAGAGATTGTGGGCCCACTCTCTATCCACTTAACAGTAGCTAAATAGTATCCCATCTCATCCATATTCTCAGTAATGACTGCTGATTTTGATAATGCAACAATTAGAATGACTAAACCCATCGTCAGAAAAAGAAAGGATTGTGGCTTTATTTTTCTTAATAATTTCTTAGTGTACTTTATGATAGTCCGAAGCTTCAGACATGTATATAATAAGCTTACTGCCATTATACCGATTAAGAACCACAAGCCGACACCACTAAAAGCATTGACGATATTACCTAAAAAACTAATCCCCGCCATACCTAGCAAAAACTGAAACACCAAGCTAATTTCCTGAGGACGATCTATTGTAGAAGAAACGCATTTCTGTATAAAAGACATGAGTATGTGTCCTATGCTTAAGCACAGAAAGCTTATAATTAACCAGAAGCTTAGGACCATTATCATAGAATGGCAAGATAGGGTCTTATGTTGAAGAAACTGAATTCAAAACGAATTCAGCTATATTGAAATTAGACAAAGAATAGTTAATAACTTTTAACTACTGCTTTATCTATTGCTTCAAAGTTTGGGGATTCTGTCTATTATCGAAAATGGTCAAGATGTAAATGCTCTTTTTGTCAATAGTATAATACATTGTTGTTTGTCTTGTTATAACGCATTTATGAAGTCCTAATCTAATTTCTGAGTTTGGGAAGATTTCAGGTTTTTCTTTTATTCACTGTAATTTACTTTCTAGCTTAGATATAAATTTAGACTTAGAGTTCTTTGACCAATTAGTTTCTAAATATTTGAAAAGGGAGGTGAGTTAAATTTCTGCAGATTTTGAAAAGACGACTTGTCTCTGCATCATTTATTTGTGATAAAAGTTTCAAATGGAACTGTTCGGCCATTTTTTACTTCTTCTATTGCTTGGTCAATTTCTAATTGCTGATCCATACTTAGCTCTTCCCAAATATCTTGTGTTTCTTCGGACTGAAATATTGAGTTTATTTTCTCAATTATTGATGGATTATTTGTGTGTAGTAGTAACTCGATTAATTTTAATTTTTCTGTTCTTATATCCATCCTGATATTCTTTATATCAAATATAGAGGTATCTACATTGCCAAAAAATTGGTAAGAATAGTTAATCTTTCTCCATATAAAAGTAGAACTTCAAAAAGCATATCCTATACATCAAAATATCTCAATACCACAGGCAATAAAATAAGGTCTGCGACAAGTGCACTTACGAGCGTCACAGAGATCAGTAGACCGATGACAACACTTGGTAGATTAGCCGAGAAGAGCAATATCATAAATCCAAAAAATAAAATAATAGAAGTAAAAATTATAGCCTTACCTGTCTCCTGAAAAGTAACTTGTAACGCTTTCTCCCTATCGTTATATTGATCCTTAGCTAATTTGTATTTGGACATAAAGTGGATAGTATCATCGACAGCGATTCCAAATATTATTGCAAATACGATAGACACTCCTGCCTCTAATGCAATGCCCAAGTAACCCACTAATGCCGCTGCAAATAATAATGGCAACACATTAGGTAACATCGCTATAAATAGAACTTTAATATCTCTGAAAAGTAGTCCCATTAATACCGATACAATGATCAACGCTAAGCCCAATCCATATAGCAAACTCTCTCTCACAAACTCTGAGTTCTTATCCAATATGAGACCTGTCCCCGTCTGCTTAAATTGTATGATAGAACTATCAATATTCTCTCCTATCCAATTATCAATTCTTCCAGATAATAATTTGATGTTATCAGCGCCGATATCTTTTACTCTACTACTAATCCTAATTTTTTCTTTGTCTTTGCTTATAAGCATATTAGCACTTGCAGCTGACAAGACGGTCAGTATTCCTTTTGATTTATTATAGACTGACGTATCGGGCATTTTGTAGAAACTATAGTCATTATTATGTAAGGCTTGGTTAAGACTTCTTGCAATCGTAGCCGGAGATATTGTCGTATTAATTTCCTCTTGAGATTTGACGAAGTTTTCTGTTCTCGATATGGCATCCATAACTTCGTAGTCAGTATAACCACTACCCTCTTGTATATATCCTGCTAATTCTAAAGGTCTAAATCCAGCAAACTGATCTTCAAAAAACTTGAAGTCTTCAGTAATCTTAGCACCTCTCGGTAAGTTAGTAGACAAGTCATAATTAGTATGAATCTGCGTCATCCCATACAGACATGCAATTATAAATATTACCGATCCTAAAACGATTTTTCTACCATTATACAGGGTGTATTCATAACTTTTAGTGAGCCACTTATTCCAGAAAATACTTTTCTTATTGACTGCTATGAGATCTTCTTTCTTAAAATACGTCATGAGAGGACACGTCAATCCTATGACGACGATATATGCAATCAACACACCTATAGCGGAGTTAATACCAAAGTCTTTAATAGGTACAATACGTGATGTCAATAAGGTCGCAAATCCTGCAGCAGTCGTAAGAGAAGTCAATAAGGTTGCCATACCTATCTGCTTGATCGTAATCTTTATAGACTCTTTCTTATCGTTGCCTTTTTTTAACTCATCAAAGTACTTAGTCATTATGTGTACGACATCACTCGTCCCTACTATAAGCATAAGTATCGGATACAAAGCGGCCATCAATGTAAGCTCTCGTCCAAGCACAGACAGCGTACCCATAAATATCAACAAGCCCACACCTATACTTCCTAACGCAATCAGTATACTCCTCCATTTTCTGAATATCAATATCATCACTATAGATATCAGAAATCCACTCACTACCGTAGATAATAAAATCTCACGGAATTGTAATTCTGATAACTCTGATTGGAAATATGCCCGACCAAGCATATGGTAATCATCAATATTATGCTTCACCAGTAAAGCATTGACTTCGTCTATTATCTGATTGCACTCATCTATCTGAGTATCTTCTATAGTCTTGAGCATAACGACTGTAGCATCACCAGATTTATTAAGTAGGTTATAGACGATGCGTTCGTCCGAAAGTAATCTAACGCTGTCTTGCTCTAGCGCTGACGGGTCATCTATATGTACGGCGTCTAAAGCTCCCGGACCAAATGGAGTGACAGTAGGATACTTAAATGTAGTTAATGACTGTACATTCTTGACATGCGATACGGACTTGCAGTCTTCAGTAAAGGCTTCTAAGGTCTGAAGAAAGCGGGTATCAAAAACTGATGGCTTCTGCTCTATAGCTACAAGAAGAAAGTTGTCATCACTTTCAAACTCAGCAATAAATTCTTGAAAATAATCTAAATCTTCGTCTCCTACTGGAAAAAACTGCTCAAAATTGAAGGCAAACTTTAGAAAAGGTAGGCTACAAGCACTTAGAATACCCAGTAAAATAAAGAGAACTATAAGTCCCTTTCTATTTTTATAGTATGATTCGAACCACATGCTCTAAGAACAAGTAAAATCGGATAAGGATTAGAAAAAGGGGGTTTATTTTTTAGAAAACTATTGCCACAATATTTTGCTTTATTAGCTATTATTTTGATTGGCGCTTATTCCATTTTTTACGTTGCTTTTTAGACATCTCATAGCATATGATATTGTCTTCATGTACCGACTCTATTACTGTATTACAGTGTTCGAATGAGAGAATACCATCTACAGAGTGAAAATCGACGGGCACATAAGCATAATTGAAATATTCTTCCGTTTCCTTGCCCTCCTTCGTCTTAGGGTAATAATCATAGTGAAATACTGAAAAGCTAAGATGACTTCCATACTCATAGTTTTCGCCGCCTATAACCCCTATAGGATCACCTGCATATACAAAGTCTCCATTAGATACGAAGATACCTCCATTCTGAAAGGGTTTGTAGCTCGCTGAGGTCCCATCCTTATGTTGTATTCTGAGGCTATTAATATTTTGAGAATAAGATATGTTCTTTTCTGACCCAGATTCCATATTATCATTCACATCATAGACTACACCTTGCCTAGCAGCATAGATCGTATCACCAGAATTAGTCTTTATACTCAGGCTATACCAGTTTTTTGGAGGGTCATAATTTCCATATGTCTTACCTAAGTAAGATTGCTTATCGACTTTATGCTTTTTGCCATGCTGGACAGGAATAAGATAAGGGTAACCATAATCAGGCTTTTTATCAGTCCTACCAGAAGAACTCGTCGAGTTATATCTAAAATCTGGTCTGGAATCGGACATACCTTCTATTGATGATATAGTTGTCAGTGTCTTACGACCAGGTCCTACGGTCTTAACGAATCCCTTATTTCCATCACGACATCGACCTTTTATGTAATCAAATGTAACCTTCACTACTCTATATTCGTGGTAATCACTTTCAGCTATAATTTTGTATCGTTTGTTTTTACTATCCCATTCAGATTTTGTCGTGATCTGTGATAAGAGACAAGTGGTCAGTAATAATAATACACCAGTAGCAGTATACCTCATATATAAAGTTTTTGTGAAATTTATAACAACAAATTATTCAATAATTGTGGTAATTCAAATTATGCTTACATTGTTATAATATTTATAACATATCTATGAAATACATACTAATCACTCTCTGCCTTACTTTCTCGTATAACATATCTGGACAATCAGATAATATAGCTGACATTGAAAAGTACGCTAAAGAAATAGAGCCTACTATCATACAGTTACGTAGAGCTTTCCATCAGACACCAGAATTATCTAATCGAGAATTTGATACAGCTAAGAAGATCGCTGGTATAATGACACAGATGGGCTTTAAGGTAGATACTGGTATTGCGATCACTGGAGTTGTAGCAGTTCTCGACTCTGGACGTCCCGGTCCCACGGTGGGCTTACGAGCAGATATTGACGGACTGCCCGTCACAGAACGTACGCCTGTTGCCTATGCATCGAAAGTAAAAACTGAGTTTCTCGGAGAAGAAGTAGGCGTCATGCATGCATGTGGACATGATACTCATATTGCTATGCTCATCGGCGCAGCCCATGTCTTATCAAAAATGAAAGAAGACCTTAATGGTAAAGTCGTATTCATATTCCAACCAGCTGAGGAAGGTGCTCCCCCTGGAGAAGAAGGCGGCGCAGCACTGATGGTCAAAGAAGGTCTCATAGAAAAGTATGGTATCGATGTGATGTTCGGTCAGCATATTAATGCAGGGACTGATATCGGAAAAATTAAATATAGAGTCGGTGGTATTATGGCAGCAGTTAACCGTATGGTTATAAAAGTGAAAGGTAAGCAGACTCACGGCTCTCGACCATGGGCAGGCGTTGATCCTATAACGGTATCTGCGCAGATAATTATGGGTCTTCAGACAATAGTCAGTAGACAGACAGATCTCACTCAGAATGCTGCCGTTATAAGTATAGGAAAAATTAAAGGCGGACTCAGAAGTAATATTATTCCAGAAGAAGTAGAGATGATCGGCACCATCAGAACTTTAGATGTCAATATGCAGAAGAAAATACATGAGCAGATAAGAACTACAGTAACTAATATCGCAGAAGCTAGTGGCGCTACAGCAGAAGTGACTATCGAAGAAGGCTACCCTGTTACATTCAATAATCCTGAGCTTACCCGTAAGATGATCGGCAGCCTCTATGATGCCGCGGGAGAAGATAACGTTATGGTTACAGTCGCAAGTACGGGTGCTGAAGATTTTTCATTCTTTGCACAGAAGGTACCTGGTCTATATTATTTTATAGGTGGCAAGCCATTAGATAAAGCTTATGAAGATACCGCTCCTCACCATACTCCAGATTTCTTTGTAGATGAGGCAGGGATGATAACGGGTATCAAGGCGTTGGCACATTTGACCTTAGGGTATATGGGAGGGGATAAGTAGGGTGTGAAGGTGTGAGGTGTATGGTGTAAAGGTGTAAAGGTGTAAGGTATAAGGTGTGATGGTTTAAGGTGTGATGGTTTAAGGTGTAAGGTGTGAAGGTGAAGGTGTAAGGTGTAAAGGTGTAAAAGTATAAGGCAAAGGTATAAGGTGTAAGGTGTTAAGGTGTGAGGTGTAAAGGTGTGAGGTGTAAGGGTGTAAAAGTGTAAAGGTGCAATGGTGCAATGGTGCAATGGTGCAATGGTGCAATGGTGTAAAGGTGTGAGGTGTGATAGTGTATGGTATTAAGGTGTAAAGGTGTGATGGTGTGATGGTGTGATGGTGTGAAGATCAGAGTGC
>ENA-ORXT01006227-ORXT01006227.1-marine-metagenome-genome-assembly--contig:-NODE-6227-length-11198-cov-12.721608_pt1 | contig 11198 bp, 5 predicted proteins | sample MGYA00237868_ERZ511482 | MGnify/ENA metagenome assembly ERZ511482
TCCTATATTGACCCAAATATTTTATAGCCCCAATAAATTGACTCTGTAAAATATCTAAAGCAACTTGTTTTCGAGTCGTTTGCCATATTATTGATGCCCTATCTCTTTTTTTGAGTGAAATATAGGAGCGTAGCTCCGACAACGTCTGTAATAATGGGATACGAGACCAAGTCAAAGAAGCGTAGCTTCGGCAACGTAAAATTGTGTGGCAGACGTTGCCGAAGCTACGCTCCTTTGGCTTTGTTTCATATCTCATTTCTACAGACGTTGTCGGAGCTACGCTCCTATATTGAGCCAAATATTTTATAGCCCCAACAAATTGGGCGGTTACGAGTGAAGAGCGTTCAGCGTCATTGCCAAATTTATTTAGTGGATTCAAAAAACATAAAAGATTATTTTTAAAAGCAAGTACTATACGCTGAACCAGCCAAATAAATTTGGCGGTTACGAGTGACGTACTTACTTGTATATATTTACTTATTTTTCTCATTTTAGCACTCTACTTTTACCATTCCCACCAAAAACCGTAATCGACTTAGCACCACTTGGCACTTTCAATTTCCTAGAAGATTGAGACAGATAATTATTGCCAAAATAAAATTCTTCTTTTCGTTTACGGCCATTTGCTAATTCAATAATTGCATACCTGTCTGTGGGGAAAATCGTTTCGTACGTATTAGTCTCCTTCTCCTGAACAAAAACTTTTAGGCTATCATCATTTCGACTAAGTAAGTATTTCGCTTGGTTATCGCTAGTAATAATTTTAGCTAATGATTTAGCATCTTTATCTGCAAAAAATCCACTCTGTGTAGTTGGTAAATTTTTAAAATTTCCAGTTCCATCTCCTTCCAAAATAATTCCTTTAGATGCATCATATTGACCTAATGCTGTTTTAGTCGCATAAGAATTTCCAACCATTATAAGGTCTAAATTTCCATCTTCATTAATATCCTCGCTTAGTATGCCATACATAGGGGCTACCTGTGCAGCCATCGGTAAAGCACGTAATTCAAAATTTCCGTTACCCTGATTATCAAGATAGCTATTAGCAAAAGTTTCCGCTTTCAATACGATGGCATCTGCCAATTCCTCTTTCGTAAAAGAGCGATCAAAAGTGGTTGCCCCGTATTCTCCATAGGTTTTAAAGCGAACCCGCATAGAATTAATCTGCTTGATAAGCATATCCCTTGAAGCAGCGATATAGTTTTTACCATCAATATAATAGCAAATCACAGGATCGATTCGACCATTTTTATCAAAGTCTTTACCGTACACACAAAGTGGTTCTTCTTTGGAAACATTTCTGTAACGGGTATTTAGTCCTAGATTACCGAGAATATAATCTGTATCTCCGTCATTATCAAAGTCGGCTGCGCTTATACTATTCCACCAGCCTGCGGAATTTTGAATGGCGATTTTTGAATTTTGAATCTCTCCACGGTCATTTTTAATAAAAGTAATTGGCATAAATTCGCCGACTAACAGTAAATCCTGCCAACCATCATTATCATAATCCGTCCATAAAGCAGCAGTCACCATCCCGATTTCTGATAAAAATTTTGGTGTTTTATCTACAAATTGAACGACTCCATTTGCCGATTCATTTTGAAGCAAATAACTTTTAGGGGCTAAGGGATATTTACCGGGACTCACTCTGCCACCTACAAATAAATCAAGGTCTCCATCTTTATCATAATCCGCCGCAACAACCATTGAACCACTTGCGGTAATAGTTGGAATTGCAGTTGGGGTAGATTTAAAATTTCCTTGCCCGTCATTGAGGTAAAAGTGATCTGGATATAGCGGATTGTTATCCTTTTGAGTACTTCCTCCATTTACCAAATACAAATCCAAATCTCCATCATTATCTGCATCAAAAAATAACGCTCCCATATCTTCAGAAGCAGTATCAAAAACTTGTGCTGATTGTTGAAACATTCCATCTTCCTTTTGTAAAAACAATGCGCCTTTATAATCCATTGAACCGCCTACGTAAAAATCTTCTAAGCCGTCTCCGTTTACATCTCCTACCGCAATACCGGGTCCGTTTTGAGAATGTTTATGTGGTAAAATGGGCTGCACTTTAAAGTCTACAAAATCGTTTTCCTGATGCTTATAATTAATCGCTAAGGCTTGGCTGACCTCTGTAAAAATTTGACTGGATGTATCCTTTCTTATTGTTAATAATTGAGCATCTTTATACGCAATTGTTAATTCTTGATTGGCAGGTATATTAGTTAGTTTTTGCACTTTCCCATCTGACCACTTCACCACTATTTCTTCAACAACTTTTTGCGTACCTAAACCAAAATGCAGCGTATTTTCTACCGTAGATAAATAACCTCTGTAAGGATTGACTAAACGGTGTTGCTTATTTGCGCCCTGTTGAATGGAGACTTCCGCACCAATACCTGACTTATTATCTCCCTTTAACTCCAATCTTAAATAATTGGCGGTCGTATCTTTTTGCGTGCTTGATTGTAGCGTATTTTCATAAACAAAAGCAGGTGCATCAATATTACTAATCACTATATCCAAATCTCCGTCATTATCCAAATCTCCATAAACCGCACCATTAGAATAACTTGGCACATCAAAACCCCATTCTTTGGATTTATCTTCAAAGGGAAAATTTCCTGTATTTTTATATAAAAAATTATGTTCTTTTATTTCAGTTAGAGATTTGAGTTTGGCTAACATCTGCACCTCTTTCGATTTTTCAGAACCTATGGGAGAACTAGAAATTTGTCTACTATAAGTAGCAAAATCCATATTCGTTATATCTTGTCTATAACCATTTGTAATTAGTAAATCTTGCCAGCCGTCATTATCAAAATCTGCAAACAAACTCGTCCAGCTCCAATCTGTTTGGTCGATACCAGCTAATTGCCCTACCTCGCTAAAAGAACCATCTCCATTATTTTTTTGCAGGGTATTTCTAGCATATTGCGCTTGGTAGTCTCTCTCTAAACCGAGCTGAAATTTATCATAATTAAAAAAACCAAACATGGATTTTTGCCTTTTATTGGCTTTTGGTAGCATATCCACTACCATAATATCTGTATAGCCATCGTTATTAAAATCTGCCAAATCTGTCCCCATGCTATTCCTGCTTGTATGGTCCAAATAGTTATGGATTTTATCTGTAAAAGTGCCGTCTTGGTTATTGATGTAAATAATGTCTGTGCTTAAAAAATCATTGGCAACATAAATGTCTTGCCAACCATCTTGGTTCAAGTCAAAAAAGCCTAAACCTAAACCATAGCCTTCAATTAGAATACCTGCTTCTTTAGAAACATTGGTAAATTTATTGCCATCGTTTCTATATAATCTATCTGTATTTGCGGCTTCCCCATTCATCCGTCTTGGGCGAAATTCTGTCCAAGAATAAGGATCTAATTCCGTGGTCAATAAATATAAATCTAAATCTCCATCTTGGTCATAATCAAAAAATCCTGCATTAATACTGTAACCAGTATCCGCTAAACCATACTCCTCCGCAGCTTCTTTGAAGGTGTTATCTTTTTGATTAATGTACAATAAATTTTTCCTTTTCTCCGTGTCTGTTGATAAGCCACCAATACATACATAAATGTCTTGCCAGCCATCTTGGTTGACATCTGCGACTGCCACCCCACTAGCCCATTTTTTACTTGTTTGCAAGCCTGCGGCAGTCGTAATATCTTTAAATTTTAAGTTTCCTTGGTTTAAATAGAGGCGATTGGACACCATGTTTCCAGTAAAAAAAACATCTTGTAATCCATCTTTATTAAAGTCCGCTAATGCAACTCCTCCACCATTAAATAAATACTCAAAGCTGACGGTTATGAGGGAATCTGTATTAGAAATATCATTCGAGAAGGTGATACCACAATCTTCAGGTTGGAGTAATTGGAATAAGGGCTGTTCTTGTTGGAGAGAACAACTTCCAAAAAATAAAATGGTAGCAATAAAAGATAAGGTAAGAATGGGAACACCTAACCCAAATCGAATCATTTATTAAAGTTTAGCCTAAGTAGAGCTGTTTATTTGTTTATACTATTTATTTGTTTAATACACCATCTATACTACTGACGGGGTAAATTACCGAAAATGAACTATCTGTTTACTTGTTGAATTGTTTACCAGTATGGCGAGTAAACAAATAGACAGTAAAACAAATAAACAATCTTAAAAATCGGTTTTTATCCCAACCTTAGTATATCAATGTTTCACAAACAGATATTATAAGTATAATTTGAGACTAACTGTATGTTAAATCCAAATTGCAGCTTTGTTTTCTCAAAATAAAGGGTCGCATGAAAAACCGTAAGTCTCCTCACGAGTTTTCACACAATCCCATCTCTCACTAGTTATCATTAGACTTGTTATGTTGTTTATTCGTTTACGAGCATAACGGGTAAACAAATAAACAACATAAACAAATAAACAATTAATTATCTCACTTGACTTAACGTTCCGCCACTTCTATCAATCTCTGATTGTGGTAAAGGGAAAATAGCCGTTCCACCTGTCATACTGAACGTCTTACCTTGTGCAGCGAATGCTTCTGTCGCCAAGTTCCATCTCACTAAATCAAATAGTCGGTGGCCTTCAAAAGCTAGCTCTACTTGTCTTTCATGTACCAAAGCAGCGGTTAAATCATCACTTTCACTAATAGGCGTACCAGTAGGAAAAGACCTAGCACGAACTTGATTCATTAGGGTAACAGCAGTAGCCGCATCCCCCGTTTGTAATCTTGCTTCTGCTAACATTAATAGCAAATCAGCATAACGCATCAAACGTTCATTGTTATAATCAATCGCAAAATTAACGGGTGTAAATTTAGCTGCATTATCACCTCTATACTTTTTTAAGTTAGAACCTGTTGGAGACCAAACATCCTCATAAGGAACCGCTACACCAGCAGCATAGTAGGTATCACCAACTGCATAAATACTCGTTTCTCTTCTAGTATCGCCTTCTTCAAAAGCAGCAATCATTTCAGCGGTAGGTACGTAAATACCTAAACCACCCCCTGGCGCACCACGCCCAGCATCTTGCCACCAAGAACGCATAAATCCTTGAGAAGACTTAAAGTTTTCCGAGTGGTTATCATCTAATACCCAACCATTATCATCCGAGTTTGAACCATATTGCATTTCAAAAATAGACTCTGCATTATTCTCTTGATCAATTGCAAATGCTTCTGCATGTGTTGGCATTAGACTATATTCTCCACCATCAACTACTTGTTGGAAAGCAGCCGCAGCTTCTGCCCAATTGCCAGCATATAAATGTGTCTTACCTAAATAACCCAAAGCAGCGCCTTTAGTAGCTCTACCTAGATTAGCACCATCCCATTGTACTGGCAAAACAGCAGCAGCCTCGGTAAAGTCAGCTGCTAAAGCAGCTACCGTTTCTTCGGGTGTAGCGTTTGGCAAAGAAATATCTGCTAAATCTCTTCTCGTTGCTTGTGCAATAGGTGCTTGTCCACCCCAAAATTTATAAGCCTGAAATTGAAACCAAGCTCTCATAAATTTAGCTTCCGCTGTAAATAAAGTAACTTCTTCCGCAGACAATTCATGATCCCCTTGTAATTTATCCAATACTAAATTAGCACGGAACATGCCTTGGTATAAATGGGTAAAAACCGATTGAAAAGCTACATTTGTAGAGACGAATTGTAATTCATCTAAAGGAATACTCGTTGCAGGATCTCCTGCATTATTTGGGTCAAAAGTCGCCTCATCCGACGCCATTAAGACCATTTTCCACCATTCTGCTCGTTCCCCTAAATTCTCTGTACTCGTACCATTTAAATTTTGCATGGAAGAATAAGAAGCTAAAATAGCTCCTTTGAAATCACTAGCCGAATTATAGAATGCGTCTTCCGATATGGCATCTAAAGGCTGTAGGTCCAAATCATTACATTGCGCAAATAAAAATAGGCAACCCAATGTGAGGAAGGATATTTTAAATCTATTTTTCATTATATATTTTTTTTAGAAGTCAGAAGTCAGATCGTCAATTACATTGACTGTCAGAGGTCAGACTTACGAGGTGTTCAACGCATCGTAAGTTTGACTTCTGACAGTCCACGAACTGGACGATCTGACTTCTGACAGAAAATTTTTAATTTTCGATCTGACTTCTGACCTCTTTTTTTTCGGTCTGAATCTGACCTCTTTTTAGAATCCAAGTCTAACACCAAATTGAACAACTCTAGGAGAAGGCGTAGAACCATCATCCTGACCTGTTGCTAAAGGCATTTCTCCTTTTTGGAAACTAAAACCTCTTGTTACTTCAGGATCTAAACCTGTATAATTCGTAATGGTAAATAAATTCGAAGCGGCTACGTACACTCGTAAACTTTGAATGAATCCATCTCCCATACTTTGCAAGGTGTTCGGGCTAATTGTATAACCAACTTGTAAGTTTTGGAATCTGAAATAACTTGCATCCTCCACATATCTATCAGAAAAACGTTGGTTACCATTCGGATCTGTAACAGTTGCTCTTGGCATAGTGGTACTTGTTCCTTGACCACTCCATCTATCTAATACCGCAGTACTTTGATTCGCCGTTCCGTTCATCGCCGTTAAGGTACGGGTAACATTGTTAAATACTTCTACACCAGATACCCCTTGAAAGAAGAAAGAGAAATCAAAGCCTTTGTAACCTGCACCTAAATTGATACCATAGAATGCTTTTGGCGTAGAGTTTCCTAGTACCGTTCTATCCGCAGGCGTAATTTGTCCATCACCATTGACATCTACAAAACGAATGTCACCAGGAGAGGGCGTACCAGATTCATCAGGCAATGCAGCGTCTACTTCTGCTTGTGTTTGATAAATACCATCTGTTTGGTAGCCGAAGAAGTGACCAATTGGGAAGCCAACCGCTGTTCTGTGCGTTTGTGCACCAAAATAACCAGTAATAATTGGATTTGGATTGTCACCTAAAGACAATACTTCATTATCAACTGTTGTGAAATTACCAGAAATATCATAATCAAAATCCCCTACTCTATCTCGGTAAGTAGCAGAAAACTCAACACCTCTGTTTCGGATTTCACCAGAGTTTACATCAGGTGGAAGTAAGAAACCAGAAATTGCAGAAATTGGTAAACCAACCAAAATATCGGTTGTATTCTTTTGATAATAATCCAGGCTCGTCTCTAATTTACCTTCCCATAATCTCAAATCAATACCAAAATCGATCTGTGTACTCGTTTCCCATTTTAAGTTAGGATTCGCAAAAGTAAAAGGTGTTGGTGCAGGTTCAATTGTTTGTCCAGTACCCAATACATATAAAGAAGTTAATCCTAAAGTACTTAAATAAGCAAAACTGCTACTGGTAAATTGATTACCCGCTTGTCCCCAAGCTGCTCTAATTTTTAATTCATCAATCGCACTATTATCTGCTAAGAATGGCTCTTCACTCAATTTCCACCCAACAGAGAAAGAGGGGAAAATAGCACTTCTATTGTCTCTAGCAAAACGAGAAGTTTCATCTCTTCTAACAGTAGCAGTTATTAAGTATTTATTATTGATGACTGCATTTGCACGCCCCATATATCCTCTCAATGCCCAGTTATCTTTTTCCTGACCAACTGCAGAAGAAGCCGCTGTATTCACCAAAGTAACGGCATCACTTAAAAACCCTCTACCTTGACCTCTCAATCTATCAAATTCAAAGTTCGTTTCTTCATGACCTACCAATAAAGTTAAATCAATCCCTTCAAAAGATTTATTATAAGTTAAGGTATTGGTAATATTAGTTGTTAATTCTGATGGCTTTGATACCACTTGTAAGATACCAGCATTGGAAGTAGCACCAAAATTATAGATATTCTGTAACCAACTACCTTGTCCAACATTATAATCTACCCCACCTTGCGTTTTGATTTTTAAACCTTCTATAATCTCTATTTCCGCATATACACTACCTAACATCCGTCTGGACAATACTCTAGTTTCATTGTTAGCCAAATCATTCAAACCGACTACTTGACTATTAGAACTTGCAGCAGGTCCAGAGTTAGCTGCATTAAATACGGTGTAGGCACCTGAATTATCTCGAACAGGTGTGAAGGGAGAATTTTGTGCAGCACCAAAAGCAGCAGCTCTACCAGGTTCAGATTCTACCAAACGATCCGTAAAAGATACGTTTAAAGATTCTCCAACCTTAATTCTTTTACCAATCTTAATATCTGAATTTGCCTTTACACTATATCTTTCGAAGCCCGTTGCTAAACTAATTCCATCTTGATTAAAGTAACCACCAGAAATATTAAAGTTCATATTTTCCGTACCACCACTAGCCGTTACACTATGGTTTTGCATAGTTGCAGGACTAAAGACTTCGTCTTGCCAATCCACAAATGACTGTCCATTAAAAGCACTAAAATCATTACCAATTTCATTTTGTAGAGCGATATAATCGTTTACACCTAAAACATCCAATTTTTTTCTTACCGTCTGTGTACCTACATAGCCATCATAGGTCAAGCTAGTTCTACCATTTTTTCCTCTTTTCGTAGTAATAATAACCACTCCATTTGCGGCTCTTGTTCCGTAGATGGCAGAAGCAGAAGCATCTTTTAATACGTCAATTGATTCAATATCACTAGGATTAATCCCCGCTAAAGGATTACTTTCTGTGTTAGAAGCTGTATTGATTGTAATATTAGAAGTTTGTACAATTGGTACCCCATCAATTACATATAATGGGCTATTGTTACCAGTCGTTCCGACTCCTCTAATACGCACATTGATAGGCGCACCGGGGTCGCCACTACGATTGGTTAATTGTACCCCTGCTAAACGACCTCTCATAGCTTGATCCGCTGAAAGGATTGGTGTTTTAGCAATTTCATCGGCACCGATAGACCCAACTGCACCAGTTAAATCTACTTTTCTTTGTGTACCATAACCAATGACAACTACCTCATCCAGAATTGCAACATCCGCAGACATGGTGACATCAATTTGAGTTTGGCTACCTACCGCAACTTCCTTGTCTACATAACCTGTATAGGAAAAAACTAAAGTGCCATCACTTGGCGCATTCAAGGAGTATCGACCGTCGAAATCGGTAACAGTACCCGTTGAGGTTCCTTTGACTAAAATGTTTACTCCGATAAGCGTTTCACCATCGGTATCTGTTACTACTCCACTGACCTGTGCGGCTAGGGAGCAAGAACAAAAAACCATTAAAACAGCAGCTAGTGACCTGCATGTTTTAGAAAGTACTTCCAATGGACTGGGATTCCAGTATTGGATTTTTAAATTAAATAGTTTCATTGTACTTTTGTTTTTTTTATTAAAAACAATGTTCACAGTCTGTCTTGCTCCAACAAGGCAGACTGTTTTTTTATAAAGATTTTCTACGTTCCAATTTAATAGGCATGATTTCCTGTACACTATTTCTGGTCAAAACATATTTTGCTGCCTGCTTCGCCATACCTTTAAAGTCTGCAAAATAGGTCGTAATGCCACCACTAATTATTTCTTTTACGGGAGAATCATTACTAGAAAGAATACCGACATCTCTGCCCAATTCTAAATTCTGTACTGCACAATCTTTCAGTAAGCTCCATAGGTCTATATCTCCTATGGTAATATAGGCAGTCCCTTTTTTAACGGTCCCTTGTTTATATTTATCAAAAATCTTCCCTTCTATCTGGTAGTTTCTTAGAAATTTATTAAAGGCTAGTTTAGTTCCTTCTGGATAATCTTTTCCTTCTTGAAAGAAAAGAATGAGTTCTTCAAAATTTTGGAAAGCGTCAGTTAATTGCTCTAATATCTGGTAGGTAGAATTTTCAAACTCTTGAGAAAGATAAGAATACTCAGGTCCTATGTCTTCATAACGATCAACCAATAATAAACGCTGTGCAGATAATTTGCTTAATAATTTCCGTGTCTTTTTGTGATGTATGGGAGCAACTACATACATGCCATACTGCCCCTTAATCTTTTTAAAAATCGTTTCAAAAACTGTTGGATTATTATGATGAAAATAAATATCCAACTGAATTTGCTCCCCTAAACTTTCTCGAAATGTGTTGTAAAAAATCTCTTGGAAGGTATGAAAAGCATATAATAATAAGGCGACCTTCACAGTTTGATTGGTATCTTCATTCGCAATGAAATAACCCAAACGTTTTTTGGATTCTACAATGCCTCTTCCTTTTAATTCATCATAAGCCTTCACAATTGTTTTTCTGGCAAATCCCAATTCATCTACCATTTTATTGACAGAAGGCAGCATATTTCCTTGTGCTAATACTTTATCATCTATCGCATTAATAATTCCATTTACCAACTGTTCGTGTTTGGAAAAACTAGCTACTTCTTCTAATTCTTGTATTTTAGTGTAAACATCTGACATATTAATGAGGAGGTAGTTTTTTGTTTTAAAAATAACAGTTAGTCCTTTTTTTATGCAGAGTCGTCTATGCTACTCTATGCTATTCACAAGACAAATGTAGAAAAAATTACTATTAATCCTAGAAAAAATTAAAAAAAAATTAAAAAACATTAGCATTATTGACATAATGGTGAGAATTTATTTTCCTTTTTAATATAAAAACAAGAAAAATTACTTAAAACAGAATTTAATTCTGTTCAAAAATCAGTAAATCAAAATGAAAAAATATAGAGATAATGGCGCTATCGGCGCCTTACTGGATGAATATGAAAGAGCTATAGAGGATTTGCAAGCCGTACTTGCACCAATTAGCAATCAAGCCTTGGTAACTATTGTAGATACTAAAACAACAGACCCCGATTGTATATCTATACAAACTATCTTAGCTCATGTGGTAAAGGCGGGCTATAATTATGCGATTGCAATAAGAAATAATTTAGGAGAAACGCTAGGTTATAGGCAGGCAATTCCATTAAAATCGGTAGCTGCTTATCAGGAAGAGTTGAAACAAATGTTTACTTACAATGAGCAGCTATTTGAAGACTATCCGACTATTGTATTAGCAGAACACAGTTCACAGAAAAAGATTCTTGTGTCTTGGGGACAAAGATATGATGTGGAGCAATTAATGGAACATGCGATTGTCCATATTTTGAGGCATCGACGGCAAATAGAACGGTTTAAAATTAAAATGAGTGTATGATAAATATTTCTCTTTATAGGGAGCAAATTGGTTTTGCTTTTTTGCAAAAAAGCAAAACCAATTTGCTCCCTATAAAGAGAAA
>ENA-ORXT01006228-ORXT01006228.1-marine-metagenome-genome-assembly--contig:-NODE-6228-length-11198-cov-7.566316_pt1 | contig 11198 bp, 10 predicted proteins | sample MGYA00237868_ERZ511482 | MGnify/ENA metagenome assembly ERZ511482
TAAACAAAAATAATCGACACTCTATGACGGCCTCTTTTTCTGCTAGACTTCGTTAAAAAATATTTACGTAACTATGGATATGCAAAGATTTTTTTCCCGCATCGGCGGTCCGATTGTCTAGCAAAAAAACAACCATCGTCAACAGTGTCGATTATTTTTATTAACCTACTTATTTGCGCATGATACGTTTCCGTATGCGACTTAGTGATTCTGGTTTGATGCCAAGGAAACTAGCCAATTGGTATTGAGGGACTCTTTCTAATAAATCGGGTCTGTTTTTGAGGATATTGATATAGCGTTCTTCTGGGCTAGAAGTAATGTAGGTCGCCAACATATCTTGATATTTATTCAACTCTTCTTGCACACCCATTCGGCACATAGCCTCGAATCTAGGAAAACGTTTGTACAATTTATCCTCGTTTTCTTGAGTCGTTATGGAAACAGTGGTGTCCTCTACACAAGCAAGGTAATATTTAGAGCGATTTTTCAGGGCTGTATTTTCTAAAATGGATTGTTCTTCTGTGTAAAAGAAGGTGGTTTTTTCTTCGCCGTCTATTAGGTAAAACTGGCGAACGCAGCCTTTGAGAATATAGTAGCAAGTATTTGAAACTTGACCTTCTTTGAGCAAATAGGTTCCTTTCTTAAATGTACGAATGGGATAAAGTTGTTCTACATATGCTCTTTCCTCTTCACTTAATTTGATTTTTGTGAAATGTTCAATAGTATCAACATTCTCTTTTTCTACAACTGACATTTCTTCTTTTAAAGAAGCATTTTTATCTGAAATCATCGCTAAGTTTTATATCGAATAAGAAACCATTAAAAAAGTCCTTGGCTGTTTATAGCTTGTTGGGACTTTCAAAAATAAGCTTTTTTTTAAAATTTGCCCAATGATCCCTTGAACACAATGCCTTTAATAGTTGTTAGAGATGGTATGAGTAAACAAGAATTGACAGATCGGGACCTCAATCGCATTATTGAAATGGCTTGGGAAGACCGAACTACTTTTGATGCCATTGAATTTCAGTTTGGATTAAAGGAACAAGAAGTGATAGCATTGATGCGTAGAGAGATGAAGCCTTCGTCTTTTAGAATGTGGCGGGAACGGGTACAGGGAAGGAAAACAAAGCACGCCAAGAAACGCTCTGACGATGTTAATCGCTTTAAATGTAGCAGGCAACGTACGATTTCCAATAACAAGATTTCGAAGCGTTGGTAAATTTTGTTGGTATTGATTATGGGGCGAAATTGGCGGGAACAACTGTCATTTGTTGGCAAGAAAAGGATGAACTTAAATTGGTGCAATCTGTAAAAAAGAAAGATGCCGATTTGTTTTTAACGCAACAAATAGAAACACTCCATCCTGCTACCGTTTTTATTGATGCGCCTTTGAGCTTACCTTTGGTTTATACCCAACCCAATCAGGCAACCGATTATTTTTACCGCCAATCCGATAAAATTACCAGAGCAATGTCTCCTATGTTTTTGGGTGGTCTGACCGCTAGGGCAATGCGTTTGGCAAATGGTTTTAAAGAAAAAAATATTGTCTTTCGTGAAATTTATCCTTCTTACTTTGTTAGGGAACTATTAAACAAACCGATTTCTTATAAAAAAAATAATGAAGCGGATTTGAGTGCTTTTTTAAAACTCATTGAGCCGAAATTACCAATATCGAAGCTCTCTCCTACGCCCAGTAATTGGCATCAAGTAGATGCGGTACTGGCTTGGTGGTCGGGATGGCGGTTTCAGCACGGAAAACATTTGACTTTGGGTGATGAGCAGGAAGGAGTAATTGTTGTTTAGATCGCTGCGCTTTTAGACCGTTCGCTTGCGCTCGCTTTTGGACTATAGGTTTTTATTTTAATTTAAGCTTACTTTGGTTAGATTTGCTAATCATTTTTTACTAATAACAGTACAACTTAAACAAATGAAGTATATTTTATCCTTTTTGTGTTTGTTGCTGGGCACTACTGCTTTTGCACAAACGAGTGTGCAAACACTGACCCACGATGATGTCACTCGTTCTTATCGGGTACATTTACCGCCTAATTTTGATGCTGCTGAATCGGTTCCTGTGGTGTTGAATTTTCACGGAATTGGATCTAATGCTTTAGAGCAAGAACTGTATTCACAATTTAACAATGTTTCGGATTCTGCTGGCTTTATTGTTGTTTATCCAGAGGGTTTGGTGGATACTTTGGCAGATGGGGATGTCATTCGTCATTGGAATACTTATTTTGGTTCTGACTCAGACGATTTGGGTTTTACCAATACCTTAATTGACAGTTTGCATGCCGACTACAATATTGACCTGAGTCGGGTTTATTCTACGGGTATGTCCAATGGTGGGTTTATGAGTTATATGTTGGCTTGTGAATTGTCTCATAGGATTGCTGCTATTGCTTCGGTTACAGGAGCAATGACTTTTATCCAACAAGAAAACTGTAGTCCTTCGCATCAAATACCTGTTATGCAAATACATGGTACAGACGACAGTACTGTTCCTTATGATGGCAGCCTTGGTTTTTATCCTTCAATAGCCGAAGGCGTAAACTATTGGGTAGATTTTAATAATTGTGATTCTACTGCAACCAACATTGTCATTCCCAACAGCAATACTTCTGATAATTCTACGGCAGCATTGGACATTTGGGGAGGTTGTTCTGACGATTCTGAGGTGCAATTTTATACCATAGAAGGAGGTACGCATACGTGGCCAGGTACTTTTAACTTTATAGGCAATGTTACCAATCAAGATTTTAAAGCATCGGGCGTTGTTTGGAATTTCTTTAATCGCTTTGAACATCCGAACCCAACTGCGGAAGCACCTGTTGATACTATGGTAATAGATACTACTGGAATGAATATAGACACGACTGATATGATGACAGATACTACTGGTATGAATAACGATACAACTGGAATGGTGATTGATACTACTGATATGATGAACGATACGACAGATATGGTGATAGATACGACAGGAATGAATACTGATACGGTCGTTGCCTTTATTGAGAACCTTGCTATTGATGTACATATTTTCCCCAATCCCATCAATGATGTTTTAAGCATTAGCGCGAATAGTATTGTTTATAAAACTTCTTTGATGGATGTAAATGGTACTGTTTTGAGAGAACACCTATGGAAACCTTTAGAAAAAGAGACAAAAATGAATACAGGAGACTTACCGACAGGTTTGTATTTTATTCAAATAGAGACCGATGCAGGTGTTTTGATTAAGAAGGTGCTGAAGAATTAGATTTTGAGTCTACCCGTGGTTCTCTTTGTCTGTATCAGGATTTACAGAATTATGAGATTGGCAGGATTTTTACGGTGGTGTGTACTCTTAAAAATACCAAAGGGAATCAAGAAAATCCTGTAATCAAGGAAATACTGATGCCAAAGGCACAATTAAAAAATCCAATGAATCCTAAAATCAATAAAATCCTGATGCCATAGGCACAATTAAAGAGGAGTTTTTAGTGAAATTTGCTAAAAACTCCTTTTTTTATGCGAATTTTGCAATCGATTAAAAATTTCAAATAAATAAAAATAAATAAAATGGCCAAAGGACAAATTATTTCAATTAAAGACGGCAAGCTCAACGTACCCGATCAGCCTATTATTCCTTTTATAGAAGGAGATGGCATTGGTGTTGATATTTGGCCGGTTGCACAAAAAGTTTTGGATGCTGCTGTACAGAAAGCGTATAAAGGCAAACGCCAAATACACTGGACAGAAGTATTGGCTGGTCAGAAGGCATTCGATAAAACAGGTGAGTGGTTGCCACAAGCAACATTGGACAGCATTAAAAAATACTTGTTTGCGATTAAAGGTCCTTTAACCACTCCTATTGGAGGCGGTATTCGTTCGTTGAATGTGGCTTTGCGCCAAAAATTGGATTTATATGCTTGTGTTCGTCCAGTAACCTATTACGATGGTACGCCTTCACCAGTTAAAGAACCCGAGAAAGTGACAATGACTATCTTCCGTGAAAACACAGAAGATATTTATGCTGGTATTGAGTATATGACTGGAACGACTGAAGCAAAAAGTTTGATCAAAATCCTTCAGGATGTTTATGGTGTTACACAAATTCGTTTTCCAGATACGGCTTCTATTGGCGTAAAACCTGTTTCATTAGAAGGTACAGAACGTTTGGTGCGTTCTGCTATTGAGTATGCTTTGGAACACAAAGAATACAAATCGGTTGCATTGGTACACAAAGGCAACATTATGAAATTCACAGAAGGCGCCTTCAAAGCGTGGGGCTATGATTTGGCGGAGCGTGAGTTTGCAGATCAGGTATTCACTTGGAGACAATACGATGAGATTGCTGAAAAAGAAGGTAAAGATGCGGCTAATAAAGCACAAGCTGCAGCGGAAGCGGATCCAAATAAAATTATTATTAAAGACGTGATTGCGGACAACTTTTTACAACAAATTCTTTTACGTCCAGAGCAATATGATGTGATTGCTACTTTGAACTTAAACGGAGATTATATTTCTGATGCATTGGCTGCTATGGTTGGTGGTATTGGTATTGCTCCTGGTGCAAACATCAATTATCATACAGGTCGTGCGATTTTTGAAGCGACACACGGAACGGCACCAAAGTATGCTGGTTTGAATAAAGTAAATCCAAGTTCTGTCATTTTATCTGGTTCTATAATGTTTGAATATATGGGTTGGAGAGAAGCAGAGGATTTGATTCAAAAGGGTATTTCTGGAGCCATCAAATCAAAAAGAGTTACCTATGATTTTGCTCGTGATATGAAAGGTGCTACAGAGCTTTCTACTTCTGATTTTGGTAATGAAATCATCAAGCACATGTAATTTTGTTTATAAAAAATACAAAGCGGCTTTTCTACTGGTTAGAAAAGCCGCTTTTTTTATAGAAATGTCTTAATAAATTACAATTTCACCCGATGAATACCCTGTTCAAATGATTGCATAACTGTATTTTTTACTTTTTGATAATCGTTTTCGTTTGTTACAAAATCGAGCTCATCGGCTTCTAGGATAAGGATTCTGAGGTGTTGGTTTTTGGTAAAATAGTCAAAGTAAATTTCTTCTACCCTACTCAAATAGCTTTTTTGGACAACCTGCTCAAAGTCTCTTCCACGCTTTTGAATATTCCGAACCAAGCGATCGGGTTTTGAGTGTACATAAATGAGCAATTCCGGTTCTGGAAGGTTGGTTAATACTTTGTGGAAGATGCGCTCAAACAAGAGGTATTCGTCTCCTTTTAGATTCGCCTTGGCATATAATAAAGATTTCTGAAACACATAATCGGCTATATGTGGGGAGGCAAAAATGTCTTGTTGTGCCAGTCGGTCTTGAAGTTGTTCCACCCGATCAATTAGAAAATACAACTCCGTAGATAAGGCATACCGTTCAGGTTCGGCATAAAATTTTGGCAAAAAAGGATTTTCGACAAACTCCTCTAATATCAATTGCGCATTGATCTCCTTTGCCAACATAGTCGCAAGCGTTGTTTTACCAGCACCAGTATTACCATCTACTGTTATGAAGTTGTAAGGAAACATATTTTGTTTAGATGTGAGATTTCAGCAATGAGGTTCTAAGTAAGTTCAATCGAACTGCCCGACCAAAATTGACTGTATTAGTGAGCCTATTTAGCGTTTGCTGTAAAAACCTAAAGTCCTAATAAAAGAAAGCCACGAACACTAGAGAGCATTCGTGGCAAACAATTCTTATCTTAATTAATTGTGTAAAAGTCGAAACTATTACATAGCCGCTGCTGCGCGAGTAATGTATTTATCGGCATCACGCCCTTGCTGAGAGTTTGGAAACTCCTTTAATTTCTCATACATCGCTTTTGCACCAGTAAAATCGCCTTTGCTTTCGAGTGCCATCCCTGCTTTTAGATAAAACAATGGGCTGGTCAGATCGTTTTCATTCATAGTGGCAGCTTTTTTATACTGAGCAATCCCTTTGTCGGTATTTCCCAACTCCATATTGGCATCACCTATCGCTCCCTGAGCCATAGCACTCAACATAATGTCGTTTCCATCAAAGTTGCTTAAATAGTTGATTGCCTCTTCATAGTTGCCCATATTCAAATAAGAAACACCTGCATAATAATTGGCTAAGTTTCCACTTTTGGTATTTCCTTTGAGAAGACCATCGTAATTGTCTATGATTTCAAGAAAACCAGCATAATTGCCATCACCATTTAATGCTAAATTAAAGGAATCCTGTGCAAAATACTGTTGTGCTTGTACCATTTCAGCTTGAGCATCTGCTTCTTGTCCTGGTCCATAAATACGAGTCAGCAATAAATAAGCCAACAATAAGAGTAAAAACACACCCGTGATGCCCAACACCATTGATTTGTTGTCATTGATAAAACGCTCACCTTTACCTTGCAGGTCAGCTATATCAACTTCTTGATCAATAAATGTTTTTTCCAATACAGAAGCATCCTCATTGCTGTTGTTGCTTTCTATATTTTGAAACTCATCTTGGTTTTTAGACCGATACTGTCTGTTCGGATTCTTTTTTCTATGACGACTTTTAGGCATCTTTATAAAAATTTTTGACTTAAGTAGATAATATAATAGTATCAGATACTAGATGTTAGACAAATGGTCTAATTTAAGTTATTACCTAGAACCTAAGGATTTTGTTATTTGATTGAATCAAATTTTATTAATAAAATAAAATTAGTCTTTAATATAAGGATAATCGTTTTGAACATATACATCTTCAAACAAATCTGCAGGAACCGGATAAGGGGATTCATCTGCAAATTTCACACTATTGTCTACGATTCCTTTGATTTTTTCTTCTATTTCATCAAACCATTTGTCCGAAGCATATTTCTTCTTTTTAATGGTTTTTTTCACTTCTTCCAATGGATCTCTATCTTTATACTGATTTACTTCCTCTTTGGTTCTATATTTTTGAGGATCAGACATTGAATGTCCCTTAAAACGATATGTTTTTATTTCTAAAAATGTAGGTCCTTTACCTGCTCTTGCCCTCTTAGCTGCATTTGCTACTGCTTTGTGGACATCTTCTACGACCATTCCATCAACAGGTTCTCCTGGCATATCGTAGGCTTCTGCCAAAGTATAAATATCTGTATCCCAATAATCTGCTTCTGCCTGAGGATTATGAATGGTGCCTGCTCGTTGAGACCGTCGTTGATTGGTATAGGCTAGTGTAAAATTTGCATAACCTTTCTCTGTAATGTCCACAGAAAATCCAGTAGCTATATTATATTGTGTGCCATCCCCTTCTGAAGTAGTGCTGTACCCGATATTCGTAAAAGGAGCTATTTTCTTTTTTAAAACCAAATTAATCACACCCGCTACCGCATCCGAACCATATTGGGCAGTGGCGCCATCCCGTAATATTTCTACTCGTTCTATTGCTTCAGGCGCAACAGATTGCAAATCTACGCCTACTTCTCCTCTACCCACGGTTGTAACACTATAGACCAAAGCACTGCTATTTTTTCTCTTTCCATTGATTAACACTAAAGTTCTACTAGGTAATAATCCCCTTAAATCCGCCGGATTAAAATGGGCAGTCGCATCAGAAACTGGTTGTTGCGTAGCATTAAAAGAAGGCGCTTTTAACATCAATTGCTGGTCTAAAGAATTTTTACCAGAAGTTTCTAATACATCAATAGATATATGATCAACGGGAACAGGCGAATCAAAACTAGTACGTGGTTTTCCACGAGAACCAAAAACAGTCACGCTTTGTAGCGCAATGCCTTCTCTTAATTGAACATTAATAAGCGATTGCCCTTGGATAGACATTTGGGCATTAGAATAGCCTGTATAAGTATAGGCTAAAACTTCCGAATTTACAGGAACCTCTAACTCATAAAAACCATCCAAATCTGTTGCCGTACCTGCATCTGTTCCTGTTGCCATTATAGTTGCGCCAATTAAACCCTGCCCCTCCTCATTCGTTACTCTCCCTCTAACTACCTGTGGTTTAGTTAAATCAGCAGCCATGTTCATCATCGGTGCGATACTATAAGATTTATTAGCAATGCGCAAATCACTAGTGGTCCCTAATTTGCCAAGTTGCTGAATTTTTCGTTTTATTTTCTTTAATTTTCTCCGTCCCGCCTTTGTATCTTTATGAATCACATAGAAATTACCACCAAGGGATTTATATTTTAAACCCGTATTTTTTAAAACTCTATTTACAACTACCGTTAATTCTTCCTCTTTTTTAAATTCAAATTCAACCGCAATCTTTTCAAGATCTTTAATATTGTAAGAAAAAACGGCTTTATATTCTTCCCCTATCTTATTGAGTACCTCAGTTAAGGGTTCTTCCCCTATACCAATAGCAGCTTGCATTGGGTAGACACCCATGACAAGTAATAATATTGGCAAGGTTAGGTACTTAAAATTCATTTACTTTTTTGAATTCCTTTTTTGTTTTTCCTTCATTCCTAAGAAAGTCTAGTTTTTTTTCTATCTAAAAGAGCAGGTAAAAAGTATATTTGGCATGTAGATTTTTTAGAGGGAGGGGATTTGATTTATTTTTTTATAAAAAACCAAATCAAATCCCCTCCCTCTAAAAAAAACTATCCAATCTACTGCTTGCCTGATGCCAAAAGCTATCAAAAATCTAGTGTCTTATTGTAGAACTAATTATCTGTAACTTATAGCAAGGTTGTGTAAGAAATACTTGCATTTAATTATGATAGCCAAGTTTATTGACTGTTTTAAAAAACGCAAAGTATTTTTTTAAAAAAATGGCTTGCGACAGGTTACACAACCCGCTATAATATTAATTTTCGTTTCTAATAGTATCTATAATTTGGTACTGCTTGCCTACTTTTTCAATAGACAATCCAGATATTTCTTCTATGGTTTTAAGCGTAATTTCTAAATTATTAGTAGGAATACCGCCTGAAAAAAGGGCCTCCTTTTGGTTCAAGTCTCCTTCTTCAAATTGAATTCCATATATTGCACTCACTTCTTGTAGAATCGTCGCTAAAGAAGCCGCCTCAAATCGAATAATTCCTTGTAACCAAGAAGTAGGTGAAATGGTCTTTTTTTTCGTTTCCGTAGTTAATTTTGCTTGTTTTTTAGAATAACTGACTAATTCTCCCGGCAACATGGCTACATCCTCCTTAGTTTTCGTAGCTAAAGCTAAGGACACCTTACCTTCCTCTAAAAAAACTTGCGTTTGCTCATGCCGACTATTTACATTAAACACCGTTCCTAATACGTTTACGGTCAAGTCATTGGTCAATACTTGAAATTGCTCCCGAGTATGTGTCTTTTTAGTAACTTCAAAAAAGGCTTCTCCATCCAACCAGACTCTTCTAGGATATTGACTATTATATTTTAAAGTAGAATTAGCATTGAGTGTCACTTTAGATTGGTCTTCTAATATCCAATTTTTCGTCTCTCCATAATTGGTTGATAAAACAACTTCTGTGGGAGTCAATGCTTTCCCCAAGAACCACCAACTACTTAATCCTACTAGTAATAAGATGGCTGCCGCTGTTTGCCATTTTTGATAAAAAGGAATCACCTTAACAGTAGGATTCTTTATTGGTTGTGGCGTATGTAGTCGTTGTTTTAATTTTTGCAAAGCTATTTCACTACGCAGTGTATCCGCATCCACAGGTCGTTCTTTCAAATGAACAAGCGCAAACTTCCCCATTTCCGCCACAGACCTATATACTGGATTGGCCTCTAGATAAACTTCCCATTCTTGTACATCCGTCTGATTCGTTTCTTTTGCCCAGTTAATAAAACTAGGGTCTTGTAACCATTTTTCCAATAAATCCGATTCCGATAATTTCATTAATTCCTTTTTGGAGATGCTGTTTTTTGTTTCTTACTTGTATAGAGTCTATTGTTTTAAAAGTATAACATCCATTTTTATTTTTTTTAAAAATTTACTTGCATTTCGCTGAAATTAAATGGTTTTAATAGTTTCAGCTTGGCATCTGGTAAAAAGTATATTTAATATTTATCTTTAGAGGGAGCAAATTGGTTTTGTTTTTTTGAAAAAAACAAAACCAATTTGCTCCCTCTAAAAAAATCTATCCAATCTACTGCTTGCCTGATGCCAAAAGCTATCAAAAATCTCTTTTGTGAGATAAGTTATTTTCACACATTCCTAAAAGAAAATTTAAAAAAACGTATAAAAAAACATACCTTCGATGTTTAGCTTGACTTTAGCTATTGGTCTTTAGTCTTTAGTACGCTTATGCTTAGTGGTAGGAATTAGCTAGATACTTGCTTTATCCTCGTCTATTTTATTCGAGAAGAAAGCAAGTATTTAGCTAATTCCTACTACCAAGCATAAGCGTACCAAAGGCTAAAGACCAATAGCTAAAGTCAAGTTTAGGAATGAGCAGATAATACATTTTGTTGCAATGCTTGATAATTATTGAATGTTAAAAAAAGAAATAAAACCCAAGTTAAATACCTCCAAAGAGCAAGATTTTGACGAACTCTTTCTTGAATACCATCCGCTACTCTATCGGTATGGTCAAAAGCTAAGCAGCAACAGCTACCTCATAGAAGAATGTATTCAAGAATTATTTATATATATTTATGAGCAAAAGATAGGCCTATCTACTATCCAACATATCAAAGCTTATTTATTCACCTCTTTTCGTAGGCGTTTATTTAAAAGCCTAAAAGCTACAACTGAATCTATCCCTGATTTGCCTTCTAATATTCAGTTCTCTCCAGAAGATTTTTTAATTCAACAAGAAGAATTCCAACAAAAAGAAAAATGGGTGCAAGCTGCGCTGAATAGTCTGCCGTGGCGGCAACGAGAAGTAATTTACCTACGATTTTTTAATAATTTGTCTGCAAAGGAAATTGCGGAAGTGATGGGCATACAAAGCCAAGTGGTTTCTAATGTGGTGTATAAGGCATTGAAGAAGTTGAGAAGTGAAGTGGGGAGAATCTAGACTTTAGCCATTGGTCTTTAGTCTTTGGTAGGCTGATGCTTGGCAGGTTGCCACTAAAGACCAATGGCTAGAGTCCAGATTAATGCTACAGTAAGAGGAATCCCAAAAAACATATACACTGCTTAGTATTGATTAAAAAATATTTAGTCTTTTTGTTTTTGAATTGACCTTTTTTCTCTGGTAGTGGTACAAATGTAAGGCTAAATGTAGGGGATAACTTTAAGTTATCCCCTACATTGGAGTTCATTTGGGCATT
>ENA-ORXT01006229-ORXT01006229.1-marine-metagenome-genome-assembly--contig:-NODE-6229-length-11194-cov-4.348385_pt1 | contig 11194 bp, 5 predicted proteins | sample MGYA00237868_ERZ511482 | MGnify/ENA metagenome assembly ERZ511482
AAGGTTAATGGTCATAGTCTGTTGGTCTGTTGGTCTGTTGACGCGAATCAAGAGCTAAGTGAAAAAGGCCAGGAAGCGGACACTCGGAGGTCACAAAGCGGAAATTCGCTGCGCTCTTTCCGCTTAGCGACGCTCCAAGTGTCCGCTTCCTGGTTTAGCTCTAGATTCGCGTTATTGGTCTATTAATTCTCTGACGTCAGGGCTGCGTAGCTGTCCGCAAATGATTGGCCTGGGATGGAGCACCCTCGCGAAGCGAGGGCGGAATCCCCGGCCACGCCCCGGACACGCCCCGTCCATTTACGAATAGACGCACCGCCAGGCATCCGCCCACCCCGCCCTCGACCTCCCTTCGGCACCCGCGTCCCCGCCCCAAAACGTAACGCGCAATAGGATAAGCTACAGGCCAAACGCATCCGCCACCGGCTGGTAAACGATTTTCCCTTCCACTACATTCAGTCCTTTTTTCAGTCCGGCGTTATCGTCGCAGGCCTTTTCCCATCCTTTTTGCGCAATCTGCATCAGGTAAGGGAAGGTCGCGTTCGTCAGGGCCAGCGTGGAGGTGTAGGGCACCGCCCCCGGCATGTTTGCCACGCAGTAGTGCAGCACGCCGTCGACCACGTAAGTCGGATCGGCGTGGGTAGTCGGGCGGCAGGTTTCGATGCAACCACCCTGGTCGACGGCCACATCGACAACGACGGAACCGTCGCGCATCTCGCTCAGCATATCGCGGGTGATCAGGTGCGGTGCCTTCGCGCCGGGAATCAGTACGGCACCGACGATCAGGTCGACCGTGGAAAGTTCTTTGCGGATGTTGTATTCGCCGCTGTGTACCGTCCGTACGTTGGCGGGCAGAATATCGGCCAGGTAACGGAGTCGATCCAGGCTGATGTCCATCAGGATGACCTGTGCGCCGAGGCCGGCGGCCATCTTCGCGGCCTGGGTACCCACAACGCCGCCGCCGAGCACGACCACCTTGGCCGGCTTGACGCCGGGTACGCCACCCAGCAAAATCCCGATACCGCCGTGCGGTTTCTCCAGGTAATTCGCGCCCTGCTGCACGGCCATCCGGCCGGCCACCTCGCTCATCGGCACCAGCAGCGGTAAACTGCCGTTGGGCGCTTCCACCGTTTCGTAGGCCAGGCAGATCGCCTTGCTTTTCAGCATCGCTTCCGTAAGCGGCCGCGAGCTGGCGAAGTGGAAATAGGTGAAAAGCAACTGCCCTTCGCGCACCAGTCCGTATTCCGCGGCGATGGGCTCCTTGACCTTGACGATGGTGTCCGATTTTGCGTAGACGTCTTCAATGGTGGGCAGAATCTCCGCACCCGCGTCCACGTAATCCTGATCCGAATAGCCGCTGCCAATTCCGGCCGTGGACTGTACGTAGACTTTATGGCCTTTTCGGGTAAGTGCCAGCGCGCCGCCGGGAATGAGCGCGACGCGGTTTTCGTTGTTTTTAATCTCTTTGGGGCAGCCGATGATCATGGTTAAGGTTAGTTTTAAATTTGGTTGGGGGTGATTGAATACTGGTTATGATTGGTTAGACCAGAGGTTAGGAGCTCGGAGTTAGAAGCTAGTTGTTAGGAGTTAGCGATTATCTCTAACTCCTAGCTCCTGATTACTAGTCCCTAACTCCCCGCCACAATCGCCACTTTTCCAAAGCCGTTCGACTCGATCCGGGAAATATTGCGAATGCCGTAGAAGCGCAGGTCGACGACCTCTTTCCATTCGGGGTTACGAATGGGGTCGTAACGATAGATTTTGGAACCGCCGCCCATCAGGTAGCTGCCGTCGCGCAGAATGGCGAAGTCTTCGGCGCCGTTGATGCAGCTCACTACCGTACGCGGTGCTTCGTTGAGGCGGTAGAGGTTCTGCTCCACGATCGTCCAGGTCGGGGCGGATTTATCGACGTAAGCCAGGTTGCCGTTGGGCAAACGTTTGAAACAGCGACCGACGTTGTTGGCCAGCGTGCGCGGCCGGTCCGTATCCACCGAGGCGAGGGCGAGGGTGTTCGGGTTGCCCACCAGGAAAAGAGCGAGCTGCGCGCTGTTCAGCCACTCGTAGTAGCCGATACCATTGATGTACTTGAACACGGGCTTGCCGTTATCTTGCAGGTTGGTCGGGAATTCCCAAAGCCGCAGCACGGTGTCCTGGCCGGTGTATTCCTGACGGATGGCACTGAATTTACGGCCGTCGCCCATCCCTTTCGGGCTGTATTCCCCGGCAACGGTGCGCGTCATGCGGGTCTTGCTGTTGTTGCGCAGATCGAAGCTGAACACATCGGGCTGTTGCATTTCGGGTTGCTGTACGGAGAGCACCAGTTCTTCCCGGTCGATCCAGTACGGCTGATTGTTGTAGCCACGCTGGTTGAAGGCGGTGAGGTACTTCGGTTTGTTGAACGCCACGGTACTATCGCCGGTCGTGATGTCAAAAACGTAGACCTGGGTCGCCGGCAGCTGGGCGTGCAGACTCAGGGCGGCGGCGAGGCAGAAAACAAGGCAGAGAAGGAGGCGCATGGGGGCGTGGTTGGTTCGTGTTCGGGCAAAGATAATCGGAGTATGGTAGTAATGTGGTTTTGTAGTCATGTAGTGCTGCCGCACACGACGGGCGGCGGCACTACATAACCGCAATACCACATTACTCCGGCACTAAATCCCCAGGAGATCAGTCATGGTAAAAACACCCTTTTTGTCCACTAACCAGCGCGCCGCGGTGAGGGCGCCCGAGGCAAAACCGGCGCGGGAATGGGCGGTGTGCTTTAGCTCGATGGTATCCACTTCGCTGGCGAGTTCGAGGGTGTGGGTACCGGGCACGCCGGCTTCGCGAATGCTGTGGATGGGTAAGGCCTTTTTTCCGCTTTTGGGCGCGGCCGCGGGTGCAATGGAAGTTTGGGGAACGGGGGAAGTAACGCCGGCCAAAGACCACTGATCGTAGCCGTCCAGCGCATCCCCCACCCTTTCCGCCAGCGTGATGCCGGTCCCCGACGGCGCGTCCAGCTTCTGCAGATGATGGATCTCCTCCACCCGCGCCGTATACCCGCCGTATTCGTTGACCAGCTCCGCCGCCCGCCGGGCCGCGGCGAAAAACACGTTGACGCCGATGCTGAAGTTACTGGCCCAGAACAGCGTTCCGCCGGCCGCCGCCACCCGCGCGCTCACTTCCGGCAGCTCGTTGAGCCAACCCGTCGTGCCCACCACGATCGGCACGCCCGCCGCCATCGCCAGGTCGATATTACCTACCGCCGATGCCGGCCGGGTGAACTCGATGGCGACGTCGGCTTTCGCCAGTTCCGCCGGCGTAACGTCCGCCCGGTTGTGCTCGTCGATGATCAGGACGATCTCGTCGCCGGCCGCCTCGGCCAGTCCCTGAATGAAGCGGCCCATCTTTCCGTGGCCGATGAGTACAATTTTCATGGGCGTGAAGGTAGGTTTTTGTGACGGATTCGGAATGCCCGGCCGAGCAAACGGATAGCCGCGGCGGGGTCTTCGCCGCGAGGAGGTAAGGAAAGAAGGCAGGAGCTAAGGAGGCTTTCCCACCTTGGGCTGGAAGTGCGCAATAACAAAAAAACGGCCGCGCCACTGATCTTCATCAGGGCGCGGCCGCGGGTGCATTCGGTAAGGTCAGGAGCGTAAAGTATGTCCCGCACTTGTTGTTAGTCCACGTCCCACCAGAGCGGTGCCGTAATCACGTCGCCCCCTTGCAGGCGGCTGACGGCAACGTCGTAGTTCGCTTTATTGGTCAGCGGTTCGCTGGCCGGGTAACGCAAGCGCTTCGGGATCTCGCCGTTGCTCTCGCCGGCCGTCAGGCCGGGAGAAACCTCGGGGAAACCGGTACGGCGCAGGTTGGCGTACCCTTCGAAGCCGTCGAAGAGCAGTGCTATCCATTTTTGGGTGTTGATCCGCTCGAGGGCATCATCGTCGTCGAAGCTGACCGAGTCGTCGTCCAGCACATCGTCGATGTCGTCCTGAGCGAAGGCGGCAACGCCGGGGTAAAGTTCCAGCTGCCGGAAGGCGGCCGTTACGCCGGTATTGTACGCCTCCTCGGCACTGCCGGAAGCCCAGCCGCGTGCAATGGCTTCGGCCCGGTTGAATTCGGCTTCGGCCCAACCGTAATAGATCACGGGCGCGGCGTAGCTCACCATCGTCGAGTGGTTGGGCATTACGAAGTCGAACAGGTTGTCGATGTCCGCGCCGTTCGGCTTACCGAGAAATTCGTCCTGGCCGATGTTCTCGGTCGCGCCCGTATTGTCGACGTACTTGACACCGATCACGCCCAGGCGGGGATCTTCGGCGTCTTGCAGGCGGGTGACCAATTCGTCGCTGAGCGCGAACGCGCCGCCACCGATACCGAAGTCGTTAAAGACCTCACCGATGCCGCTGGCCACTACCCCGTCGGGCATACTGCCGTCAAAGGAAATGAATGCCACTTCGTCCTGGCTGGAGATGATGCCGCCTTCGATCGCTTCGCGCACGATCATCTCTGATTTGGCGGGGTCGACTTCGGAGAGCCGGAGGCCTACGCGAAGCAGCATGGAGTTACCGAACTTGCGCCATTTGTCGGTATCGCCGTTGTAGATACCGTCAAAAGTACCCACGTCGTCTCCACCCGCGTCGAGCTGGGCGATGGCGGTGCGCAGCTGTTCGATAAACTGGTCGTAGACCTCCTCCTGCGTGTCGTATTCAGGCTGAGGAACGATACCGCCCTGAAACGCCTCGGAGTACGGTATATCTCCGTACATATCCGTGATGCGCTGCATGAAAAGTACTTTCATGATCATCGCCATGGCTTCGGCGTTCGTGCCTTCATCCTGGGTGATGATCGTTTCCAGGTTGCGCATGTAATCTCCATAAACGGTGTTCCAGTAGGCGGAGAGCCAGTCTTCCACGCTGGTGTTGTAGTTGTCCACGCTCCAGGAGCCCGATAATTGCTGGGCCCACTGACTGGTATAGATCAGGTTACCCCGCCAGGTTTCGTAGCGACTGGAGCCGCCGCGGTTGATGGCGAAGTTGAGCAGGAAGGGAGACGCCAGCTGATCGCTGGTGTTGGGGTTGGTATTGAGTTCGGCAAAACCATCATCGCAGGACGGCAGGGACAGGCCGAGTGCCAGCAGCAGCAGCGCGCAGGCGGGCAGTTTAAAATATTTAGACATGGTTGGTTTTCGTTTAGAGCTTTACGTTGAGGTTGATACCGAAGGATCGGGTGCTGGGAATGGAGCTGTACTCAAACCCGGCACCACCGATGTTGTACACGGCTTCGGGGTCCAGCCCCAGAAAATCAAGGCCATTCTGGAGGAAGAACAGATTGCGGCCGGTGAGCGAGATGTTGAGATCGCGCAGCGGAGTCTTCTGAAGCAGGGCGTTGGGAAAAGTATAGCCCAGGGTCGCCTGACGCAGTTTGATGTAGCCGGCGTCGTAAATGCTTTCCTCGGCGGCGTTACTGATGCGATTGTAGTAATCGTCCAGCGGTGCGGCCGTGGTATTGGCGCCGCCGTCGGAGTTGACCCCCACGCCTACGATGGTGAAGTCCGGGTTGTCCCGGCCAACCAGCGTACGCGGATGGCTGCCGTTACCGAGCGCGAACTGGTTGGTGATGGAGAAGATCTCCCCGCCCTGCTTCGTATCGAAGAGCAAGCCAAAGTCCCAGTTGCGCCAGCGCAGTTTGGAGCTCAGGCCGCCGTACCAGTCGGGCTGGTAGTTCCCCAGGAATTCACGATCGGCGGCGATGACGGGCAGGCCGTTCTCGTCGTGAACGAGTGCCCCGCCGGCGTCGCGCTCCAGCACCGTGCCGAAGATGCTGTTGACCTGACCACCGACTTCGGAGATCAGGTTAGCGTTGAAGCGCGCGCTTTCGCCGCTCAGGTTATCGATGCCCTCGGCCAGCGCAACGACGGTGTTCCTGTTCGAGGCGAAGTTGAGGGAAAGATCCCACCGCAGGTCCTGGGTGCGGACCGGCGTCACGTTCAGCGCCACTTCCACACCGCTGTTCTTGACGTCTCCCGCGTTGAGGAAATAACGGGCGTAGCTGGTCGGTCGGGGCAGGCTGGCCTCGAACAACTGCTCAACGGTGTTCTGCTGGTAGTAAGTGAAGTCCAGGCCGATGCGGTTGCGCAGGAAGCGCAGGTCGAAACCTACCTCAAAGGAGCGGGTTTCCGTCGGCTTCAGGTCGACGCCGGGGAAGACTTCCGTATCGACCCGCCCGAGTGGCTGGCCGTTGTACGGAATGTCCTCGATGCGGAAGTTACGCAGCAGCTGATAAGGGTTGGGTGGTCCGTTACCCGCAATGCCGTAACTGGCCCGGAGCTTGCCGAAAGTAAAGGTTTCGCTCTCGATGCCGAACGCCTCGGAGAAGATCAGGCTGCTCGATATGCCCCCGTAGAGGGCGGTGTTGTCCGAATCATCCGGGAACAGCGGGTTGGTGAGCGTGGAGTACCAGTCGTTACGTACCGTCACATCGAAAAACAGAAAACCTTTATAATCGACCTGGGCCGTTCCGTAAAGGGCATTCGTTTGCAGCTCGCTGATCTCGTAGTCGCCGGGGTTCCGGTTTTGCAGGTTGCGAACGGTATAGAGTTCCGGCACGATGAAGCCGCTGCCGTTAGCACGATAGGTGTACTGGGAGCGTGGATTCTGTACGCCGCCCAGGTTCACGTCCAGCCGAATGGCGTCGCTCAAGGTGGGGCTGATGTTCAGGATGATGTCCCGCGTATTGTCGTTCGTCTCGTAATTGGTCTGACTGAGGGAACCGATCACGTTGTGCTCCGTCCCTTCCGCCTCGGCGTAAGAGTAGTCGAAGTTGGTATAGTCGATGGCGTAACGGCCCTGAAGGCTCAACCAGTCGTTAAACTCGTAACGGGCCAGCGCGTAGCCGATCACCCGCCGTTTGTTGTCGGACTGCCGGTGGACCAGCGGCCCCCAGAACGGGTTGAGCGTAAACGGGTTGTTCGCACTCCACGGAATGGCGGAACGGTCGTCGTTGCGCAGGTTCCGCCGCAACTCGTCTACCGTGATGTTGACCGGCAGCTGGCTGAACGCCTTGCCGGGGTTGCTGGGGTTATCGGAGAGGTTAATGCGGTTGGTCGCTTCCTCTTCGACGTAATTGGCTTTCATCTCCAGCGTGAACTTCTCGGAAAGTTTAAGCCCGGTCGTCAGGTTGATGGTGTAGCGATCGTAGCCGGAGTTCGGCACGATGCCCTCGTTGCTCAGGTTGGAAAGTGACAGGCGGGCGTTCATCTTTTCCGTACCGCCGCTCATCGCGATGGTATTCGTCCAGGTATGACCCGTTTCGTAGTAGTTCTCGATGTCATCGCGGGCGCGGGCGGAGTACGGCACGGATTCCCCGGCAAAGTTGGTATAGTTCGTACCGTCCAGACGGCCGCCCCAGTTACTGACGTTCTGCGCCGCCTCCTGCCGGCCCATCGGGCGGACTCCGTTCTGGCCCTGACCAAACTGGTCCTGGAAGAAATCGGGGTAGATCGCCGCGTTATCGAAACTCAGGTTGGTAGTGTAGTCCAGGCGAAGGCCGTCGCTCGCGCTTCCTTTTTTGGTCGTGATCAAGATCACTCCCTGGGCACCGCGCTCTCCGTAGAGGGCACCGGCCGCCGCGCCTTTAAGGACGTTGACGGACTCGATATCGTCCTGATTGATACTCGTCAAACCGTCACCGCTGTCGATGCCGCCCCACATGCCCGCGCTGTTGAGGTTGGAGTTATTGATCGGGACGCCGTCGACCACGATCAGGGCACGGTTATCACCGTTCAGCGCGCCGATGCCGCGAATGACGATGTTCGTGGAGCCCGCCGGGCCGGTGGTGGGGCGGGTAACGTTGAGGCCGGCGACTTTGCCCGCCAGCTGGGCCGCCACGCTGACCTCCTTGGCGGTGGTGAGCTCGGCCCCCTGAATTTCGGTGGTAGCGTAACCCAACGATTTTTTGTCCTTGGTCATGCCGAAACCGACAACGACGACCTCATCCAGAACGGCGCTTTCTCCCGCCAGGCTGACGTCGATGACCGAGCGGCCCGCTACGTCGATCTCCTGAGTGCTGTAACCCAGATAACTGAACCGCAGCCTGGCACCGTCAGCTACGGTCAGGTAGTATTTGCCGTCGAGATCAGTGACGGCTCCGTTGGAGGAACCCGCCTGGAGGACCGTCACGCCGGGCAGCGGTAGGCCGTCCTCCGCGTCGGTGACCGCGCCGGTTACGCGCGTGCCTTGTGCCGCCACCGTGCTCAACACGGCTAACGACAGTATGACAATGGTAAAAGTTTTTCGTAACATGATATGAATTAACTAGTGATTAGATGATATGAATGGCCGCCGTTCAGGTATAGCCGGCCCGTTAAGCCCCATTCATATTAGAAATATAACTTAAGCTTCGATTAAATTTACGGAAGATTACATAAACAGTGCCGTACTATCCATATTTAAAATAAGTTCTGACATATGCTCCCTTCCTTTGCGTCCTTCCGCGTCGTTTGCTTCTGGCTCCCCACGCTCCTGGTGCTGTTTTGCTTTACAACCCGCGTCCGCGCCCAGGGTGCTTTTGAAAAGGTACCGGTCCGGAAAAGCGGCATCCGCTTTGAAAACCGGGTAACCGACGAACGGGACCACGGCATACTGATCTATTCCAATTATTACGGCGGCGCGGGCGTAGGTGTCGGTGATTTCAACCGGGACGGCTTGCCCGATCTCTTTTTCGGTGGCAACCTGGTGACCGACGCGCTGTACTTTAACCTCGGTGATTTTCGCTTCCGGCAAGTAGAAAATGCGGGCATCCGCAAAGACGACGGCTGGTCTTCGGGCGTCGTTGTGGCTGACGTGAACGGCGACGGCTGGGATGACATCTACGTCACCCGCGAACTGTACGACGGCCAACCCGACCGCCGCCGCAATCTGCTGTACCTCAATAACGCCGACCGGAAAGAAGGCCCGGGCACTTTCCGCGAAGTCGCCGCTCAGGCGGGTGTCGACGATCCCGCCCGCAGCCGCCACGCCGTCTTTTTCGACCCCGACGGCGACGGCGACCTCGACCTTTACGTACTCAATCAACCTCCGAACCCCGGCAACTACTCACCTTTAAAGGGCACTGATCTGGATGATCCGAAATACGGCAGCCGGCTCTATCTGAACGATGGGAACGACGCGAACGGCGTCCCGCAATTCCGCCGCGCCGGCCCATCGTCCGGCCTGGAGATCACCGGCTTTCCGAACAGCGTAGTAGCGATGGATTTTGACGACGACGGCCACACCGACCTTTACGTCAGCCACGATTACGACGCGCCCGACAACTACCTGCGCAACAACGGTGACGCCACTTTTACCGACCTGCTGCCTACGGCGACCGGCCACACTTCCTTCTACGGCATGGGCGTCGACGCGGCGGACATCAACGGCGACGGGCGGCAGGACCTGATGGTGCTCGACATGGTGGCCGAAGACAACTACCGGCTCAAAGCCAACATGAGCGGCATGGACCCCGAGGCTTTTCAGCGGGTTATTGACGGCGGCGGTCACTACCAGTACATGTTTAATACGTTGCAACTGAATCGCGGCAACAATATCTTTTCGGAAATCGGACAAATGGCGGGAGTTTCGTCGACCGACTGGAGCTGGGCCAACCTGTTCGCCGACCTGAACAACGATGGAAGGCAGGACCTCTACGTCACCAACGGACTGCTGCGCGACATCCGCAATACCGACGCGGCGAAGGCTTTTTCGACCTACGTTGCGGGTAAGATCAACGCTTACATCACCGCTAACCCGGACGATGGGGACGTGACGATCTGGGACGTGATCGACCCGAAAGACGCCCTCAAACTGGTGCCGTCGCAGCCGCTGAGCAACTACGTTTTCGAGCATACCGACGACTATCGTTTTGCTAAGCGGGGCAAGGAATGGGGGCTCGATGACCCGGGTTTTTCCAACGGCGCGGCTTACGCGGACCTGGACGGCGACGGGCGGCTCGACCTCGTGGTCAACAACCTCAACGCGCCCGCTTCGATCTACCGCAACCGGGGCCTGAACGGGGCGGACAACCATTATCTGCGGGTAAGACTGGACGACCCGACGGGAGCGACGACGCTCGGCGCGAAGGTGAGTGCTAACGTCCACGGGCACCTGCAACATTTCCAAACGACCAACGTGCGCGGCATGTATTCCACCAGCGAAAACATCGTGCATATAGGTCTTGGGGCGCGGACGCGGGTACAAGAGTTGGTTTTACAATGGCCGGACGGGACCCGGCAAACGTTGAACGACGTCGCCGGTGACCAAGTGCTGACCGTCAGCAAATCAATACGAAAAGCGCCGCCGCCACCGGAAACCCTTACCCCCTTCCTTACGGCCGCCGCCGAGGGCGCACCTGAATTTGAACATCGCGAGAATTACTTCGACGACTACCGCCACCAGGTCCTGCTGCCGCACAAACTCAGCCGGTACGGCCCGGCCATCGCGGTGGGCGACGTGAACGGGGACGAGCTGGATGACCTCTACTTCGGCGGTGCCTCCGGCCAGGCGGGGGAACTCCACCTGCAACACGCCGACGGCGGTTTCCGCAAGACCAACGCGCCGGTCTGGCAACAAGCCTCCCTGCTCGAAGACGTAGCGGCCACCTTCTTCGACGCGGACGGGGACGGCGACCAGGACCTCTACGTCGTCAGCGGCGGCAATGAATTCGAGGCGGGCAGCCCGTTCTACCAGGATCGGCTTTACCTGAATACCGACGGCCAGGGCACCTTCGCCGTTACTACCGACCGGCTTCCGGCAATGGCGACCAGCGGCGGTTGCGTTGCGCCGGGCGATTTTGACGCGGACGGGGACCTGGACCTGTTCGTCGGTGGCCGGCTCAGCCCGCGGGACTACCCCGCCCCGGCGAACAGTCACCTGCTGCGCAACGACGGCGGCACCTTCACCGACGTTACGACCGAGCTCGCGCCCCAGCTCCGGTCCGTCGGAATGGTCAGCGGCGCGGCCTGGACCGACCTCGACCGCGACGGGCGCGGGGAACTGCTCCTGTGCGGGGAATGGATGCCGCTGACGCTCTTGCGCCAAAACGCGGACGGCGGTTTTACGGCGCACACCGATTTCACCGATCTGCCCGACACCCGGGGCTGGTGGTTCTCCCTCACCCCCGCCGACCTGGACGGCGACGGCGACGAGGATTTCGTCTTCGGCAACCTCGGCGAAAATTATAAATACAAAGC
>ENA-ORXT01006230-ORXT01006230.1-marine-metagenome-genome-assembly--contig:-NODE-6230-length-11192-cov-10.309222_pt1 | contig 11192 bp, 12 predicted proteins | sample MGYA00237868_ERZ511482 | MGnify/ENA metagenome assembly ERZ511482
GGCGCGACTTGCACACACACGTGCCGACTTGCAGCCGGCGGGCGCCCGCGGGGGGGCGGCGGCAGCGGCGGCGGCGCCGCCCCGCGCGCGCGCGTCGCCGCGACCGGCGCACCTCGGCGCCGTGCGGAACGGGCCGGCGCCGAATGGGGGTGGCGCCGCGGCGCTGCGGCGCCGGCGGCGGGGTGCGCGCTCACCCCCCCGCAGATCGTCGCTGCAGGATGCAGCCCAACAGAACGCCGAACAGAATGGTCTGTTCTGGAACAGGCAACAGAACGCCGATCTGTTCGGGCGTCTGTTCGGGCAACAGACGCCGAACAGACGGCGATTCTGTTCGGCGCCGCTGTTACCCTCTCTCGTGGGGGGTCCGTGCATGCTGCCAAGGTCTCGTGCGCGTAACGGCTCCCTTCGGTCGTTTAGCAGTGGACTAGAGAACAGAGCTGCCTAGTGGCCCATAACCCGGGCGATAGCTGGACTGAGTGCCCGCTGCTGGGGACTGCATCTGCAACAAAGCACGACTGTCTCTCAGAATTGTCACGGCATTTAAGACGCGAAAGACGCAGGCGATCAACCTACGAATTGCAGTGTGAGTGGCAGGCGCCGGCGACAAAGGCAAGCTACGACGTAGCGGTCCGCAGTCGCGACGAGGGTCAACGTGGTCGTCAAACAAACATAGAAACAACAGACCGTCATCGTCACGACGGTGTCACTGTCGAGTGGCTTCGTTTCGGCGAGCCGCAAGACGCGCTCAATCACTACGAGTTACCGTCCTACACTTGGTCCACTCAACCGGCATTTACACACGCGCCGGACCTTCACCCCACCAACAGCCCCGCCGACAACACCGACGGCCAACCCCACCAACAGCCCCGCCGCCAACCCCCACCGCCAACCCCACCAACAGCCCCGCCGCCAACACCGACCGGCAGCCCCCACCAACAGCCCCGCCGCCAACCCCGACCGGCAGCCCCCACCAACAGCCCCGCCGCCAACACCGACCGGCAGCCCCCACCGGCAGCCCCGCCGCCAACACCGACCGGCAGCCCCGACCGACAGCCCCACCGGCAACACCGACCGGCAGCCCCGACCGACAGCCCCGGCCGCCAACACCCAACCGCCGCTACGAGCCCCACCGGCAGCTGCACCGCCCCACCGCCAGCCCGGATGCAAGTGCCCTCCAACCGACCTGCCAAGAGCACCACCACCAGTACCATCACCAGCAACCAAGGCGATTGCTCCATACCGTAAGCGCCGTGCTACTTCACACCCCACAAGTGTGATACCCACACTAGCTGCTAGGGTTGAGGGCACGGGAAGTAAATGGGTAGAACGCGTTCGTGAAGAAACGAGCAGCGTGACGCTCATCGGCAGTGTCCGGGATGTTCGAGGGTACGGCGCGCAGACCGTGCTGGTCCCCTAGGTCTCGGAAGTCTGGTACGACGTGCTCTACCCGTAGAATGCTGGACAGCGGCACGCGAGCAAGGGCAGGCCACTCCGCGTCAGTGCTCTCAAAGCACCACGCCACCCTCTTACATCCCGACCGCGTGAGGGAGCACTGTGGCATCGAGGGCACCTCCTCCATGCACCAAACAACGGCAAAGTCGTCCACTACGCCACCAAGCACACGGACCACCAGCCGCAGGCACCCCAGACACATTTGGTCGCTCGAGTTGGTGTACCAAACGTGGTCGTACCTGGGCTTGCCCAGGTACGAGTTGGATGCACATGCAGTCTGCACCACCGAGGCGGCGCCCCACTCGAAGGTGCAGTTGAACGTGCAGGAGGTAGAAACAACCAGGGAGCAGCGTGGGCCCCTCCCCAACAACGCGCCCACACAACACAAACCAGGTACCCGCTCCGCATCAGCCACGTAGGTCCGACGCCCCCGGTGGGACCTCGACAGCAACGAATCCGACGCTGCAGCGACGTCGCCGGCGTCCACGACCTCCTCAAGCAAGTCGTAGAGGCCATCATTGCCTCCGGCGCCCTCGGTCTCCTGCTCACGTAGCTCCCGCAGCACCTCGGCCTGCGTCTCGGCCGCCCGCATCATCTGTAGGACGATGGTGGGTCCGCGCTTGTTGGTGCGGGCGTACATCCTCTTGCAGGGGCCGTGCAATGCCTCGTTCTCGCTGGTATCACCCTCCCACATGTTGCCATTGGCAAGCAACGCCGCCAGCAAGTGGTTGGCCAGCCGGTGCGCCTTCATCGTGTGCGCTGGTCTGAACAGGATGTCGACGTAGTCAATAATAAAGACCCTGGCCTCGTCTGCCAGCGCGCGCATCTGCACCTCAGACATGCGCACCGTGTCGGCCATGTTATCACCCATAAGACGGCCTCCGAGCGCCGCCATGCGGCAAAAAACGTCCAGGACGGCCATGTGAAGAGGAAGGTCACCGAACAGGCGCCTGTACTTGGGGGAGGACACAACGTCTGGAACGACAGGGTCGGGAAGCACCTCGTCGGCAGCGTCGCGGCCACCACCATCAGGACCATGCCCATCGTCGAGCTCTTCGTGCGCATCAGACAAACGGCGCTGGGTGGCACTCACCCTCGTCGGCGCGGCGTCCGCATGCCGCAAGGGCTGCCCTTCGGCCGGCCCGCCTACACCTGCAATCATGTGCGGCATGATGCAAAGACCATGGCGCCACAGCCGTCCGGTCATTTGAAGCTGCTTTTCTGTAGGGGGAACAAAGAACCTGTGTAGAGAAACAGTCCGCAACATGAGCAGATGTAGCACAAGAGTAGTACCGTCGGCAGTGTGTACGCGTGAGTTGTGGCACTGTAACAAAGGAGCACAGTCTGGCACATACGAAAGGCTACAGCGGAGACACGGCGGGAAGGAGAACGCCACGGCAAGACTGAGGACAACTTACCCAGGTGGGGTCGGAGAAGGCACTTTCAGGTGCCCCATCTCCCAGGCTCGCAAGTTCAGCGCCTCGAGCGTCTCCCCCACAGGGCCCAAGCGCGCGTCTTGGCCGTCACACGCCACGCGCAAAAAGGAAGGAAAGCGCTGCGTAACCATTCGCACCACCCCGATCTTTCACACATGTAGGAGGTCGAGGGAGATGATCGCGTACAGCTGCCTGCTGTCCGTCGCAAGGCCCCAGACGGCCCCAATTGCCGGTACAAACGCAAGAGCGCTGTGCTCAGTCCGGAGCTGGTTGCGTAGCGACGGTCTAGGATCTCGGTCGCGCGTGATGGCGCCGTCGAGTTGGGAATCGAGAACCGCAGTGACGTCACGAGCTGGCGCACCCACACCCGCCGGTCCGCCCGCCACGTCGCGTCGGACCACGCAATGAGAAAAGAAAACCTCACACGCATTGCCCATAAGGCACACCACCGACCGCTCACCAAGCTGGTCGGCGACAAGGCCGAAAATCCGCGGAACCGCCGTCAAGGTCTGGCGCCCTAGAAACTCTACAGCCACACTTGTTTGGCTCGCGCCGACAAAGCGGCGGAGAAGCACAGCCAGACACCGCTGCAATACGCCGTTGCGAGCGACGCTCGCTCGACGACGAGCTGCCGCCGTGCGGGCAACAGGCTTGCCGACATGGGGCACGTGACCAACAGTCACCCACTGCACCGTCCGGTCACGTACGTTCAGCACGCGTGCCCGGATGGGGAACATGTAATGAGCGCCCGACCAGGACACGACGGCCTCGTCGATAAAAGTTGTACCGCCAGCACGAACGCGAGTGCCCCGTGCCGACCGCGCACGTGCACCTCTTCGGTGAGGAAAAGGTCGCTGTCCAGCATGTCCGATCTTAAACGCGTCCCGTCCGGCCCCAAGCCAAGCCGCTCTCCCCATAACTGCAAGTGAGTGGCGTCCCGCAGGAGATCGAAAGAGACGACGAGAAGATCCCTCGAGTAGAAGAGGTGGGTCACACCTTCCACCTCCAGTGGAGTCACGTCCCAACCCAGCTTGGAGAGCACGCGCCGTTGCTCACCCCGCACAGCGCTCACGAACGCATCCTTAGAGCCGAACGCCCGCGAAATCTCCCCTTCCACATCCGAGTCGCCCCCCCCGTCCGACGGGATGCTCTCCGACGTAATGGGAACTTCTTGAGCAGCCACATTCACATCACGGTCAGCCGCAGTCTGGCGTAGACGCTTGCGCTCTCGAGTGCCGCGGCGCCGAGCAACAGAACCGCTCTCCTCCGCCATAAGCAGGAGGGAGACGTAAAACCGTTGGTCGGCTTGTGATAGCCCCATACCACCGGCGCGGAGTGCAAACTTGAGTGCTTCCCGCAACAGCGGCGTGTCGAACGACGATGGCCGCCATCCGACAGACGGCGGCACAAGACGTCGCGTCTTGCTCGCTTCTGGCATGGCCTCAAAGTAGGCTCTGATGCGCGCAGCAGTGCAAGTCTGGAAGACAGGTCGGGGCCGGCGCACCGGTAGCGCCCCGCGCACATAGGCGTCAGCTGGTACGCTGATGACGCCGAGTCCAGTGGCGGCGAAATGGGCCCCATGGACGTCACTCGGTAGCTCGGTCGTGGCACCTTGTGCGATACCGGGAGCGTGCGCTCCGCTGTCGACAACTCAAGCTGCCTGTTGTGGCCCAGACAGGTCCGCCGCCGCTGCCGCCCGGTGCCGCCCGACCTCTCGGGGCCGCAGGTGCAACTCCAAGAATCCCGGCGGTGGTACGAGCCGGTTCAGCCTCGGGTGCCTCACCGACATGTGCCGCGTGCGACTGCTTCGATTTGGGAGAACTCGGGTACAATGCCAGCATAACCCACGCACATTGGCGTGGGCGTCGTCCCCGTCGACTTGCATAGCCTGCACACGACGAAAAATGCAACATCAAAACGAGAGCGCGTACGGGGCAGTAGGAAAGAGAGGAGGCAGTCCGATACTGGGTCAGTCGCGGAGGTCTGGTCCGCCTAAAGCATTGACGCTGACCATAGGTACGAGCGGCGTCACTGTGGTGCGGCGCCCTTGTCGACGTGATGAGAAGCAAGGCTGCAGGCAACAGACAGATGGGTCTCAACTTACTAGGCACGGCACAACAACGGTGCGGTGCGTGGACGGTCGTGCATCCAGAGGCGGTGCCAGCGGCAGTGCAGGCAACGGCGGCGCCGGTGGTGGCGGCGGCGACACCCGCGGCACATGGCTGCCGCAGAGTGCCAGCGGGTTGGGGCTGGCGGCGGCGGGTCGGTTGCCCGGAGCTGCACGCGCAGGATTTGGCCCTGTTATGAGTATATACAGCATTGCAGCTTTTAATGTCGTTACATAGCAGCCATATTTGACGAACAAACGTGTCTTATTGGGCATCTTGGAAAGTTTAGAGCCCACCATTAGCTCACACACTTTGTCCGCCACAAATGCTGTTGTTAATGTCAGCCCAAATTGGCGAAACTACCACTGAAAGCGCGTTTGTGAAAATACCCTGGACTTGCCAGGGTTGAAGAGTGAAGAAGTCTTCCACGTCTTGGCGAGGCGCAGCGACACCATTGTTCCTCCCTTTTCTATTGCTTTCCTTCTGGTCACTTCGGCGTGCGAGCAACAGCGTCACGGTGTAACAGTGTACTCTTGATCCCCTCCAGAGCCGCCACAACTGCCGTCGCCACGGCGATCAACCCCTTCGTATCTGTCTTGTTTTATTGATTCGACGGTTCTATTCCACCAGATAGCTCAATTGAGTCGCAAAGACTCAATTGAGTCGTATTTTGAGAGGTCTCTCGTGAACGAACAGTTCGTCAGACGCCGATTCTGACGACGGAAATAGACTCAGCGGTGGCTGTTTAGTCTTGGGCGAACGACCCGAGCTTTAACTCACAGTCAATTTTCCTCAGGACGCATGGAAGCGTCAACTTTTTCCGCGTCCAGGGCGTCCGCCTTGAGGGCAGCAGGCTGTCTCCAGTTCGTCGCTTTCTGCAGTTTGTTGAGGCCTCGAGCGTGCACGGACACTTTGACGCCGTGTGCAGGCCCACTCCCCAGGCTGCCTGCTATCCCTCGCATTCGCGCCGCGTTAGTTTCGTGCCCCTTTGCTACTATGCGTTTTTTTGCATGCTGCTTTGCCTTTCAGCTGCCATTCGGCCATCCCACGTGCGCTGATTGCGCGCCGCCAAAAGTTGCGCCGGCAATGGTGAGACAACGGCCGATGCCCTGCGACGCGATGTCGCCTGCCCCTCCGCGCATCGCCGCGCGAGCCGAGTCGCGCGACAGGCGGCAGCGACAGGTAGCGCCGCAACACCCGACACTCGCAAGCGTAATTGTGATCCTGATGATCAGTGGATCCAGTGCAATTCGTTCTCTGTTTTTAACAACCACAACAGTTGCAATAGACTTTGACAAGTACTCATGGGTAAATCTCATGGACTCCACAACGTTAGAACGATGGTCCTATCTAAATTAGTACTTCATCTAGCTTATGAAAGACGGGCGAAAGCACAAGGACATCACAGGTCCCATCAACAAACAAACGATATCAGCAAGACCAAAGAACTGCTGTGGTTTTTTCTCAGACCCTGCACGGTGACTGGCGATTGTTTCGACATGACCACCTCGTGCTGGAGTGACCGGCAAAAAAGATACTGGCATCCGCACAAACAGATCGTCAAAGTACAAGAAAATCGCACTTCCACCTGCCTTCACGGGGTGCTCAGAGCATCTATTTCAGTTTTTAGATTTTTAACACCGGATATTTAAGTAGCCCCTCTCCTCCTTTTCCTCTTCCATTCAAAAGCTTAAAGTAGGTGTGCGCATCATGCGCACACCCATTTCCCTGGCCTTTAGGACGGCCCATGTGCCATGATGGCACATGGGCCGTCCTAAAGGCCAGGGAAATGCCCCCTCTCCTTGTCTGGTGCACAACGTTTTCTCTGACGAATCGCGGTTCGTTTGGCGGACGAGACCCGATTGCTAGGACAAACGATTTTCCAATCGTCCGACCGATGTGACCCGGACGAGAACCGAACAGAAATGCGAGTTCATCTGGGGGCACAAGGTGTCTGACGATCCAAACGCCGTTTGGATGGGGGATGGGGTTGGGTGGGGGTCGGATGGAGATTTTGTCTTCGCCGACGACCCCCGCTCTCCCCCCACGCCCCCTCGTGCGGCCATGGCGCCGCCACCCACCGGCGACCGCCCTGCCGCCGCTGCCACCGCCGACATCGAGTCACCTCCTCTCCCCAAACGTGCACGCGTCTTCACCCCGCCCCCCGCGGCTGCGTCGTTGTCTTCCACGACCCTCCCGGCACCTTTATGCGGCTCGCCGCCGTCGCGGCTGACGAGCCTGGCGCAAGAGGCGGCCGCCACGGCCTCCCCGCCCTGTCCGGCTGCCCAGCCCGCCGCCGTCGCGACGCCAACACCCGGGGCGGTGGGTGCACCCGCGGGGGAGGCGGCGGTTGCGGCCGCGACGACGCTCGACCGTCCCACCGCCTCTGCCACGGCTACTGTCGAGGAGCAGATTGTCAAAGCCAAGGAGAACCGAGCGGCCCTCAATCGGCAAAATGATTTGTTGCGGGCGGCGCTCCACAAGCCTGACCTGGACCCAGCCCTGCAGGCGGACCTCTTGGCGGACAAGGTCAGCATCAGGAAGCAGATTGACGAGTTGACCAACGAAGTTGGCAGCCTGAGTGAGAAGCGAGGCGCTGTTGCAGCTGGCGTCGAGAACAAGGTATGTGTTCACAGTTATCGTTTTCTCTTGTTGGGTTTGCAGTTGGCCTTCAGGTCCATTTTGTCTCTCTTTGACACTTGTGCACCCCCATGATCTTTCGGCTTACTAGCCCCGTGGAAACTTCTTGATGCTGTTGTGTGCCGTTGCGTTGTGGTGGTGACGCATGTGCCGCTTGTGGAGCAGGCATTACTTGTGGTGCAGGAGCGACCTACGCTCAGCGTCATGGACCTGTTTGCTGGGGTCGGCATCAACCTTGCCAATGTGCCGCGGCAGGCGTGGGACAACCTCTTCATGACGAAGCCGCAGGAGCGCTTGGACGACTTCGATGATTGGGCAGTCTTATGCCAGTTCCTTTCCAAGGCGAATGAGGTATTTTCCGCGTCGAGTGACCTCGAGCATGCTGGCTCACGCTCGCCTGGGCCGGCAGGTTCTAAGGACACGATCCTGCCTCGGCTTAGCATGCTGTACTTGACCTCCTTTCCTGGCAGTGGCAAATTTCATTTTTGTCGGTTGCTAGCCGAAGCTGCCGACAAGGTACGAGCGGGAGATAAGCGTGCGGTTGCTCACCTGCGTGAGGCTGCATCGCGAGCCTCGGACCTTCCGCGCCCTTCCGGCTGGATGTCGAGCCCGGTCTTTACGGAGGCCACCGTCAAGTGGCTGGGCGAGCTGGTGGTGCTCGGCCTCAACTTCAACAGCGAGCGGTGGCAGCTCGTGGAGTCGGGGGGCGACGGGGAGCTGGCTCGCTTTTCCGGCGGCAAGTTTATCCCCCTGCACTTTCGCATCCTTTTCTTGGCAGCGGCGGACCTCAGCGACGCTGGTGCGGCGGACGAGCAGTGGCAGCGTCTCGTCACCAAGTGCTCTCAGGCCGTGAAGGCAGGAATACTGACGCCTGCTGTCCTCCGAGCTGCTGTAAAGGACCTCCTCCGGCGACGGTGCAGCGAACCGACGCTGCAAAGGCCGTTCCTCCTTGTCATTGACGAGCTGGGTAAGTGCGACTCGTTATGCCCCGAGGTCTACAAGAAGGACGATAAGCATCCCGATGCATCGAGCGCCTTCCGCTTGGAGGCCTGCGAGCTGGCCAACGTGGTCAATGGGCGCGTTTTGATGCCAAGCCTGGATGTGCTCCTACCGCATGGGGAGACGACGGCGTCGAAGCAGCTTGCAGTAGAGGCGGTCCTGCTACCTCCATTCCCGGTCGCGCAGTTGCTTCAGCAGACACTACGGCGACTCTCTTTGAACCACGGGCTTCATTTGAACAAGGACGGGACCCTGGTCAAGGCAGCAGCAGACGGCGACGACCTTGTCGGTGCGCGAGCGGCGTCCTTAGCTGCGATTGTCGGATCCGACGCCCGGTTCGCTATCTACCTCCATGCCCAGTTGAAGGCTGCTGTGGCTGGTGACTCGCTTGCTGCGTTGCTCACGCGGGTTGCAGAGACTGGGGGTGTGACCTACACGGAGGTCTGGTTGTACCCTTGGGCTGAGGTGGTCTTGGCTCACGCGCTGTTTGCTTTGCGCGTCAAGGCCACGGGCCTCGCTGGCTTTGCAGCCTGCAGGGGGTCGAGTCCTGGACCAACCTGGGACTCTATTCGTCGAAAAGGCCTGATCCAAGCTCGAGGGGGGGCTTCCTTCGACGTCCAGCTACCCGTCTACGTCTTGTGGGCGCTGGATGATCCAAGCGTCGACGGCTCTCCGCTCATTCGAGCATTAAAAAACATGAAGACGCCACCAGGCGAAACCACTCCACAGTGGCAGTCTTGGGAGGTCATCTGGGTTAACTTGGAGGTAGCTCTTCCGCACGCCCGCTCGCTGGTAGCCAGCCCCGCGTCGGTGGAGGGTATGTCTGTTATGTACCCCTCGACTTCCCACTTTGGCCAGCTGGCCCGAGCTGTGCGCTTTGACGCGACTAATCTTCCTGCGGCGGTGGACAAGCGGCTGCTCGCTGCCCTTATGCATCGGTACCTGCTCGACGACGTGTTGCTGATGCAGTGTGTGTGGCGGACCGAGGTCAACGCTGCTGCTGTAGACGCCGTGCGCTTTGTCGTCGACGAGAACGGGAAGATGTGGGTCCGCTATCAGCAAGCCAAGCACTCGGCGGTCAATGAAAGCCTGACCTGGGGGAGTGTGTGCGCGGTGGTCAAATCGATGCAGGTTTGGTTGGCGACGGCGGTTGTCCTGGCCGCCTGCTGCGACCCTGCTGATCACGTTTTCGGTGGCGTGGCTTGTGCTCGCAGGGTGGCGGGCGTCTGGAAGGGTGAGCGCGGCATCATGGACAAGAACATCCCGAGCGAGGTGGCCAAGAAGAATATGGAGCAGGCGAAGCAGGAGGGGGAGAGCGCCCTGGCAGTCATGTCAAAAACTGTGACGACCCCGGACGACCTAGCTGAGGTTAAGTCGTTTGTGGAGGCCATGTGGAGTATGCTCCCTTCCACCTCTGCCAGCGTCAAGGACGTCGTACGAGCGGTGTCCACTGTGCTGGGGCGCGCCATCTACTTCGTTGCTGCGCATCGCTCGCGAGGCCGCAACTTTTGTTCTGACCGCCGCAATGCTCCCTCGGCGCTCATGGACCGCGCCATCGTGTTGACTCGGGATGATCTACCTGGCCACGTCGGGCCGTTCTTGTCGAGCTTGGTGAACGATTGCGGCCTGACTGACGGCAGCACCTTCTCGGCCGAGTCTCCCGCGCCGCCTTCGTCGTCGCTGACCCCGTCCGCCTCGTTGTCGGTGAGCGCCTCCTGACCGACCCTCGAGTGGTCGCGGCGCACCACACCGCCCTCCTCGCGTTCGAGCACCTGTACGGGCGCCTACAAGACACGGGGGACGCTGCACTGACCATATACGGAGGACGCTGCACTGTCCATGTGGATGGCGCACTGGGGAGCCGCTCTTAGCGGGCGCCTGGCGTCGGCGGTGCAGCCACGGCCAGCGCCAGTGATGCTGCCAGCGGCGGTGCAGTTCTTGGGGGCGTACGCGCGCCATGGGGCACGGGATTGAGTGATGGCATTGATGGCCCCCACAATGGCGGTGGGTGCCTCCGTGAACCCTTCGACGGGGACAGTTGGGGACTGGCCGCGCTGCACCCATGGCGGCATGTGGCAGCTTGGGGACAAACGCCGCGTTGGCGGGGACGTGCACAACAAGCTCTGGACTTCCAGCGAAGCGAATGGACATGTTTTCTGGCAGTGAGCGTACGCGTCAAGCGTATGTATGCTTGAGAAGAAAACGACAGAGTTATTGCAGCATTGCTGGACAAGCGTATCTGAGCCGTCGGCCTGTGGGTCAAACATCACTCCTCGACTTCACTTTTAGACTGATAACCAGAGCTGGGTAGGCAGATTCCTGCTGTGGTCACTGTGTGGCGGTACGAAATTCCCGAGAAAAAGTGACATCTTTTATTTAATTATAATGATAAATAAGGAGGAGTTATTTCGATTCGACCGCATCCAACTCTGCCGACTACTGTATCCTGCAGAAAGTTCCTGAAAAAGCGTCGAACAATTGCGAAGATTATCTTCCCAATCCGCTCGAGTCGTCCTGCAGATCGTATTTGGAACTTACCTGGTCCGATCCGACAATC
>ENA-ORXT01006231-ORXT01006231.1-marine-metagenome-genome-assembly--contig:-NODE-6231-length-11192-cov-7.723707_pt1 | contig 11192 bp, 4 predicted proteins | sample MGYA00237868_ERZ511482 | MGnify/ENA metagenome assembly ERZ511482
GTATTGCTTTACTCAATAATGTGCCAATTTGGTATGAGCTATGGCGGCAATTAAATGGTTTTCCTCCAGATTTTTATGCCGAGGAGGAGAAGGAGAGTGATAAAAAACCAAAACTCAAAGCGCCTATAAAATCCATTAAGAAATAGTTTAGTGATTGGTGATTCGTTGATTAGTAATTAGTTAGACTAGTCGCTAATTTACCCACAGCAATTCCCATTTTGGCTTGGGATATCTTCTAGGAAAATTAATTCGACAATTAATTTTCCTAGAAGATTTATCCCAAAAAGTTCCCTAAAATTATCCAGTAATTTCCTATTACTGGATAATAGGGTTACCAAAAATTCCAAATCGGGAACTGCTGATTTACCCCACTTTTACCTTTATGTAAATTTACTAACTGTATAAGAACTTAACCATTAGTAAAATAATGAATCAATTTTATAAAAATATTCTTGTAGTCTTCCTATTCCTCTGTCTTTTCAAAAGTATGCACGGACAAAATCAAGATACGACTACATATTTTACAGAGCAGGCTTTTTTGGATTGGGTGCGCCAATTTCACCCTTTTATCCAACAAGCTAATTTATTAACGGATGTTGGAGAAGCCTACCGACTAAAAGCTAGAGGTGGATTCGACCCGAAAGTATTCGGCACTATCCAAAAGAAATCGTTTGACGGAAAAAATTATTTTACCGTTGGAGATACTGGATTAAAAATCCCAAGTTGGCTAGGTGCAGAATTTAAAGCTGGCTATAATTGGACGAATGGTATTTTCTTAAATCCAGAACAAAGTTTGCCATCAGCAGGGCAAGCTTATGCGGGTGTAAAATGGTCACTAGGCAGAGGATTATTAATAGATGAACGAAGAGCTACTTTGGAAAAAGCTAAATTTCTTCAAGCAGCTAATGAAGCCGAACAAAGAGTCATCGTCAATGATTTGTTGTTGGAAGCAGGAAAAGCGTATTGGGAATGGGTGAATGCTTATCATAATTTGACTATTTATCAAGAAGCCCTTCAGTTTGCAGTTATTCGGCTAGACGGTGTAAAGAACAGCTTTTTACAAGGGGACAAACCAGCCATAGACACTTTAGAAAGTACCATTCAAGTGCAAAATCGACAAATAACGGTCAATGATGCTACCGTCATTTATGAAAACAGTAGGCGCTACTTATCTAATTTTTTATGGTATGAAAATGAATTGCCTGTAGAGGTAAGCGATTTACTACTCCCCCCTTTTTATAAAAATATTCTGCTAACGGATAGCGAGGTAGGCATTGATGAATTATTAGCGACACTTGCAGATGTACACCCAACACTCCAACAATATCGTTTAAAATTGCAGCAATTAGAAATAGATAGGCGTTTAAAAAAGGAGCAAATGAAACCTCAAGTAGATGTGGAATTTAATTTTTTATCAGATGGTTTAGATTTTGTCAATCGTCCAAAAGATGTTGATATTAGTAGGCTAAATTCTTTATTGACTGAAAACTATAAGGCAGGTATCAAAGTAGCCATGCCGTTATTTAGGCGTAAAGAAAGAGCAGATTTAGAATTAGCAGATTTAAAGCTGCTAGATACGAATTATAAAATTCGGCAAAAAGGTCAGGAGCTTAAAAATAAAATTTTGAATTACCAAGAACAGTTAGATAATTCTCGCCAGCAAGTATTGATTAATGAATCTGCAGTTAATAATTATCAGTTGCTACTGACAGCAGAGAATGAGAAATTCCGCTTTGGAGAAAGCTCTATCTTTTTATTGAATAGTCGGGAACAGAAGTTGATTGAGGCGCAATTGAAGCTCGTGAAGTTGTTGGTGCTGTATCAAAAAAATCGTTTGGGCTTGGCTTGGGCTGCGGGGCAGTTGCGATAAGTTATACTCCGAACGGCTTAAAATTATGATCCCCTTCCTTTAGGAATGAATTAAAATTAAAAAATGAACTGACAATCAGTAGTTTATAATTTTAAAAATGTGAATTTATTTTTTCAACGTTCTTTAACCATTCAAAATCACTTTTTTATCCCGTTTGCAGTATAGAATGTAAGCTCTCAATATAGCGGCGACTTTAGTCGCCGAGTGAGCAGGTCGGCGACTAAAGTCGCTGCTACAAACGATATAAAACCACATTCCTTAAATAAAAGAAAACTATCTTAATAAATTACAACTGCGCCTAAATTCATCTTTCAAATAGTTAAAAAAATATATGTTGCCTTAAAATTGTCAAATTTTATACTTTTACAGGCTTTATAACAATAAATTTTCTGGGTTTTTTCTTTTTTTTGTTACGTGTAATGCTAGTTAAGTAGTGTTTTTTCTTTAATAAAAGAAATTCCTTTTATTAAAGAAAAATATTTTCCATTTTTCTTCTTAAACTATTGATAAACAGTACTTTGCGACTTTGGCATTGTTGTAGTCTTAGATAAGGTATACCACCACTTATTTAATTATCTACCATGAGCAAAGTTATACATTTTTTCAGTTTTTTCCTTTTTGTCACAACAATACAGGCACAAAATTTAGATAGCGAGTTTCAAGAAACTGAACCCCCTGTGATGCACCAAGTTCAAGGAGCAATTATAACTATGTATGGTGAGGGAATAGAAGGGGTAACTATACAATGCAAAGGTGCAAAAGAGTATCATGAATACAGCGAGGAAGGAGGAGTTTATACCCACCTAGTTCCGAAAGGTACTTACAAAGTAGTTCCCTCTAAAGAAGATAATCCACTCAATGGAATAAGTACTTTTGACCAACTGTTAATACAAAAACATTTACTTGGAATTCAACCATTCACAGACAACTATCAATACTTAGCAGCAGATGTCAATTTATCAGGTACGGTTACGACTTTAGATGTCGTATTACTATCTAGAATGATATTAGGAAAAACAGCCCTCTTTACAGAACAAGCGTCTTGGATTTTCTTATCATCAGATGATGTCTTACCTGTTAACTACTCGGTAGAAAAGGTATTAGCTGCCAATCGTACCGTTCAAACTCCTTTGGAAACAGAGAGTGGTTTTGATTTTGTCGGTATTAAAAGAGGAGATGTTAATGGAAGTGCAGTTGTGAATACCGCTTTACATAATGCTACCAGTAGAAATAGTAAGGTGTTTTCCTTGCTTACGGAAGACTTATGGTTGAAGCCAAATACCACCTATACGATTCCATTTTCTTTTTCAGAGGCGCAATTACTAGATGGATTTCAATTAGCCCTTTTAACAGAAAACTTATCCTTATTGACCATCAACGATGAACCCATAGAGGAAAGAATTCATAGTACAAAAGAAAATGTAGCTTGGTATGCCCCCACTTCACAGGAATTACGGGTGAATACAACAGCTGCAACAATGCCTTCCACTACTCAATTTACCCTACAGATACAAACAAAACAAGCGGGCTATTTAAGTCAATTTCTTTCTCTAAACCAGCGAACTTTTAAGAATGAAGCTTACACCGATGACTTAGAGATAAAGGAAATTGATTTATTTTATGAAAGCTCTACTAGTGTTACTACTGAATTAACGGAACCATTATCCGCTAACCAACAATGGACACAAGCAGGGGAAAATATTAAAGTATATCCTAATCCTAGTACCGATTATATTTTCGTAGAAAATAATACAGCTAATTCAATTACTAGTGCTAATACAGAAATTTTATTAATGGATGTATCAGGAAAAATACTAGCTAGTGTACCTGTTGATAAGCATCAGCCAACCACAAGGATAGCTATGAATCAATATGTTAGCGGTACTTATTTTATTAAATTGAATAGAGAGGGGCTAGCCTCCTTTACCCAAAAAATTATTAAACAGTAATTTTTTATAGATAAATAGCTTTAGCGACCCAACCAAGTTCTATTGTTTGGCTGTCTATACTAATAAAGCATCAAAAAAAATGATCACTAAAATATTCTAAGCATAAAACCCCCAAAATTATGCTTACTGATAGTCCTAGTATTGATTAAAAAATATTTAGTCTTTTTGTTTTTGAATTGACCTTTTTTCTCATAGGTTTTCACCCCATTAGAAAAAAGCCCATTTCAAAAACGACTAAATATTTTTTCATCGTTACTTAGTAGGCAGTTACCAACTACGAAAAGTCATTTTTTCAACCATTACCTTCCTATTACCTCAATCTAATAATCAACAACTCAGCCTACAATTAGGCATTAATCACCGACTTAAAGTTTTATTTATGAAACAAAGAATATTCTTTATAATTCTAACTTTTTTTACGCTCTATCAAAACCAAATAGCCGCACAATCGGCTTCCCTTGACTGTGACCAAGCAGGCTTACTAGATTTTATACAATGCGCCCCAAATTTAAAAGAAGTTGCAGTATATCGCTATCAAGGCACCAACTATGTTGTTTATTTTCCGAAAGGAGCAACATCAGAAATATCTGTCCATACCTGCAGTTCAAGAGACCCTATTTGTGGAGGTTCAGGATGTTCGACAATAGTGAACGATGGAGAATTATTAGAAGTAATATATAGTACAGAAGGTTGTCCAGATACCCCAACAAGTACCTGCGGAATTACCAATTTAGAATTATATGATCCTTGCGACCCCACTACAAAAGAATTATCTGTTTATAGTTACCGAGGAGAAAATTATTTAGTGTTCTTTCCTGATGAAACGTCAGAAATACAAGATTTAGAAACTACTGCTACCCATTGCGAAACAGGAGCATTGTTTTGTGCCCAGGGAGAATTATTAGCGAGTAATCCCAATTTATTGCCTTGTTTTACCTTCTTTGAAGAAGCAACCTTAGTAGAAATACTCGTGAGTAAAGAACGGGATTGTCCAGAAAGTAATGTCGCTGTTTTTAATGATTATCCTTGGCTATCAGCACTAGTCAATCCTACTAATTGTTCCACTGAAAAAGTAGAAGTTTATCAAGCAGGGATTTATAATTATTTATTGCTTACTTCCGCTAATGGGGAGGCTAGTTTATACAACCAAGATGGATTGTTTTATTGTCAAAATAGCAGTAATTATGATTGTGTAGCAGCTTACAGCTTAGGTAGTCCAATAGATAGCTGGACTTGTGGTGGTACTGCACCTGCTGAGAATTGTTTTTTTAATGATAATACGATCCGACAATTAGAAAACCAAGCCATAAGTTGTAATATGACTATACGGGTGACTCAAATTGAGTATGACGGAAATAGTTATTTTAGAACTTATACGGGTAGAACCCGAGCTAGTATCGAACAAATGACTTTCCCTTGTGCGATATCCGAATATTTCGGAAACATAAGAGACTGCGAAGGAAAAATTATCTGTGAATTTGCCCTAACTAATCCACCGCCTGATTTCGATCCTGTCGTATGTGATGCAATACAAAGGGGCTTAGGTACAGAAACGACTATTTGGGAACATCCTGAAAGTACCTGTTCTGTGGAGGATCCTTTTTCTTTAGCTTCCATTCAAAGAACTATTGCTAATGGTGGAGTAATTAGCACGAATGCAGCAGGTGAAGTTTGTTCATTCGTGGAGGAAATCGTTCAAATAGACCTTCAAGGATTTACCTATTTCAGAGTCAAAGAAAGTTCTAGCGCAGCAGCAGGATGTTCTGCACCAATTAACAATCTTAAATTTTACGATTGCACAGGGGACTTTGTGGGCGGAATTGGAGATGTGCCTTCCTGTCAATCGAGTAGTTTGTGCAGAAATTTGGAGGCTGCTTCGGGTACGGCTATTTGGTCGTATGAAAAAACCCCATCTGACGTTTGCAACCTCACAGGTACTTTCTTTTTTCAAATCTGCGATAATGGAGAACTCTACTTTTTTTTAAGAACAGATGATAGGCGAGTCTATGATCCGTATTTTGCAGCGGACATTAATTATGAGCCTTTAGAGGGACAAGAAGTGTCATTCAGTTTTGTAGATGCCCCATTTCTTAGCCCTTGTTCTATTGCTGAAAAAGCTATTACCATCACCTGTATAGAAAACATAGGTTGCCCAACTGCGCTCGACCCTGTTTGCGGTGTAGATGGGAAGACTTATAATAATGAATGCGAAGCGACTCGTGCAGGAGTGGCAGTAGCCTTTAATACGGCTTGTGATATTGAGCCACCTGCCAATTGTGCCTTTGAAGATAATATAGATAGCTACCTCAACGAGCTGGAAAGTCAAGCCAACAGTTGTTTTCCAGCGATTGAAGTCATTCAACTGGAATACGAAGGTAACACCTACTTTAGAACTAAGATAGGCGCAGAAGGATTTCCCTGCCCTGCCCAAGAGCTATTAGAAGAATATAGAGATTGTTCAGGCGAATTATTTTGTAGAGTGGGGGCAGTTCCTTTACCTGCCGAACCTTTCTTGAGTTTATGTAATAATCTTCGCACATTGAGTGGGAGAACAATATGGGTACTAGATGAAGGGGATAGTAATCCTGCCGTTTTTGTTGACTATCCGTGGCTAACAAATTTTGTAAATCCTACTAATTGTTCCACCGAAAAAGTAGAAGTTTATCAAACAGGGATTTATAATTATTTATTGGTGACAGATGCTAATGGAGTAGCGAAATTATATAATCAAGATGGACTTTTTTATTGTCAGAACAGTAGTAATTACGATTGTGTAGCAGCTTATAGCTTAGGTAGTCCAATAGATAGTTGGACTTGTGGATTGGCTGGAGGAGGCTGTGCCCAAGTCATTGATCCTGTTTGTGGTGTAGATGGGAAGACTTATAATAATGAATGTGAAGCAATTCTTGCAGGAGTGACAGTAGCCTTTAATGGGGCTTGTAATATTGACCCACCTGCCAATTGTACCTTTGAAGACAATATTGATAGCTTTATTAATCAGGTAGAAAATCAGCCGATAAGTTGTACTGGTGCTGCTATTCGAGTGACTAAGATTTTGTATCAAGGGGAACTCTACTTTAAAACAGACTTTGGCAGGAATCGTACTAACTTGGAAACCATTGATGGACCTTGCTTTGCCCAAGAATATTTTGAGGATATTCGGGATTGTTCAGGCACGGTGCTTTGTCGTGTGAGTAATCTTCCTGTGCTTCCCGGGTTTGATCCTGAATTGTGTAGGAATATCCGAGCAGAAACGGGAACGGTGCTATGGGAAGATCCCAAGGCTACTTGTTCGGTAGCTGATCCTTTTTCTTTACCTTTTATTCAAAGCATTGTAGAGACAGACGGTCAATCACAAAACAACTGTGTGCAAGTAGCTGAAATCGTTCAATTACAATTTCGAGATTTCACCTATTTCCGAGTAAAAGAGGTTGCCAATGCCGATGCTTCATGTGGTGTAGCTGGCGAGTCTTTAAAATTTTATGATTGTGAAGGGAATTTTGTGGGGGGCAAAGGAGATGTACCACTTTGTCAGTCCAGTTACTTATGTAGTAATTTAGAATTTACGGAAGGTACTATTATTTGGACACCTTCTGATAGTGTACAAGGACAAGGAAATAATACAGCTATTTTTGAAGATTATCCTTGGTTAGGCAATTTGATAAATACGAGTAGTTGTGCTGGGCTTTCCGTGGAAGTTTATGATGCAGGGTCTTATGATTACTTGTTTGTTCGCACAAGTACAACAGGAAAATTATATTTAGAAGATGGGACTTTCTACTGTGAAAATAGTAGCGGATATAACTGTGTTGCCATTTACGGACTAACTAATTTAGTAGCCACTTGGACTTGTAACAATCTAAATTCATCTAACGAAAATTCTATTTCAAGGGAAGGAAGTACCACTTCTATCAAACTCCAAACCTATCCTAATCCAACAAGTGGACAATTTACGATTGAGTTTACTGCTTCCGAAAAAGAAAAAGAACTTCGACTCTTCAATGCTTTGGGACAAATTAGACATCAGGAGTCAATAGCGCCTTATGCTACTAAAATGGAAATAGATTTATCCAACTTTCGAGATGGCGTTTATTATGTAGAGTTACGGTCTAAAGGTGAGAGAGTTATTCGTAAAGTAATCAAACAAGTCTTATAAATAAACACCTTTCAACGTCTAAATCAGTTGCCACTTCATCCGTTGCCATTATGCGTAATGGCAACGGATGAAGTGGCAACTGATTTAGACGTTGAAAGGTGTTTATTTATTGTTTTAACAATATCATTGGGTAGGTTATTTAATTTCTCATTCCTAAACAGACAAAAAAAAATCCGTGATTTATAAATCTGTAGTTAAAATTATTTCTAACTACAGGCTTATAAACCACGGATTTTTTTTATTTTTTTAATAGGTTTATTCTGTATCTATTCACTCTTCTCCACTAGCAATCTTAGCTGATTCAGTTATCTTAATAGTTGTAGCTGCGGTTTTAGCCGCATATCCCCAAATATTTTTTACTACTTGATTAGCCGTACCAAAGTAGTCATATACGATATTTGATTGCTTCAACAACAACATGTCGGGATTGATTTGCTTCGCCTTAAGGTTTAGCAAGCTAACTTGTCCTTGAGTACTTTTATCATTTAAAGTTTGTATGGCATCACCCAAAATAATAAATGCTTCACTTACCCAATCAGCGTGCATAGTCGATTTAGCATCAATAGTTATTTGATTGGCAATGTTTGCTACCCGTGCTTTTTTATTCGCCCAACCATCTATTGTCGTATTAGTCGCTTTAGCAGTTGCTTCTATAGCAGCACTCAATGCTAACAATCCATCATGTGTATAGCCATGATCTAAACTCATTTGCCCTCTATGGGTAGCTACCCATGTATCGAAAGTAATCAATTCTGTAGCAAGAGGCATGATTACTATTTTTCCTGTTTTAGGAGTAGTGCTTGCTTTAGCAGTTCTTTCTACATCGGTTGCGGTATTTGTCTTACCCGTAATCATTACTTTCTCTGTCTTTTCTTGAGTAGAAGTACTTCTTTTAGTATTCCAATTTGCGTCTCCCATAGTTGAATGACCACTTTTCTCATTACCACTCATTACACTAGCGCCTGATTCGTTTACATTTTGTTTCGCTTTCTTAACTAATTCCACATCTGTATTATCAATTGCGGTATTCGTCTTGCCCATCATCATTACTTTCTCTGTATTTTCTTGAGTAGAAGTACTTCTTTTGGTATTCCAATTCTCATCTCCCATAGTTGAATGACCACTTTTTTCGTTACCATTCATTACACTAGCGCCTGCTTCGGTTACACCTAGTTTAGTTTCATTAATATCTTTTTCTACATTAATTGCGGTGTTTGATTGGTCCGTCATCATTGCTTTCTCTGTACTTTCTTGAGTAGAAGTACTTCCTTTTTTATTCCAATTTCCGTCTCCCATAGCTGAATTACTATGCATTGTACTAGGACCTGTTTCGGCTACATCTTGTTTGTATTTCTTAGCTACTTCCATGTCCATATCTGTATCCATATCCGTATCTATCAACTCTTCTTCGACAATAATAATGCTTGGCATCTTAGTAATTATCGCATCATATTTCATTCTATTCTCAACAGCCTCCTCCAATAAGAAGAATCGCGCTACTTTCGTATAAGGTAACTTGTTTTCCATTTTATCAAAGTAGGCTTCTTTTAATTTCATTTCCGCAATTTCTGCTTCCCAATAATCTTCAATAAAATCAGATATTTCTTCTGCCACCTTCTTTTCCTTTTTCTCTTTTGAGATTTTTGCACTATACTTGTCAATTAACTTAAACTTCTTTTCCGTCCTTTTGTCCTTATCATCCATATATTGCTTAAACAAAGGGTCAAAAATCTCGACTTCTTCCGGAGTTAAAGACATCTCCTCAATAGCAGCTGCTCTAAAGTCCATCTTTAATCGCTTGTCGATGTAGCGATTCCAATCTTTTTGAGCAGTATTATCCTCTTTCATTGCGACCTTCAAATCTTTTCTAGTATTCTTATGCTTTTCGATTCGAATAATAGTAGGCATTTGTGGTGTCAAAATATTGTATTTCATACCATTTTCTATGGTCTCTTCGTACAAGAAAAAATCAACTGCCTTCTGGTAAGGAATTTTATTTTCTAAAATATCGTAGTATTTCTTTTTTAATTCCATTTCGGCAATCTCAGATTCCCAATAATCTTCTATAAAATCTGACGTTTCTTCGGAGCGATCATCAGCATCTTCCTCTTCTTCCATTTCTTCCACATATTTTTCTAATAGCTCGAATTTCTTCTCTGATATATGGTCTTTTGCATTTACATAATTATTAAATACGGGATTGAAAGCATTGATTTCTTCTGGTGTCAGTTCAATCGCCTCCATCGCACTCAATCGGAAATTCATTTCCAATTTTTTGTCGATGTAACGTTCAAAATCTTTCATCGTAGCATCTGAATTGGTTGTTGGCAATTGGGCAAATGCAATAGATACGGAGATTAATAACATTAATGTTACCGTGAGTAAATTTTTCATAATTAATTTTATTTTTTTTTGTCAATAAAATTTACTGCTGCCTCCATTGGAGACAGTCTTTGACTCGGACATACGTTAGGCTAGTTGACAGAGGTCAACAAGCTTAGTAATTAGCCAAAATATAATGGTTAGTTTAATAAATTAATGTCGATGATTTCGACTTTTTTCAAGGTATAAATTTCTCTAAAGAATAGAGATAAAATAAATTTATATTTTTTTGATGTTCAAACTCTTACAGGATTTATTTTTTTTAAAAACAAAATGGTTATTTTATTTTTCTTTCGTTCCTAGAACGGAAAACTATCGGGTATGTTCAATGCTGATTTATATTTTTATAGTCAGAGAATGAAATTTTGAATTTTGAATGATAAATTTTGAATGGGCGTACAAGTTCAAAATTCACCATTCAAAAATAAGGACTGTACGAAGTTTATAAAATCGGCTAGCGCAAAGGCTATTGCCTTGTGCTGACTATCTGGAAGGTTTTACCTTCCGAAGTAAATGCTATTAATTCATTATTTATCTACCTATTTACTCAAGGCAATAGCCTTGAAGATAGTCGGCACAAGGCAATAGCCTTTGCGCCAGCGGATTTTTAAAACTTCGTACAAGCTTAATTCAAAATAAAAAAAGGGTATTTATTCCAATGGAATAAATACCCTTACTGCATATAATTGGGAGAATTATATTAAGTAGTTCGTGGTAATTAAACGGGTATTTTATAAACATCTTTTTCCGATATTTTCCTCAAGGCAATAGCCTTGAAGATAGTCGGCACAAGGCAATAGCCTTTGCGCCAGCGGATTTTTAAAACTTCGTACAA
>ENA-ORXT01006232-ORXT01006232.1-marine-metagenome-genome-assembly--contig:-NODE-6232-length-11192-cov-2.798111_pt1 | contig 11192 bp, 7 predicted proteins | sample MGYA00237868_ERZ511482 | MGnify/ENA metagenome assembly ERZ511482
AGGTTGGTTTATCCTTTTATGCATTTTTTGCTAATAAAAATGATAATCCAAAAAAACTTATGGACGTTGCGACTTGGTGGATACAAAAGCATCAACTCGATCATTTTGAAAAAGCTACGAAAATAAAGGAAATAGTGTCGTCTAAAGGATAGATTCCTCTTAGTCTTTGAATCGGTCCCAAATAACATCCTTGGGTAGTGGCGCTATAATTTCTACAGGTTCTTTTTTTACTGGATGTTCAAATGCCGTGTATCTACAATGCAAATGAATAGATTGATCTCTATTGGCCCGTTTATAACCATACTTATTATCACCAATGATAGGCGAACCCAAATGGGCTAATTGGACCCGTATTTGATGATGCCGTCCAGTTTCTAATTGTATTTCAATTAACTTATAAGCACCGTCCGTTTTTAATACTTTATAATGGAGCAAAGCTTTCTTAGCCCCAGGTTTTTTTTCATCGACTACATAGCTTTTATTCTGCCGCTCATTTTTCCAAAGGAAGTTTTCACAAGATCCGGCGTTAGCGATTTTACTTTCTCGTACTACCGCCCAGTAAGTTTTTTGTACATCTCGTTTTTTGAATAATTCGGTCATACGTGTGAGCGCTTTACTCGTACGAGCAAAGAGAATCACTCCACTCGTAGGGCGATCTAAGCGGTGAATCACTCCGAGAAAAACCTCACCTGGCTTATTATACTTTGCTTTGATATATCCTTTTACGTATTCACCTAGTGGTGCATCGCCTGTTTTATCTCCTTGGCTGATATCACCACTTTTTTTATTTATTGCTATGAGATGATTGTCTTCGTATAGGATTTGATTTTGTTGTAAAGTCACGATATATTTTTACTAATTGTTTCAAAAATAACCAAGAAAATTCGGCTAGAAACACTAAAGTAATAATTTGATAATCATTACTTCACAAAACCTTCATTAAGACTTTACATTATAGCAACATCTACTATTTCTCTTTGCATTCATAAAATTATATTATGAAAACAATTAATACTCTTTTACTTTTTCTATTGTGCAGCTGCATAGCTTCTGCGCAAGACTCTTTAGTCTTTTGGAACTTTAATAACAGCAATTCCAGTTCAGTTGTTGGCGTAGGTACGTTTACTCCAATAGGAGGTGCAAGCAACAATGGTTTTTTCTCAGGAAGTACCAATGATACTGCGTCAACCAATAAGGCCTTTAGTACAAATAATTATCCAATAAGTGGCACCAATCCTCGTTCAGCAGGTTTTCAATTAGATGTATCTACAGCCACTTTCGAAAATATTAAGCTCACCTTTGACGTACGCTTTAGCGGTACCGCCGCCGATACTTGGGTGCTGCAATATACAAATGATGCATCTGCTATTTTGCCTATATGGGCCGATGTAGATACTTTTTTTTACACTGCTAGTTCTACGTGGTTTACAGAAACCTATGATTTTTCTAGCATACTCTCTTTAAATAATAACGCCAACGCAGGCTTTCGATTAGTCAGCGATTATAATACGACCACAGGAAATTACGACCCGGTAAGCTCATCTAATTACGGCACAGGTGGTACCGCCCGTTTCGACTTAGTGTCCGTAACCGGTGACCCACTAGTACCCTACGAAATAGAATTTCAAGAGAGTAGCATGACCGTTCTGGAAAATAGTGGACTGATCAACGTAGTGGCTGAGATTAAAACAAAGGGAAACACAGCCGGTAGTATTGATTTAGCTATTTCGCCTTTATCAAATGCCTCGATAAGTGATTATGTATTGGCTACAAGTACTGCACTCATTCCTAATACCAAAATGGCGGGAGATACCATTCTTTTTTCTTTTGCTATTACCGATGACGCTATGGTAGAGTCTGATGAATATATTGTTTGTCGATTTACTGGTGGCGTACAAACCACATTTGATAGTGATGAGCAACACACTATTTATATACGAGATAACGACCGAAGCATCCCACAAGCAAGCAATAAGTTAAAACTAAAATTAGTATCTAGTTTTAGCAATGGGTCTTCTTCAAATAATTCTGCTGAGATTGTTGCTTATGATTCCGCTAGTCAGCGATTATTTATTGCTAATAGTGTAGGAAGCCGTTTAGATATTATTTCCTTAGCAAATCCTGATATGCCTACTTGGGTAGATTCTATCGACATTTCTCTTTACGGAAATATAAATAGTGTTGCCGTGCAAAATGGCATTGTGGCCTGTGCTATGGAAAACCGAATTAACCCACAAGCAAACGGAAGCGTAGCCTTTTTTGATACAAATGGTGTTTATCAGGTAGCCGTAGTGGTTGGTGCCCTTCCAGATATGTGCGCATTTAATCATGCCGGTACGAAAATCTACGTTGCCAATGAAGGCGAACCAAATGATAATTATACTGTAGATCCTCAAGGTTCTATTTCTGTGATTGATATTAGTGGCGGTATTGCTTCGCTAACGAATTCTAATGTTTCAACCATCGACTTTACTAGCTTCAATGGTTTTGAAAATACCTTACGTAATTTGGGTGTACGTATTTACGGCCCTAGTGCGAATGCCTCACAAGATTTAGAGCCAGAGTATATCACAATTTCCGATGATGACACAAAAGCTTGGGTATCCTTACAAGAAAACAATGCAATTTTAGAGCTGAATTTAGTTTCGAATACCCTTGGAAACATTTACAGTTTGGGATATAAAAATCACAATTTGATGCAGAATAGCTTAGACGCTACGAATAAGACCGACAGTGTAAACTTTGCTACCTATCCCGTATTAGGAATGTATCAGCCCGATGCTATTGCATCTTACACCGATGGAACTAACCTATACGTACTCTCTGCTAACGAAGGCGATTCTCGTGATTATAGCGGATACAGCGAAGAAGAACGCGTAGATGATCTTATCTTGGATTCTGCCTCATTTCCAAATGCGGCTGAATTGCAAAATGACCATATGTTGGGTCGTTTGAAAACAACTTCTGCTCTAGGAGATTTTGATAACGATAATGATCATGATTCTATCTTCTCTTATGGTACACGCTCATTCTCTATTTGGAATGCAACAAGCGGATTTTCTCAAACTTTCGATAGTGAAAACCAAATTGAACAAATAACAGCAAATGATCCAAGATTTGCCAACATATTTAACTCAAGCAACGGTTCTTCTACAAACTTTAAGAATAGAAGCGATGACAAAGGACCTGAGCCAGAAGGTATTATAGTAGAAACAATAAATAATACACCCTATGCTTTTATTGGATTAGAAAGAGTTGGCGGAGTAATGGTATATGATATTACCAACCCTGCAGCACCACAATACGTTGCTTATGAAAATAATAGAGCGCAAGATCAAGGTGCTGAAGGGCTTATTTTTATACCCTATACACAAGCCGCAGATTCTAATAATTATTTGGTACTAGCCAATGAAAAAAGCAGTACAATTACGGTATATAAAGTAGAAGAAGACTGCAATACATTTCAGCTAAGCAATGCGAGTACAGGCAATGACACTACTACGGTGGGCAATGCAACCAATATGCAAGACCAAACGGCTAATGCTGATATAAGCTATTACACCGCTACTTGTGGGCTGATTGCAAATGTTAGTAATAATAGTACCAACCTTGGTGCTACAGCTGTAAGTGTATTTTCCGATACAGCTATTGCCACGCACAATGGTCAGCCATTTGTAGCGCGATGGTATCAAATTACACCTACTACCAATGCATCGGCTGATGTAAAATTATATTTCACACAAGATGATTTTGATAATTACAATACCTATGCCATGGCAAATGCTTGGCCTTTGCTCCCTACTGACTCTGCGGATCTAACAGGTATCAGTACAATTCGTATTACAAAAAACGATGATAGTGGATTGGGCAATAACGCTTTGACCATTACCCCAACCGCCACATGGGTTAGCGGTGAAAATGTTTGGGAGCTTCAATTCAACACACCTTCGTTTAGTCAGTTTAGAGTACATGCTGCCAATGTAGGTAACACACCTTTGCCCGTGCGCTTTTTGCCACTTGCTGGTAATACTGTTGGCGGGAGCAACCAATTATTCTGGAAAACACTCAGTGAAGAGAACTGCAGTCATTTCACCATTCAGCACAGCACGAATGGCACTCAGTTCAATGCTATAAACCAAGTAGCAAGCAAAGGTATAAATGGTAATAGCCAAGAAGAGTTAGAATATGATTTCATGCATCACTCTCCTGCTGCGGGCACTAATTATTACCGATTAGAACAAGAGGATAACGATGGTCGCAAATCATATAGCAACATTGTGAAGCTAGTACAAGAGGGCAATGATATAGTGAAGGTGTATCCAAGTCCTACCCATACTACTTTGAACGTTTCGGTACAAACTGTAAAAACTCAAAAACTCACAATCAATCTTTTTGACTTGAGTGGTCGTCTGATACTGAGCCAAGAGGAAACCGTAACAGCTAACAAAAAAGATATAAACCTTGATGTTCAATCCTTGACACCAGGTATTTATACTCTTAGTGTTCGATCGTTAAACGATGTATTATTGACACAAAAATTAGTGAAGCAATAAAATAGTATATCCTAAAAAGTGAAGCCGTCTCCTAAAAGTAGGGGACGGCTTTTTTTATAAAATTTCGCCTGTTCGGTAGATTTTTTTAGTTATTCTTCATACAATACTTGTAAAACCGTTTGACCTACTGCTTTAAGCGTAGACTTATCAATCACATCCATATTGTCATCATGGGTATGCCAATGTGGTTTAAATGCGTTTTCACTTTGCATTTCATTCAAATTAATAATATCTACACAAGGTATATTAGCCATTTGATTGATCACTACATGATCATCGGTTATCGCTCCTGCATCTTGATACAAAAAATATCGACCATAACCTAGTCGGTTGGCTATATCCCAAATATTCTGCTGTTTATCTCCAGCATAATTTTTTGAATATCCTTCTAACAAAAATTGAGCATTTTTAGCACCGACCATATCCAAACACATACCGTAGTTCGCTTTATAGTTTGGAATGTGAGGATTTTGAGCCCAATACTGTGTGCCTAAACTGTAGCTCAGTGCGCTCCATTCGGTTTTACCTACATCTTCCACATCAACGAAAAGAAAGTCAACCCCAACATCTTCCAGTTTGAGTTCGCTTTCTTTGATTGCTCTAGCTACTTCTAACATTACGCCTACTCCGCTCGCACCATCATCGGCGCCTAGAATGGGTTCCGTTTGTCTTTCATCATCCATATCGGCCCATGGGCGTGTATCCCAATGTGCTAAAATTAATATTCTGTACAAAGCATCAGGATTCATGCTTCCCACAATATTGATACAAGGATATTTTTTATCAGAAATCGGCTGAGTGACCGTTGTTTTTTGAACAAAGACCGTATCACAGTATTTACTAATTTCATTTTGAATATAAGTAGCACATTTTTTTTGGGCAGCTGTGCCTGGCACTCTAGGACCCAGCCCTACTTGATACTCAATATGGGCATAAGCGTTTTCTTCTTTAAAAGCGGGTGCTTTTTTTAAAGCGGTTGGCTCGTCTATTGAATTTGTTTCGTTTTCGCATCCTGAGAAAATGAGTAAGCTCAATAGCAACAGCGAGAGTATTTTTTGCATAGGACAAAGTTATTTTATTTAATGGATACTTGATAGTTGAAAAGTGAAAGTGTTGCGAAGATTTCATGTGACTTTTTCTGTTTTTACTAAAATCAATAGAAACTCATTGCTTTCTGTTTTTAATTTATACGGTATTCATTAAAAAAACTTGACTAGAATTATGACGACAAAAGAAGTTGCAAACCCTTGGGCAGAACTATGCTGCCAAGGGGATTTTAAAACTTGCTATCAAGAATTATACTCGCCACTGTGGGGAAGCGTAGAACCACATGACGCACAATGAGAGCATATAAGAGATGCGCGGAGGAGAGTTTGGGGAGCCTATCGGAGCAGAAAACTTTTTCACCGCTCGTCAATCCATGGATAGTACGTTGAAAGAAGGCGGCCGTTAAAATTTTGAAGAATGAGTTTATACAAAGTATGTGATGGTAAAATTGAAAAAGAGCAAGTTTTCTATATTGTACAGAATCCTGCCGGCTAAACATAATTTACTACTGAAAAGGAAGAGCCGTCTCCAACAATGTTGGAGACGGCTCTTTAAATTTGAAAATCAAAAATATTAGTACCCTAAACTTACGTTTCGGTTATCAATAATTTTTGCGCGCTTTCTAAGCGACAAAGGAATCATTTGATCGGCACTATTTTTATATTGTCCTTCTACCTGCATTCTTTCCATTTGAGGAATGCGTGGTGTGGTTTTAGAATTGTCAACAATAGAATTTACATTGATATAAAAAACGCCCCCTTGCCCCGGTATGGGTCCGCTTACTTTTCCTTTGTTGGCTTTATTAACCGCCGCAGCCGTTACCTTAGACTCATAACCCAAATCAGCATTCGTACTTCCTAATACTTTTATAGAATCTGCTGTTTTTACTTCAACACCAAATTTAGAAGCTATACCCGCTAGACTTGAAACGCCTTTTGCCTTAGCCGCAATTTGTTCTACCTGTTTCTTTTTGCGAATTTCAGTTTCTATTTGTGTACGCCGACCTGCAATGGGTGCTAGTTCTCCTTTTTTCGTTTTTTCAGTTAGGCGAGCTACAACCAATTTGTCATCAAACATCATTGCATTGGAAATATCACCTACTTCGGCAGCATAGGCCCAACGTACTAAGTTGCGCACATTGCCTAAACCTTGAATCACACCCTGTGTTCCTTTTATATTTTCAGCAATCCGTTTGTCAATCCCCATTTTTTTTGCGGTGGCCGAATATGATTTTTCATCCTTAGCTTTTTCTGTGAAAGCACTAGCTCTTTGCTGAGCAGCATTGATTGTTTCTTGACTCGGCTCTAGTAACTTGGCTATTGTTGCTATTTTCACATTTGGCTGATAGGCTTTTTGATCGGTGATTTTTACAACATGATAACCATACTGTGATTTTACTACATCCAAATCACCTGTTTTTCCTTGGAAAATAAACTCATTGTGCTCTTTAGAAAAGCCCATACCGTTTGCTAAGTATCCTATATCACCCCCTTTAGCACCACTTTCTTTGTCCGCACTTTTTGCCTGGGCCAAGGCGGCGAAATTGGCTCCTACCTTTAGAGCGCTTAGTATACTATCTGCTCTAGTTTCTGCTTGGGCTGGAGTTAGTGTTTCACTAGCTTGTACTAAAATGTGTGACGATTTTACACTGTCTGGCAAAGATTTTTTTTCTGTAATTCTGCTCAAACGATAGGCTCCATTTTCATAGTATGGTCCGATAATACTGCCGGGTGCAGCTGCTAACAAAGCTTCTTTGTTCTCATTTTTTAGTGTATTGGCATTATAAAAGTTTTCATCGCTTAACTCATCTGTTTTATCACTAGCATAATCATAAGGGTTTTCACTTGCGGCAAATTCATCTTTGATTCTGGTCAGTAAACCTAAAGAAGCCATTGTATCTTTTGCAGTTGGTATGATAGGAAAACTTACGTACTCTATACTAATATTATCTTCATCGTTTGTGAAGATGGCTTTCCGAGCTTGCATATATTCTTTTATCTCCGCATCAGTAACTTTTATTTTTGTAGCATCGATTGATTCGTAGGGAATTTTTACATAGGATAGATTCGATAGTATGCTTTGTTGTTTTGCCATTTCGTCCATCATGAACTTAGGTGCGTAAATACCATTTTTAATTAAAGCAAGGTATTTATTCACTTTACGTTGCTTTTCTAATTCTGTCTTAAACTTACCCCATTGTTTTTTCATAGCAAGGTCTTCACCTTGCATGACTTGTTGCTCATATTGAATTACTCGGTTGGGATCGAACTGACCCGTTTCTGGATTTGAAAAGTTTTGCTTCACCATAGGATCAGCATTCATAGAAGTAAACATTGAGTTTCTTTCTTTTTCTGTAACAGTCAATCCAAGAAGCTCACTTTCTTGCGCAATCAAGACTTCATTTACCTGTTGATTCCAAAACTGAGAACGCAGACCCTCTAGTTCTTGGTCGCTATAGCTTTCTTTGCCTTGGTTTTGTTTTACGGCTTCTTCATATTCTTGAAGTGCTTGGCTATATTTATTCGTTTCGATTCGTTCACCATTTATATCGGCTACTAAGGTTCTGTCTTCTCTAAATATTTCTCCTACGTTTTGAAAAGAGTCCATAAAAATAAAAGCCACCAATGCTAGTATAAGCATAATGGTCACTACAACGCTTCCTCTTCCTCTTAGGGTTTGAATTACTGACATATTACTCACAAAATTTAAGTTCGCAAAAATAGGGGTTTTCCGTATTCTTATCAAAGAATCTTCCCTTTCAATAACATATTTATTGTTGTGCATTTTTTATGAATAACTTTGTTTTTTTGGAGGTGTATTTTGATTTGTAAACAATTTCTTTTTTTTCTGCCAAGGCTATCCACATCCTAAGCGGTTCATTTTTTATAGAACAACTATTATTCACAAATTCTATATTTTGTTAGTCTATGCGACTCTTTGCAATTGGATATTGATACCGTATTGTGGATTACACTAGTAAGTTCTTGTGGATTAAAACGTATAATCAACTTATCAAGCTATTCACAGCCCTAATAGTAACAATACTTTATTTTTAAAAAAGAAATTTATTAATAGTAAGGATGTGAATAGCGTTGATAAGTGAACTATTTAAAAATCAGTTCGCTTTTTTGATTCTATATTTGGGAACGATATGAAAAAACTTAGTACGATTTTTTTATTAGCCGCGGCTGTTTTTTTTGGTTTCGATTCAGAAATTTCGGCTCAAGGACGATTGTCCGGTGATATTATGACGAATGTAAATTTTTACAGGCGAGATACTAATATCGGTGCATTTGATAACAATTTGTACGATAATTATCTTAGCGGAGGCGAAGCTTGGTTGAGCTTACGTTATGCGGATAACAAAGGTTTTTCTGCTCGAGTTCGTTTCGACGGTTTTCAAAATACGAATTTATTAATTCCTACTTCAGCATATACAGCTGCTGGTATCGGTGCATTTAATCTTAGAAAAGAGTTTAAAAAATTAACCATTGAAGGTGGTCATATTTATGACCAGATTGGAAGCGGAATCCTTTGGCGGGCTTATGAAGATCGAGGATTACTGATTGATAATGCTTTGTTCGGATTAAAATTAAAATATCAATTGACGGATCGTTTAAAAGTAAAAGGATTTACAGGTCAGATAAAGCGGAGAGGAGAATTTACGCGTTATGAACCGATCGTAAAAGCTTTGAATATAGAAACAGATTTTGCTGTAGGTGAAAAAGGTTATAATACTTTAGGAGTAGGCGCTTTGAATAGAACTATGGATCAATCTAGTATTGCAGGTGTAGTAAATAGTGTGAATGGATTGGATAGTGCAGATCGTTTTGTACCAAAATATAATACACATGCCGGAACCATCTATAACACCTTAAATTATGGCGCTTTTACTTGGTTTGTAGAAGCAGCTGTAAAAAGTAATGAAGCTATAGCTTTTAACGCAGAAGATATTTATACTGCACCGGGTACATCGATTTATTCTACTTTAGGTTTTGCAGTAAATAAACTAGGAATTAATGCTGCAATAAAAAGAACAGAGAATTTTGTGATGCGTACATCTCCCAATGAAACGGCTTTAAATGGATTGTATAATTGGCAACCAATAATCGCTCAAATCAGAACACAGCGGGTAATTGCTCGGTATAGTCCACAATCACAAGATGTATCTGAGCAAGCGGCTAATTTAAATATATTTTACAATCCAACTGATAAATTAGGCTTAAACGTGAGTTATACTCACATTAATACCTTGAAAGATAAAATTTTTCCCGAGACGACTAAGCTGTTTAGAGAAGCATGGGGTGAAGTGGAATATCGTGGTTTTAAGAAATTTATTATCCATGTAGGCGCTCAATATATGGAGTATAATCAAGAATTGTATCAAATAGAAGCAGATGCACCTATAGTTATAGCCTTTACTCCTTTTACAGAAGTAGTTTACAAAATTGATAAAAAGCACTCCCTTCGTGTAGAAGCGCAGTATATGGAAACCAAACAAGATTACGGTTCTTGGTTATTCGGATTGCTTGAATACAATATATCACCAAAATGGTCATTTGCCGTTACGGATATGTATAATATTAAACCGTCAGGAATTAATGGAGAAGGACGTGAACCAACGCACTATCCGAATGTATTTGTAGCTTATACCAAAGGACCTCACCGTTTTACCGGTCAATATGTAAAGCAAGTAGAAGGGATTAATTGTACGGGTGGTGTATGTCGCTTTGAGCCAGCTTTTAGCGGTTTTAAATTTGGAATGACGTCTAGCTTTTAGAAGTGTCACTATTTTTTTACAAGAAAAAATAAAATAAATTAGTAAATTTGAAAGAATATGAAGACGAAATTAAATTTTTTGATACTAGGAGTTGTTATAAGTTTTGGTTTGCTTATAACTTCTTGTGAAGAACAACCCCCTCCAGGCTTAGACCAAACAAATTCAAAAGTAGCGGATTCTAGTTATTTAGCTCCTCTAGAACCAAAACAAGATAGAATGGTTGTAGTAGAGGAGTTAACCGGTGTGGGATGTGCTAATTGTCCTAAAGCAGCTAGAACCTTAAAAACAATAAGTGAGGCTAACGATAATAGAGTTTTAGTAGCTGGCATACACCCTCCCAGTGGCGGAGGTTTTACGGAACCACTTTTTGGAGACAGTAAATATGATTTTAGATTACCAGAAGGGGATGAAATCGTGAATATACTCGGAGGAATTGGACCAATGCCAAGTGCGTCAATTAATAGAGTCAGCATTGGGAGCGGACTAATATTTGACACAGATCTCGGTACGTGGGTGAACAGAATCACACCTATGTTAGCGGAAAGCACGCCAGTAAATATCAGTTTATCAAGTACTTATAATGCGGACAATAATAATGGTGAATTGGTTGCCAAAATAACTTTTACCGAAGATGTAACTGAAGACATTTTCATAACGGCTTACATACTAGAAAATGACATTGAAGACTATCAAAAAGATGGTTCTGATAAAATTCTTTATAACCATCAGCATGTATTTCGTGATGCAATCACTTCTATTTCAGGTTCTTCTTTAAACTTTACGGATAAAACAGCCGGAACGGTGATTCAAAA
>ENA-ORXT01006233-ORXT01006233.1-marine-metagenome-genome-assembly--contig:-NODE-6233-length-11189-cov-6.321004_pt1 | contig 11189 bp, 9 predicted proteins | sample MGYA00237868_ERZ511482 | MGnify/ENA metagenome assembly ERZ511482
GACGAGCGCGACTTTCGGGTCGCCGCGCTGATGCTGCGCTCGCTCGGCTTCGGCGCGGTCGAGGTGATGACCAACAATCCGCGCAAGACGGCGGCGTTCGAGGCGCATGGTGTATCGGTGACGGGCCGCGTGCCCCTCGCGGTGGGGCGCACCGACCAGAACGACGCGTATCTGGCGACCAAGGCGGCGCGGAGCGGGCATCTGCTCTGAATGCCGCACCGGCTTGCCATCGCGCGCCCCCGACACCAGATCGACCGGTAAAGGAGACACGCCCATGCGCCGACGCCGTTTTCTCGCCGCGACCGCCGCCCTCGGTACCGTGGCCGCCACCGCCGCCTGCTCGGGCCGCGTGGCCAGCCCCCTGCCCGACGAGGTCGCCGAGCGCGCCTTTCCGCCCATCGGTCGCATCGTCGAGGTGGACGGGCTGCCCGTGCATGCCTTCGAGAAAGGAGACGGCGACGGCCCGCCCGTCATCCTGCTGCACGGCGCGAGCGTCAACCTGCGGGACTGGAGCTTCGACCTGATGGATCGGCTGGCGCAGGGGCGCCGCGTCATCGCCATGGATCGTCCCGGTTTCGGCTATTCCGGGCGCGGCCCCGGTGCATGGCCGCCGCAAAAGCAGGCGGCGCATCTGCGCGCGGCGGCGCGGCAGCTCGGCGCCCGAAAGCCCATTGTCGTGGGCCATAGCTGGGGCGGGGCGGTCGCGGTCGCCTGGGGGCTGGACTTTCCGGAGGACGTGACCGGGGTGGTTCCCGTCTCGGGCGCGACGATGCCCTGGGGCGGGGCGGCGACGGTGTTCCAGACGCTGGGCGTCGGGCGCCTCGGCGTCGATTACTATCAGGCCAAGCTGTCGCGCGAGGCGGAGGAGGGATCGGTCGAGGCCTTCGTCGCCCGCGCCTTCCGCCCGCAGGTGCCGCCCCCCGGCTATGTCGATTACGTTGGCGCGCCCCTGTCGCTGCGGGCCGCCACGCTGGAGGCGAACGCACAGGATCTCGCCTCGCTGCACCTCGCCCTGCGCAAGATGGCGCCGCGTTATCCCGACATGGCGGTCCCCGTCGAATCGGTGCATGGGGAACGCGACTGGCTGCTCGGCCCCGACCAGCATGTGCGCGAGTTCGCGGCGCTGGTGCCCGACATCAACACCGCCGTCGCCCCGGGCGTCGGCCACATGGCGCACCACGCCCGCCCCGACCTGCTGATCGCGGCCATCGAACGGCTTTCGGCCCGCAGCATATGAGCGATCTGGTCGTCGGGCCGCAAGGCGTGGCGCGTTTCAGGGGCCGCGCGATTCCCTGCGCCATCGGGCGGGGAGGCATCCGCCCTGACAAGCGCGAGGGGGACGGGGCGACGCCCGTGGGGGTCTGGCATGTCGAGGGCGGCTATTACCGCGCCGACCGCCTCGTCCCGCCCGCGACCCGCATCCCCCTGCGCGCCACCGGGCCGCGCGACGGGTGGTCGGACGATCCGGGGGACGCCGCCTATAACGGGCCGGTCGCCCTGCCCCGCCCCTGCTCGCACGAGCGCATGCGGCGCGGGGATACGCTCTACGATCTGGTGCTGGTACTCGACCATAACCGTCATCCGCCCGAGCCGGGATCGGGGAGCGCGATCTTCGTGCATTGCTGGCGGGGTCCGCGCTATCCGACCGCCGGGTGCCTCGCCTTCGCGCCCCCGGCCCTGCGCTGGATCGTCGAGCGGTGGACGCGCGCGAGTCGCGTGATCATCCGCCCTTAGGGATGTCGAGCACGGCAGACGGATCGCGCGCGCCGAACAGCGCCGACCCGATCCGCACGGAGGTGGCGCCCCGGTCGATGGCCGCCTCGAAATCCGCGCTCATGCCCATGCTGACCTCGCTCACGCCGGTCCGCTCGGCGATCCGGGCGAGCAGGTCGAAATGCTCTGCGGGCGATTCGTCGGCGGGGGGGATGGCCATGAGGCCAGTGACGGGCAGGTCCAGTTCCTCGCGGCACCGCGCGATGAAGGCGTCGGCATCGCCGGGCGCGATGCCCGCCTTCTGCTTCTCCTCGCCGGTATTCACCTGCACGTAGAGGTCGGGGCACGACCCGCGCTCCTGTGCCTCGGCGGCGATCTTCGTGGCGAGGCGCAGGCGGTCGAGGCTCTGGATCGTGTCGAACAGGTCCATCGCCGCCTTGACCTTGTTGGTCTGGAGCGGGCCGATGAGGTGAACCTCGATCCCGTCGTAGCGCTCGCGCAGGGCGGGCCATTTGCCCTGCGCTTCCTGCACCCGGTTCTCGCCGAAGAGGCGGTGGCCCTCGTCGAGGATCGCCTCGATCCGGGCGATGGGCTGGACCTTGGACACGGCGACCAGCCTCACGGAACCGGCGGGCCGACCGGCGCGGGTCTCGGCGGCATTGATGCGGGCGCGGATGGCGTCGAGATTGCTCATGGCGGGGATGATGCGGCGGGCGGCGGGAAAGACAAGCCGAAAAGGAAGAAGGGCGGGATTGCTCCCGCCCTTCCGGTCTCGTCAGATCGAAGGTCGATCAGAAGGAGAGCGCGAAGCCCGTGCCGACGAGGAAGCCGTCGACCTCTGCGCTGCCATCACCGGCATCGCCTTCGCCATAACCGGCGTAGACGCCGGCGACGACGCCCTTGCTGACTTCGTAGGTCGCGGCGCCGAGGAAGTGATCGCCGTCAGCCGAACCCTGCTCGGAGTGAGCGTACTGGAACGAGACGCCCCAGGGGCCGGTCGTGTAGGCGACACCGACGTCGTAGTAGTCGCGGTCGTCGCCCGCACCGAGGTCCTGCTTGGTGTAGTTGCCGCCGAGGACGAACCCGGCATAGCCGAGGGTGATACCGCCGCCGTACATGTCGGCGTCCTGGGTATTCGACGGTGCCGTGGCGGGCGTGACGATGATTGCGTTGGCAGGAAGGTTGCCGAGGCTGTACTCTTGCTCGTTTTCCTGACCGATGCCCCTGAACGTACCGTTCTGGCCGTTGTTGGTGATACCCGAAGCCTGCGAGTAGACGCCGCCGATGGCGATATCGAACGCACCGAAGGAGTTCACGTAGTTTGCGCCGACGTCGAACAGGTCGATGTAGTCGCTTGCGTTCGGGCTGTTCTTGTTCTGGCCATCGTCATGCGCGTAGGAGGCGCCGACCTGGAAGCCGGAGAAGCGCGGCGTGTAGTAGCTGATGCGGTTCGCGGCACCGCCCCAGGCAGGGCTGCGGCCGAAGTTCGGAATGCCGGTCAGACCGAGATAGCCATTGACGTCGCCGCCATCGGCAGCGCCGAACCAGCCGACGTTCGGAGCACCGTAGTGCATCTTGGACGCCGCGCCGCTTTCGGAACCCCAGTCCATACGACCGAAGGGACCGGAGACGAAGACGTGCGAGTCGTCGATCGTCTGGGAGGAGGTCGGATCGGCTTCGATCTCGACGACGGCACCGAAGGTCAGGCCGTTATCGGTGACGATCGAGGGCGTGAACTGGATCTCGCCGTCCTGGACGAGGTCGATGCCTTCCTGGTCGTCGGAAAGGCCATCGCTTTCGCGGTAGATGACGGCGGAGTTGTAGTATCCACCCCAGTCGAGGTCCCACTGAACCGCTTCGGCTTTGCCCGCACCGCCGATGGTGGTGGCGAGTGCGAGGGCGCTGACACCCATCAAGATATTTTTCATGCGTTCACCTGTTCCTGTACTGAGCTTGCGGCGTTTCTTGTCCCGCTCGGGGAGCGACGCCGCTTGCTCTACAAAAAGTCTAGAATGGACGTTGCGCCCCTCCTGTGGATCGAAAATCGGCAAAACGGGCCCACCGGTCAACCTGAACGGTATTGCCGGATGCACATCGTCCATATCTGTATCTAATACGCCACATAATGCGCCGCGCCAAAAAGCTTTGCGACGGCAGGTCGGAGCCTGTAGTCTGTATCGAACGTGAACGCAGAGGGCTTTCTTCATGAATTTCCGGCTTTTCGCCCATGTGTCATATATGGCGGGCATCGCCGCGGTCGTCGCCGGCTGCTCCACCGCCGGCCCCGTACCGGAGCCCGTCGCGGGGGACGGCACGAGGCAGGTCGGCCCCGTGACGGTCCAGACCGGCATCGATCAGTACGACTACCTCTACGACGACAGGCGCAGGAACCCGCTGCTGCCGGACCAGGGCACGATCTTCAGCGGCGACAACTCCCTTCTCGCCAACCTGCGCGGGGGCCGGGACCAGAACACCCTGCCCGTCAACAAGTACCTGTGGCGGGCGTCGCTCGATACGCTGTCCTTCATGCCGCTCTCCTCCGTCGACACGTTCTCCGGCGTCATCGCGACCGACTGGAGCGCGGCGCCGGGCGCGACGAACGAGCGGGTGCGCGTGACCACCTACGTGCGCGATGCGGAACTCAGCGCCTCGGCCCTCGACGTCTCGGTCTTCCGCGAGACGTTGTCGCCCGGCGGCGCGTGGCAGACCGCCGTGGTCGACCCGACCGTGGCGCTCCGGCTGGAGGACGCGATTCTCACGCGGGCGCGACAGCTCCGCATCGAGGATGTCGACGGCTAAAAACGCACCGCGCGAACCCGCGGTTAAGGTCGGCGGGTTCGTGCACGCGGCCCGGGGACTCCGGGCGCTGCGAATCGCTTTGCGGGCCTTCGCGCCGCATGCCGGTGCAAGGGCTTTGACTTCGCGCGCCGATATGCGAAACCCCGGGCGATACCGGACGATGCAGGAGTTTCCCCGATGGCGCATACCGACGAGCGGCCCGATGAGCGGCAAGTCTACGACGCCGGAGCCGCCGAGACGAAATGGCAGCAGGTCTGGACCGCGAAACGCTCCTTCGAGACCGGCGACGAGGCGCTGGCCGACACGGACCGCCCCACATACTACGTCCTCGAAATGTTTCCCTATCCGTCGGGCCGCATCCACATGGGCCACGTGCGCAACTACGCCATGGGCGACGTGGTCGCGCGCACCAAGCGGGCGCAGGGATTCGCCGTGCTGCACCCCATGGGGTGGGACGCGTTCGGCATGCCCGCCGAGAACGCGGCGATGGAGCGCAACTCGCACCCCGCCGAATGGACCTACGCCAATATCGATTCGATGCGCACGCAGCTCAAGGCCATCGGCCTCGCCATCGACTGGAGCCGCGAATTCGCGACCTGTGACCCGGAATACTACGCCCAGCAGCAGGCACTCTTCCTCGATTTCATGGCCGCCGACCTGCTGACCCGCAAGAGCGCGACGGTCAACTGGGACCCGGTGGACATGACCGTGCTGGCCAACGAACAGGTGATCGACGGCTGCGGCTGGCGCTCCGGCGCGCCGGTGGAGAAGCGCGAACTGACGCAATGGTTCTTCCGCATCACCGATTACGCCGACGACCTGCTCGAATCGCTCGACACGCTCGATGGCTGGCCGGAAAAAGTGCGCGTGATGCAGCGCAACTGGATCGGGCGCAGCCACGGGTTGCAGATGCGATTCGATCTGGTCCCCGACGCGTCGGCCCCCGGATGGACCGAGCTGGAGGTCTACACGACCCGGCCCGACACGATCTTCGGCATGGGCTTCGCCGCCGTCTCGCCGGAGCATCCGCTGGCCAGGGCGATGGCGGACAAGGTCGACGGGCTGACCGCTTTCATCGACGAGTGCCGCAGGACGGGCACCTCCGAGGAAGCGCTGGAAAAGGCGGAAAAGCGGGGTTTCGACACCGGCCTGCGCGTGAAGCATCCCTTTCTTGACGAGACCTTCCCCGTCTACGTCGCCAATTTCGTGCTGATGGAGTACGGCACCGGCGCCATCTTCGGCTGCGCCGCGCATGACCAGCGCGACCTCGATTTCGCGCGCCGGTACGACCTCAAGGTCCTGCCGGTCGTCTGCCCCGCCGATGCCGATCCGGCGACCTTCGACATCGGGGCGGAGGCGTATACGGGGCCGGGGCGCATCGTGAATTCCGATTTCCTGAACGGCATGGAGATCGAGGCGGCGAAGGCAGATGTTTCCGCGCGAATCGAAGGCGCGGGCAAGGGCGAGACGAAGACGAATTACCGCCTGCGCGACTGGGGCATCAGCCGCCAGCGCTACTGGGGCGCGCCGATTCCGGTGGTCCATTGCGATGCCTGCGGGATCGTGCCGGAGAAGAAGGAAAACCTGCCCGTCCGCCTGCCCGACGACGTCACCTTCGACCGGCCCGGCAACCCGCTGGAGCGGCACGAGACGTGGAAGCACGTGCCCTGCCCCGCCTGCGGCAAGGACGCGACGCGCGAAACGGACACGATGGACACTTTCGTCGATTCGTCCTGGTACTTCGCGCGCTTCTGCTCTCCGAGGGCCGAGACGCCGACGATTCGCGCGGCGGTCGATCGCTGGCTGCCCGTCGACCAGTATATCGGCGGAATCGAGCATGCGATCCTGCATCTGCTGTACTCGCGGTTCTTCGCGCGGGCGATGGCGAAGACGGGGCATCTGTCCCCCGAGTCGGTCGAGCCGTTCAAGGCGCTGTTCACGCAAGGCATGGTCACGCACGAGACGTATTCGCGCATCGTGACGAGCACCAACGGCACCGCCCGCGAAGCCTATTTCGCGCCCGCCGAGATCACGCGGGACGAGGACGGCACGCCCCGCGATCCGACCGGTGAAAAGCTGGTCGTCGGCCCGACGATCAAGATGTCGAAATCCAAGCGCAACGTCATCGACCCCGAGGCGATCATCGCCCGATTCGGGGCCGACACCGCGCGCTGGTTCATGCTGTCCGACAGCCCGCCCGAGCGCGATGTCGAATGGACCGAGGCCGGGGCCGAAGGGGCCGCGCGGCATCTGCAACGCGTCTGGCGGCTGGTGAGCGAGGCGGCGGAGAGCTTCGGCGATTCGGGCGGTTCCGCGACCGGGGCGAGCGCCCTGCGCAAGACGACCCACCGGGCGATTCGCGCCGTGACCGACGACATCGCCGCTTTCCGCTTCAACAAGGCGGTCGCGCAGCTCTACGGCCTGACCAACGCCATCGGCAGCGACAAGGGCGAGAACCCCGCCGATCTGCGCGAGGCGGTCGAGGCGCTGATCCTGCTGATGGCCCCCATGACGCCGCATCTGGCCGAGGAAGCCTGGCTCGCGCTCGGCAAAGCCGACCTGGTGGTCGAGACGCCCTGGCCCGAGGCCGATCCCGCCCTGCTGGTCGACGACACCGTCACCCTGCCGGTGCAGGTCAACGGCAAGAAGCGCGCGGAGATCGAGGTCGCCGCCGATGCGCCGAAGGACGAGATCGAGAAACGGGCGCTGGCCGAGGAGGCGGTGGTGAAACTGCTGGACGGGGGCAGTCCGAAAAAGGTGATCGTGGTGCCGGGGCGGATCGTCAATGTCGTGCTCTGACCGCCGTCTCTTCCTGCTCGGCGCGCTTGTGCTCGGCGGCTGCGGCTTTCGCCCGCTCTATGGCGGGGGGGCGAGCGCCGGGCCGGGGCGGCTGTTCCAGTCGGTGCGGATCGAGCGCGAAGGCGGCGAACAGGGGTTTCGCCTGCACCAGTCGCTGATCGAACGCCTGCGCCCCGCCGCCGGAAACGCGCCGCTGGTACTGTCGACCACGACGCGGCAGGTGCGCACCGCGCTGGCCATTCAGGAAGACGATCAGGTCACGCGTTACAACCTCCAGCTCGTCACGCGCTATGCCCTGCGCCGGGTCGGCGCGGCCCCCTCCGCCGCGTCGCTGGCCGAAGGTGAGGTCCGGTCGGTCGCCGCCTACAATGCCCTTCCCGCCTCGCAATACGCGACGCTGGTATCGGAGCGCGAGGTGCTGCGCCGGGCGGCGGAGGAGACGGCGGACAAGATCGTCAAGCGTCTCGCCGTCGCCTACGACCCGGCCTGGGGGGCCTGACGCGGTGGCGAAGATCGCCGCCTCCAAGGCCCGCGCCTATCTGAAGAAACCCGGCCCCGGCCATCATGCGATGCTGCTCTACGGTCCCGACGCGACCCAGATCGCGGCACGGCGCGACGAGGCGATTCGCGCCCATCTGGGCGGCGCGACCGACGACCCGTTCCGCTTCGCGCGGCTGGAGGGGGACCAGGTGCGCCGCGATCCCGCCCTGCTGGTCGACGAGGTCAACGGGATGAGCTTCGGCGGCGGGGACCGGGTCGTCCTGCTCGCCGGGGCCGCCGACGGCACGACCCCCGCCATCGCTGCGGCGCTGGAAACGATGGCGGGCGGAGCCGTGCTGATCGTCACGGCGGGCCAGCTCGCGGCGTCGTCCAAGCTGCGCAAGCTGTTCGAGGGGGCGGGCAACGCGCTGGCCCTGCCGTTCTATCCGGCGGAAGGGTCGGCGCTGGAGACGGAGTTTTCCGCCATGCTCGGCGCGCTCGGCGCCCCGCCGGTCGGCCCGGATGCGCGGGCGGCGCTGGGCGGCGTGTTGGCGGGGTTCCAGTTCGGGGAGGCGGAGCGATTCGCCGAGGTGCTGGCGCTCTACACCGTCGAGGAGGAGACGGTGACGGCCGACGCGGTCCTCGCCTGTGCGCCCCCGGCGGCGGAGGCCGATTTCGACACCGCGATCCAGGCCGTGGCCCAGGGCCGCCCCCGCGCCCTGCCCTCGCTCATGGAACGACTGGACACGCAAGGGGCGAGTCTGCCGGGGCTGATCCGGGTGCTGGCGATGTACTTCCAGCGGCTTCACCGGGCGCAGGCGATGATGGAAGCGGACGGGATGGATGCGGGCACGGCCATGGGCAAGCTGCGCCCGCCGATCTTCTGGAAGCTGAAGGACACCTTCGCGTCCCAGTTGCGCGCCTGGCCGCACGGCGCGGTCGAGGAGGCGCTGGCCCATATCGGTACGCTGGAAGCGGATCTGCGCAGCGGGCGCGCCCTGCCCGAGCGCGCGATGATCGAGCGGGTGCTGATGCGCATCGCCATGACCGCGCCGGGGGCGCGGGGGCGGGGTTAGAGTGAAACGCGATCAAGTTGGGTCATGAATTGCGCCAAGAGCCGCGCATTTCATGACGCTCTTTGGCTCAACCTGATCGCGTTTCACACTAAGTAGCGTCGTTGCGGATCGCGATGACGATCTCGTCGGACAGGCGCGCGAGGGCCGCCGAATGGGCACGGGTCAGCGCGTCGAAGCCCGGCGCGGCGGTCGGCACGCTGATGTCGAAGCCCTGCGCCGAGACGGTCCTGCGGTCGTCGAGGCGCACGATCTGGAAATCGCCGCTGAAATCCATCGCCCCGCCCGGCGTACCGATGAAGCGGTCGACGGTGATGTCGATGCGCAGCACCGGCTCGATCGCGCGGCCCCACGGCTCGACCACGACAGGCGCCCCGATCGATTCGCGCAAGGCTCCGGCCAGCGCGCGGGTCATGGCGCGGGCGGGTTCGTCGGCCCAGCGGTCCTCGTCGGCCAGCGTGACCGCCCCGGACGGGCCGATATAGGCGATTTCCGCGGCGCGCGCGTAGAGCGGCAGGTCCAGTTCTCGCAGGGCCACGGTATCGCCCGCGAAGACGACCCGCTCCGCCGGGGCGGGCTTCGGGAGCAGGTAATAGCGCGTCTGATCCTCCGGGCCGGGCGTGGTGCAGGCGGTCAGAAAGGCGGCGAGGGCGAGGGCGAACAGGGTGCGGATCATCGTCATTTCCCCAGAAGGAGCGAGTTGGGCCGACGCTCGATGGTCGCTACGAGGGCGGTGATCGCGCGGGCGGCGTCGCGGATCTCGCGGATGGTCGTGATCGCCTCGTAGTTGAGTTCGGAGCCGACATCGAATTCGGACAGGACCGAATCGGCCCGGGCGGCGAGCGCGCTGACCTGCGGCAGGACCGTGTTTATATTGGCCGACAGGGCCGTGAACGCGACCGAGGCGTCGTTGAAGGAGACGAGCGAGTCGTTGAAGTTCGCGGGCACGTCGCGGCGCTGGAGATCGGCGATGGTCACGCGAATCTGGTCGAAGGCGGCGGTGATGCTTTCGGGGAGCTGATCGGCGCCGGGGGCCGAGAGGATGCGGTCCATGCTGGCGATCAGGGCGTTGGCCCGCGCCAGCGTCTCGTCGACCGGCAGGGTGCGGATCTGCGCGGCCAGCGCCTCGATCTGCGTCAGGACGGCGGGCACGCCCTGCACGGCGGTGGTGATGCCCCCCGCCGTGGTGGTCGCCGCGTCGAGGGCGGCGGCGAGGCGCGCGGCGATCTCGGCCTGGCGCAGCTCGGCCAGTACGCCGTCGATATTGGCCAGCGTTGCGGTGATGGAGGTCGGCACGGCGCGCAATTCGTCGGAGCGGACCAGCGCGCCGGTATCGAGCACCAGCGTCTCGGCCCCGGCGACGAGCCGGTCGAGCGGCAGGTCGGCCACGTTGGCCGCGGCGACGGTCAGGCGGTCGATCAGGTCCGGCGCGCCCTTGGCCGCCGTGTCGATCGAAACGGCGGCATCGCCCGCGCGGGCCAGCGCGTCGGCGAGGTTCTTGGCCGCCTCGGCTTCGGTCAGGTCGTTGAGCAGGATGCGCACATCCGCGAGCGCGGCGGAGACATCTTCCGGCAGCCGCGCGATTTCCTCCGACCCGACGACCGCGTCCGCATTGCGGATCAGCGCGGTGGCCGATGCGATCAGATCGTCGAGCGGCAGGGCATTCGCCGTCTCGCTCAGGTCGGCGAGGTTGGCCATCAGGGTCGGGGCGCTGTCGGCGGCGGCGCGGATGGATTTGGCCGCCTCCCCCGCTTCGGCCAATGCCGTGGCGAGGTTGGCGGCGGCATCCGCATCGCGCAGGTCGTTCAGGATGGCGCGGATATCGGCCATGGTCGCGGCGATGCCGTCGGGCAGCGCGGCCACGCTGTCGGAGCCGACGAAGGCGTCGGCATTCTGCACGAGGGTCGTCGCCGCCTCGACCAGATCGTCGAGCGGCAGCGCGTTCGCCGTCTCGCCCAGACTGGCGAGGTTGGTCATCAGGGCGGGGGCGCCGTCGGCGGCGGCACGGATGGATTTGGCCGCTTCCCCCGCTTCGGCCAGCGCCGTGGCGAGGTTGACGGCGGCATCGGCGCTGCGCAGATCGGCGAGCAGCGCGCGCACGTCGCCCAGCGCGGCGCTCAGGTCGTCGGGCAGGGCGGCCACGCTGTCGGACGCGACGAGCGTGTCGATGGTGAGCATCGCATTCGACGCGGAGGTGACGAGGTCGTCCAGCGGCAGGTCGCGCGCCGTCTCGCTGAAGACGGTCAGGTTGGCGACCAGTTCGGGCGCGCTCTCGGCGGCTTCGCGGATCGAGGCGGCGGCGGCGCCCGCTTCGGTCAGGGCGGC
>ENA-ORXT01006235-ORXT01006235.1-marine-metagenome-genome-assembly--contig:-NODE-6235-length-11186-cov-11.970834_pt1 | contig 11186 bp, 4 predicted proteins | sample MGYA00237868_ERZ511482 | MGnify/ENA metagenome assembly ERZ511482
GGCGCCCGCCGAGAGGAGGAGCTCGGGGCGGCCCGGCACGCCCGCCACCGCCGTCACGGCGGCGGCGGCCGACGCCGCCGCCGCCGCCGCCGCCCGCGCCGCCGCCGTCGAGTGGCTGCCGGCCGGCCGCAACCGACGCAAAGCGGCTCTCCCCAGCGCCGTCGGAGGCGGCCGCGGCGCCGCCTCCCCGCCCCCGCACGGCGCCGCGCCTGGCACCCGCTGACGAGTAGCCACTGCTCCGGCCGCTTCCGCCGCCGCCAGCCCCGGCGCTGCTGTACCCGCGGCTGGCGCCGTTGCCATCAGCGCCACCCACGGCGTCCCGACTGCGGTAGCCACCGCCGCCACCGACGCCACCCCCCCCGCCTCCCCTCGAGCCGCCGCCGCTGCGGTAGCCGCCACGTCCCGACCCCCGCCGCCGCCCCGACGGTGGCGACACGTTGCTCGGCCGGATGGCCGGAAACTCCTCATCAGACGACGGGTAGGCCGACGCCTTGTACACCCACTGGCGGCCGGTGCGGTTGCGTGCCCGCTCCGCCGGCGTCAACTGGGTGGCAAAGTCAATGGCGCTGACCGACTCGAGCAGCCGGTCCGCGTCGATGAAGGGGATGAGGACAACGGCTTCCCAGGCGTTGCGCTTGCCATTGGGGTCGACCTCAAAGTCGGGCGGGTAAAAGTCAATGACCGGCGACGTGGCTTCGACCATCAGCGCCTGGAAGGGAGGGGGGAGAAAGTGCGACGATTCGGGCGGCAGCACCGCCAGCAGCTGCGTGACGGGGGGGAAGGGGCGGCCCTTGCGGAAGCGCACCTTGAGCGACCGCAGGCCCGTCATGTCCGTCGCCAGCGGCGCGTAAAAGGCCGGGTAGAACCAGTTCCATGACGAGCACCCCTGGTGGTAGTACTGGAGCACCCAGTGGAGGCCCTCCAGGTAGTGCGTCTTGAGGGCGGTGAGCGCCTCAATATCCACTTCTGGGTCCATGTCGAGCTTTTCCCGATAATAGTGAGAGCGGTAGGTGGCCTCCTCCACGTACGCGGGGACGCCCTCCTCCAACCCCCGCGCCCGAAAGTATTGCGACTCGGATTGGGAGACAAAGGAGAGGAACTGCTCGAGCCGCCCGGGGTGGAGCCGGTGGGACTCGGTGAGGTAGCCACGCCAGCGGGGCAGCAGTGCCTTGTACGAGCGGAACATGACGGAGAGGGCGCCCTCGGCAATGTCCAGGTGCGGCAGGTTGGGCACAAAGTCGTTGCCAACGAGCATGCACATAAAGACAAAGTCGTCAACGACCCGCCGCACCTGGTACTGAAAGGCCCCGTCGCCGGCGGACCCGTCTGGGGCGGTGCGGCGGACTTCCTCGACGCACCCCTTGAACTCGAGGTAGAGCATGTCCCGCAGCAGCGCAATTTCCAGCAGCTGAAACTCGTCCGCGTCCGAGTCGTCCCCCTTCATGACTGGCGTGCGGCGCTTGCCGTTGCGGAACTTCATCTTCTCCCGAAGCAGCGTAAAGTGGGGCGCGTGCGTGACCAGGCCGAGCATAATCAGGTCCGCGTCGAGGCCGTACATGCAGTGGCGGGTGGCCGGGCTGGCCGCCTCCGACGCCTGCCACGAGCGGATGTAGTCCATAATCTTGTGCTCGCCCTCCCCCGGCACCTCCGAGCCGCTAAACACGACGCTGCAGCCAGCCTGCCACGCGGGGTCCGTTTCCATCTTGAGCGCAATCCACTCGCGGAAGCGGTCGGATAGGTCGGCCATAAAGGCCGTGCCCGGCGTGATGCAGTTGGAGTCAAACGGGCGCCCCTCTGGAATGTCGTCGCCCCGCGCAATGGCCTCGGACAGGTTGCGCTCCGCGTCTTTGGCCGACCGGAACCGCCGGGACCGTTGTTGGTTCATCTTGGCGCGTGGTGCCACCCCATCGACGGCCAGGAAGAGGAGTTTGGACGGCTTGACGATGCGGAAGAGGCGGTCCGTGTAGTGGAAGATGCGGGAAAACATCAGCTCTTCATCCATCGCTACCACTTCGTCATCGTTTGGATGTGTACATTGGTGAATGATGCCGTTCATGTCGAGGTAAAAGTGGTCAAACGTCTGCGTCTCGTCCAGCCGCTGGTTGATGAGCGGGTAGCGGTCGGAGAGCCAGCGGAAAAACTTGGGGATCCCCATCGCGGGTGACCGCGGGGGGGAACAGCTGCAGTGGCAATCAGACGATGGAGGGGGGGAAGGAGAGGGGAGGAGCGGCGAGGCCCACCGCCGCAGGCCGGGGAGGCGGATGGTGGCGCGCCGGTGAGGGGCACCGCACCGGCACGGTGCAGTAGGCCGCTTGTGGGATACATCACACGAAGCGGTGGAGCGTCTTTGCGCCGGCGACTTGGCCGTGCGAGGTAGCCGAGATCAAGTAGCACCAGCGTAGTTGAGAGGAGTGAGGTAAATCGAACACGCATGACGCGCTACTTTCTCCCCAAATGTCCAAGGTACAACAATGTACTTTTCGTGCGCATCTGGGACTCCACGCAGAGCCGAGCCGTCGCGCCCGTCAACCCCCGTTTCAAAGCCGCTGGTGGCCCGCTCTCGCGGAGCCCGGGGCTCAATCCGCCCCCGCCAGCGCCGTATCTCTCGACTCGACTGTGCGTCGCGGTCGCCGACCTCCCCGGCCACCCGACGCTCGCCGCCGCCGGCCGCGTTTTTGTTTGGTGTCGGGCCGCCTTCCCCCATAGCCGCCCCCACCTCAAGCTCGACGACCCTTGATACCCTGGACTTGTGGTCCACGGCTTTTTCCCCCTGGTCCCCGTGTGCGCCCGCGCCCCGCCATGATGCGTGGCGCTCCGAAGCCGCGGGCGGCGGCGGCGGCAGTGCCCGCCGCCGCATTCCTCACCCCACCCCCTTCAGCCGCGCGGGGTGGGGCGCGGCGGTCTGGCTTTTTGGCTGCCGGCCTGCCGTCGACCGCCCCCCGAGGCCTCCGGCGGCTGGCTGCGGCGCCGACGCGTGCCTGCCGCCTCCCACGGATGGTCGTTGACGGCGACGGCCCGACCGCTGCGGTGCCGCCGCCATCGACAGACGTGCCGACGGCGGGGGGGGTGAGCCAGCTTACCGGGCCTGCGCGGGCGGCCAAGGAGGAGAAGATACGGAAGGCGCAATCCGAGGCGGACCGGCTGAAGCAGCTGGCGGCGGAAGCTCGGTACGCTTGAACGCGGGTCGGCCGCGCGCCGGTTTTCTTGGGGGGGGGGGAGAGTGCGCTGGGTTTTTGCGTGGTGTCTGCTTTGAGGGGCTCGTTGGGTGTCATGGAGACGGCGAGGTGGCCGCTCCTATGCTTGTGGCTACTGCGGCGAGCACCGCACCAGCGGAGCGGGCGGGGTTTCGGGCGTGGCTACATGGCGTCCCGCCTCGGCTGCATGCTGCATATCCGCCATGGTCGGAGTGTGCTGACCTTCCTTTCGACGGTTTGGCGTGGCTCCCCACGCGGTCTTTGATGTGTATCCTTGCTTTCCTACCGACTGCCCCTACTTGTTTGGTTTGTCTTCTCTCCCCTCGCTGATAGGCTGGAAGCGGAGCGCGCGACGCTGATTGCTGAGCGCAAACGGCTTGACATGGAGAAGTCCAGGTTAGCTAAGGAGAAGGCCCTCGCCGCCGCCGCCGCTGCCGCCAATCCCGGCGTCGACTCGTCGGCGCCACTCCCCCCCACGGCAACGACGCATTTGCCACCGACGGCCCCCACCGACGAGGCCGACGCGACGACCGACGCGGACGATGAGCAGGCGCCGCTGCGGGGCATTGCCAAGTTCCCCTCGGTCCTCGCGGCGCAGCTGGAAGCGATGGGTGTGGAGTTGCCCAACGTCACGGAGGAAACGATTGGGATCCTCAAAGATAAGGTCATCTCGATGGACGTTTTTTTCGTGACGGGCGTCGATCGCTCCCTCTTTTCAGAGCGCGTCGTCTTTACGGGCAACTTGCGGATGTCCCCAGAGGAGGCGCTGCGGTTGCTCAACGAGGCGGTGGAGGAGGTTGGCCTCGCCACGACCGTCCGCCTGTTTATGATTTCCGAGGAAGCGGCACGCGACGTTGGCGGCAGCGGCGGCGGGAGCGTCATTGACCTCGGCCGCAGCAGCGGGACGAATGCGGTGCGGGGCGGCGGCAGCGTCATGGACGTGGACGATGAGCCCGAGGGCGACGGCTCCCGCCCGTGCATCGTTGCCCTGCCGTACAGCGACAAGCCCGACGTGTCGGGCCTCCGCCCGTCGGTCGTGGCGTTTTGTTGCCTCCTCGTTGCCGCCGTCTCGACGGGCAGCTACGGCATTAGCGCGTTTGCAGCGTCGCCGGGCTTTGCCGCAGCCATCAATGGCGGCGACCTGTCGGTCCTCTCCCGCACCGTGCCGATGAGCGCGGCGACGGCGGTGATTGCGGTCGTGCACGAAGTCGCCCACCGGGTCGTGGCCGCGGTTCGTGGCGTCAAGCTCGGGCCTCCCTTTTTCGTGCCGTCCCTGCAAGTCGGCAACTATGGGTCGGTGACGCCGTTTGCGGATTTCCCGCCGACGCGCTCGCACCTGCTCGACGTGGCCCTTGCGGGGCCGATTGCGGGCTTTGTCGCCTCTGCCGCGTGCCTCGTCACAGGACTCGTGCTGACCGGCTCTGCGTCTGCGTCGGCAGCGTCGGCGGTGGCGTCTGGGGGCTTTGGCTTTGCCGACTCCCCGCTGGCGCTCTTCCCCGTCGTCCCCGCCGCCCTCTTCCGCGCCTCTGCGCTCGGCGGGTACATTGTGCAGGCGCTCCTCCCCGGCGGCGTCATTGGCGTGGACGGCCTCGTGACGGTGCACCCGTTTGTGCTTGCGGGCTACACGGGGCTCCTCGCCAATGCGCTCAACGCGTTGCCGATTGGGCGGCTCGACGGGGGGCGGGCGGTGCTTGCCGCGTTTGGCCGCGCCACCGCCTCTGCGGTCGGCGGCGTGTCGCTGACGCTCCTCGGCGTGGCGACGGTGTTTGGCGACTCGCCGCTGCTGCTCGCGTGGCTGCTGTTTGTGCTCTTTCTGCAGCGCGACGACGATGTGCCGTGCCTCAACGAGGTCACCGAACCGTCGACGGCGCGGACGGTGGCGGCGCTGGTGATGCTGGTCGTTGCCGTGGCGATCCTCCTCCCAATGCCCGTGTCCGTGTCGGTGCCTCTCGCGGCGGTGACGGACCAGCTGTGAGGGATTGTCTGCATGACACGGGGTGGGGTCGGGAGAGGTGGGGGGATGGGGAACGTGTAGGTGCACGCGTGGGTTCAAAAAATGGGCTGGGCTTAGCGTCTGCGTCAGGTGCATGGGTGTGACAAACGGGTGGTCCTGTCGAGGTGTTTGCTGGGCAATGCTGTGTGGGCGAATCGTCTGCATGGCCGACGGTGTGGCCCGGAACACACTGCGAATCGATCCGGTCCTGCCTCGGCAACCCCGTGCTTGCAAACAGGCTCTTTCCGTCACGCCCTGCCAGTCCCACCACCCTGCCAGCCCCGCCCCACACCTTCCCTCTTACGCTTGCGCCTAGAGGGCTTCAGGCCCCCCTTCCCTCTACAGACTTGCCCAAAAAAGCAGCCACCCACGGCCAACCGCCCGCCAAGAGAGCAACACAAATGAATATACACACACGCACGCGGCCTCAAGTCTGCATATCCGCCGGCCCCTCGGCAGGTGCGTCCGCCGCGGGGGCCGCCTCTCCGGCCGCCGCGTCTGGCGCAGCCGCCGCCGGTGCGGCCGCCGCATTGTCACCGTCGCCATCCTCCTCCTCATCATCCGACGCCGGCGACGCCGCGTCGAGCGCGTCAATGTACGGCTGCACGGCCGCGTTTTCCAAAACCCGCATCCCCGACCCGTCCGTGCCGACAATGGCAATGGCCGTATTCTTGGTCGTCAATTCCGTGTCCTTGGACGACGCGACGGTCTCGCGGAGGGCGGTCACTGCCGACTGGATGAGCTCCTCCACGCCCGCCTCGGCGAGCGTCGTGTAGGTGCGTTCGAGGTACGTCTTGGCCGACTGGGAGCGGGCCCCAATCGCCATGGCGAGGTACTCAAAGTAGTTGCCCGACGGGCACGTCTGGTACAGGTGCGGGCCATTCTCGTCGACGCCGGCGACGAGCAGGCCGACGCCAAATGGCCGCTTGGAGGCGCGCTGGGTCGAGATCTGGGGGGCGGGAGGAGGCACGAAGGAGAGGCCGGGCAGTCGGGAAATATGCAACGAATCCAGAGTTCAAGTGCCAGGGAGCTTCGTCAGTGATGCGGCGCACTTGAGGGCAACCGATCAGGGGGTGTCAGTCGGCTGCACAGTCCGCGTATGGTCACGCACACGGCGCGGCGTGACGACTACCGTCCCAGCTGCTGTCGCTCACCTCCATCGCATCCCCCAGAGACCAGCCATGTAGCCACACCCACAAACAATCAACGACACGGGCAGCAGCACCATCCTCGCGCGCCACCCCCCCCACATACCTGGCACTTGTCGGCGACTTGCAGCACCAGGCGCCCGACTGGCATCGGCTCGTCATACATGAACTTGTGATGCTGCGTCTCCGTCCGCATGTAGCGCGACAGCACGCGCGCGTCAGCGGTCAGCCCCGAGATGGCAATAACCACGTGGTCGTCAATCGCAAACAGCTTCTTTTGGTCCCCCGACAGCTCCGACGCAAAGCGCTTGAGCGTGGCGAGCACCACGTGCGTCTTGGAGCGTACGCCGACAGAGGCGGAGCCCTGCTTCACTGCCTCCATGGCGTACTCCACCTGGTGCAGGCGCCCCTGCGGGGAGTAGGTCGTAATGTCCGTGTCATACTGGTTGCGGAACATGGTGCCGGCGGCGGCGGCGGCCGGTGTGGCCGCACGGGGGATGAAGTGCAGGGATGATCCGGCGAGGAGGAACCGACGCAAGCGCCAGTGGCGGTTGTAGTGGGAGTCGGAAGCGCAGACGATGCCGATCGGATGCGGGGGCGGGGGGCGCGTCGCAGCCGAGCGCGGGTGCGATGCGGGCCGGGTGGCAGGGAGGCGGTGGCGCTGGCTGCCGCTGTCACCGTGCTCAGAGACAGCGATGCCGGTGGCTGCGATTTAGGCACTCGGATCGCCCCTCATGGCACAACCAAACCTGCATTGATAGTTGGTACTGATTCCAGATTTTTGAGTGAGCTGTCGGATCAACTCGCCCTGCCCGTGCTCGCCGTGACGACTCGTCGGCGCGCGGAGTGTCGATAATGCCAGGGTTCGGATCTGATTAGGTAGGGTTTGTCCTGGGTTACAGGGTTTGTCCTGGGTTAGGGGGGGTTTGTCCGGGGTTAGGAGGGGTTTGTCCGGGGTTAGGGGGGTGCGTCAGTGATGGGTTTGGATGGGGGGAGCTGACAGTTCTGACTGCATGGGGCGCAGGGGGTGCTTTTGAACGCTGGCTCGGGATGCGGGCGGCCTGACCAGGATTCAAATTTGGATCCTCACGTGCCTCGTGTGGCTGTCCGCGACCAGGGACGTCGCCGCGATGGGCCGCCATCCCCGTCCCACCCCTCCGATCGGCGACTCTTATCATCGTCGACGGCCGCCGTCCGGGTGTCGCCGACCCGGCTGCTACACCAGCACCATGTCGCGTGGCGGACAGCTGGACAGGGCCTCGTCCGTGGTCCACGGCCAACCGCCAACAACCTCCCTGCCGACCGCCTCCCTCCCCTCGCGGTGGGCATGACCACAATGCTTCGGGAGCAAAGGTTCTTGCGTTGGTCGAGCCAGCAGTAAAGTCGGAAACTGGGGGGCGTACTCAGCCTGCCAGGCGTTCTGGCCCGCATGTGCGACCCAGTCATGGCCAAAACTGTGTCCAGCTGAGGCACTCGGCAGTACACTAGGCAAGATGGCCCAAACCAAAGTGTGTGCAGTTTCGAAACTGTGTGAAGCCGGGATGGGCCGACGGCGGCGCGGGGCGTCGGCGGCGGAGCGATGCCCGCGCCACGGCGCCGCACACGCGGCGACAGGGAGGAGAACCGCGCCTCCCATCGGGCGGCGCGGCAGCCCGTGGCGGGGGTCGGCCCCCCCGCCGCGCCCGCAACCACCCCGCCCGCTGCCGCCAACCTGCCGAGTGCGCGGCGGCGCCGCGGGTGTTGGCGGCACCGAGGTGGCGCGACCGACCCGCCAACCGGTGGGTGTTGGCGGCGGGTGGCGGCGGCGGTCGGCGCCGACCAACCGGTGGCACACGGCGCGTGATGAGAACAGCGGGGAGGGGTGGAGGGGGGGGCGCAGCTGCCTGCCGCCCACGCGCGTTCCGGAAGCGGTACTGCTGGCAGCAATGGCGGAGCAGCGGTGCGCGCCCGTTCCCGCGGCAGCCGCGGCTGTGGGGCCACGCTGCGGCCGGCACGGCCGTCTGTGGCGGCTGCCGCGGCCGGCGCGCGCCTCGCTGGGTTGGCCGACGGCTGGCGGTAGCCCGGCGGGCGGCACAAACCGCTGTCGGCGCCGCCGCCGCCTTTCCTGCGGCCCGCAGCCGCTGCGGCAGACGCGCGCGCTGCGCGCGGCGACGAGGCGACGGCGGCCGCACGGGTGGACAGCGGAGGGGCGGTAGTCAGCCCCGGCCGCGACGCACGATGTCGTCGGCACCGCCGCCGGCGTTGGAGTGGCGTGGCCGCCGCATACCGTTGGCGGCTTGGCGGGTCGGGGGTGACCACTCAGTGCGACGGTATTGCCGCGGCGGCCGCAAGCGGCAGGAGCGTCGCACGTGCGGTCGTCCCCGCACGTGCGGCCGCCGGCCGCAGCAACAGCGGGGCGCGGTGGGCTGGGGGGGTGGGAGACGGGGGATGGCGTGGGGGGGGGGCGGGTGCCTGCGCGCACTGGCGGTCAGCAGCTCGTGCCGCCGGTTGGGACCGGATCGACGTGTCTGCCGCGTGCCCCGCGCGGGCGGTCTGGCGGGTGGCAGGCCGGGCAGGCCGGCAGGCGGGCAGGTGGGGAGGCAGTCGAGCCCCGGTGCCATGCACTGTCATGGCAGAGCGGGCGACGGGCGATGGGGGGCCCCCTCGTCGCGCGCCTCGTCACCCGCCGTCCTTTTCCCGTTGCCGCCAGCGCGGCGTCTGTGCGCCGCGGCCGCGGTGGGCGCGTTGGGGCGACGGGGTTCTGAGGGCTCGTCGACTGCTGCGCTCTCGTGGGGGGGGCGCCCCGCAACGAGGCAGTGGCGACGGCTCGACCGCTGCGCACGCGGTGCGCCGCGGACATCGCGTGGGACTCCGGGGGGGGGTGAGGGTGCCGCTGGTGGGGGGGATAGCCCCAGGCGATGGGGCAAGTAGCGTCGCCGCCGCCCCGCGTGGCTGGCGACGCAGAAGCAGCCGACGGCAGCGGAAGAGCAGGGGGGTGGCGGTTGTGGCGAGTCTGACGGGGGGGGGTGCGCTGCGCTTCTAAGGCAGTAGCGCCTCTGCACGGTTGCCTTGTTGCTGTTTACTTCTTTTTGACATTCCCTTTTGCAACACGTTTTGAGGAGGCACGCGCCGAGGCTGTTCGTTGCGCTTTGCGCCGTCTTTAATATGCACCTGTGTGCGTGTGTATAGTTTCGGACCTATACGACAGTTCGCTTCAGCGGTCGATGCGGCGGCGCGTCGCTCCGCAGCCTTGTGGAATCCGGCCGGCGGGACCGTCGGGCACCGACCGCCCGCCGTGCCTGCCGCGGTCGCACGGCCGTTCCCCACGCCCCCCCCACCCCCCCCCCCCCCCCCCCCCCCCGCCCCCGCCGCCGAAGCCACCCATCCCCCCCTCCCCCCGCCACCGCCGCCGCCGGCCGTCAACGACCCAGCGTCGCCAGCTGTGGCGCTCCGCCGCCCCCACCCACGCCGGCGACGGGAGAGGTGTCGGCGTCGCGGCCGGCGGGACACCCTCCTCCCCCCCCCCCCCCCCCCCCCCGCCCTGCGGCTGAAGCGCACGGTGGCGGTGCGGCTCGCTGCGTCGGCTGCCGTCGCGGTGGCGACTATATGCGTCCACGGGGCCGCCACGTCGCGGTCGGCGGCCGCCGCCGCCGCCGTGGCCCGTGTGGTCGTCGTGTGGGGTGCGCCGCTCCAGCGGTGATGGAAACCTCATCGGCGGGGACATCAGGGTCACGGTTGGGGCGATGGCCACCGCGGTGGCCATCCCACGCGCGGATCGGCGTCTGGTGGCGCGCGGATCAGGTGCGCGGGGGGGGGCGTCGCGGCCGACTACGGCCGCGACGCGCCGCCGTGAGGTTGCGCCCTGCCCGTGCCGCCGCGCCGCGCGGGGGTATGGACACTGGCGTCGGCTGCGCGGGGGTGTGGCCAGTGGCGTTGGCCACGCGGGGGCCTGTGACCACTGGCGTCGGGCGCGCGCTCGGCACGCACGCGCGCGCCATCGCCGTCGAGGCCACCGTTGCGACCGCTGCCTGTCTGGGCGGGCGTCGGCGACGCGGCCACTGTCGGCCAGAACCACCACCGTGGCTGGCGGCGGCGCCAAGGACAGGGCCGCGCGCGGTGCAGCAGCGGGCGGTCACAGGGGGGGGAGGGCGGGGGGTGGTGGTGGCGCCCCCCCGCCCGTACCCGTGGCGTCAGCGGCGCGTCTGCCCCTGGCGGGGGCGCGTCGCCTGGCACAGGCGCGCGGGCGACGGCGCGGGCGGCCCGCCGCCGGGGGCGAGCGTCGCCGCCGCCGCGGACTCCGGTGAATGACCACTAGCCGGCGACGGCGCGGCTTGGGGTCCTGCAGCCGACGCCGCCGCCGACGCTGCAGAGCGCAGCGTGTCCCCCCCATTTGTCACTGGGCAGCCACGGCCACGCCACGGGGGGGGGCGGGGTGAGACACGCGCACCACACCTGCGGCAGCATGCGCGTCGGTGGCGCCGCTCGCGCCGTCTGGAGGCGCGGCGCGGGGCGGCCGCTCACCCTCGGGCGCCGCGTCGCCGTCTGGCGGCGGTGCCATCCGCACCCCCTTCCCTCCCCACCCCTCAATCCTCCCCCCCCCCACCGCACCGCGAGTGGCGCTGCATCGGCGGCGATGCCGCTGCCGTCCCCGCCGGCATCACCGTCACCGTGGCAGCCGCCGGCATCGCTGCACGGCGACAGCAGCGGCTGGGGGTACGGCGTCAGACGCGTCGGACGGCAGGCGGTCGGGCGTCGGCTGTTCCGGCGCGTCGAGTGCGACCAGCCCGCCGCCGGGGCGGGCCGTGCCGCTTCGCAGCAGCCGGTGGCGCATCGGCGGCCGGTCGCGCTCCCGCACGATCAGCGGGGGCGGGG
>ENA-ORXT01006236-ORXT01006236.1-marine-metagenome-genome-assembly--contig:-NODE-6236-length-11185-cov-16.931401_pt1 | contig 11185 bp, 13 predicted proteins | sample MGYA00237868_ERZ511482 | MGnify/ENA metagenome assembly ERZ511482
AGCATCTGACTCATAATCAGAGGGTCTGGGGTTCAAGTCCCTGTGGGCCCACCTCATTATCAAGGAGTTATGATCAAATATGATCGTAGCTCCTTTTTGTTTAAGAACTTTCTTCGAAGTAAAGTTAGTCTATTTCTATATTCTGGTCAATGGTAAGGATTGTAGACAGTCCTTATTCAGAGTTATTTGTATAGTTACAATAGCTTTTCCAGTAAAACAAGTCTATTTACTTAGTATAGTAGGTAGATTGTTATCCCCTGTACAAGGTGGAGAATGTTTCTTTTCATGTAGATACAGTCATTGAAGCAAGATAAAGTGAAGCATAGTACACAAGAACTAGTATAAGTATTCTACTTTTTACGATAGCAAGAGAAGAATTTAGTCTAACTCACAAAATCAAGTACGGGGATGTTTGAAAAATCAAGATGGGGTATAGGGGATCATTAAGTGATCTCTATATACCCGATACATATATTATGTAGTGAATAACAAGACCAAGACCAAGCAGATGAGAATATCTTAAGGTGTAGATGAAGGAATAAGATTAAGAGCTTTAAACAAGAATAGCCTTAAGTCTGTAAAATCAACAGTGTTCATTTCAAAAATGGCCTCGCCACCACCAACGCTAACAACATGTCTTGTAGGTTTGTCATTTTCTAATATCGTCTCTATAGCAGTGTTACTACATATGCAAGTAGATATGGATGGATATTTGTATTTCTTCTCCTTATATTCAGTCATGATAATATTAGAGGACTTTAAGCATTCGAGTAGTTTACTTGCCTCTTGAACATTAAAATAGTCAATACCTTCAGACTTTACGAAATCATAATTTACCTGTGAATTTGCGGTCCCAAGAATACCTGCGATGTTACCGAAAGCGAATGAGCTGCCTGACTTTTCAATGTCTAATCGTGATGCACTAAATTTAATATGATATGTGGTATCAGTTTTATCATGCTCAAATACTTGCTGAAGTGATGCCGTGATTGATTTCTTTTTAGAAGAAAAAAGAGAGTGTACTTCTCTCTCATATGTAATTAGATGATTCGAAACTTGTTGTGCATAGCTTATTGTAAATCCTGTAATTAACAAAGCAATTAACATTAATATTTTCATAGTATGGTTCTTTTAAAGACTCGTAAGCCAACTTACATAGGATATTTTTGAAAGCAAAATACTTCTTAATAAACATCGTCATAAGTAGCGTTCAAGGTCGCTTGAATGTTGTTCTCAATGTAAAATAAGTTACTATGGTTCATTTTTATCACTTAAGTTTATAAATCTTAAATATAGTAGAGCTTCTATCTTGTTCCGTAATTAATAGGTAATAGAACCCAGTATTCAAATGAGATATATCAATCTCATTAGATGTAGATGCAGAAGTTAGCATCCTACCTAATAGATCAAGTATTTCAACTTTGTAAGATTCGTTATTAGATGTAGAAATGTAGATTTTATCTTTTGTTGGATTAGGGTATATAAGGGTATTGCTATTAATAGGCTCAACTGTATTCGTAGATATTGAAGAGCTACAGTCTGAGGGGTTATCATCGAAGTAAGCTCTACCAACTAAAGAGCAATCAAGAATATACGGATTAACCTTGCCTTGTTGATAGACAGCTTTCAATTCATTCCGTACTATCTCTAATGATTCAGCAGGGTCATTTAAGTGCCACTCATATAATTGATCTTTCATCAGGTGAAAGTAGTCCGGATCTTCTGTATCAGCTTCTTCCTTGTACATGGTGTAGAAGTAGAACACATCTCTTGCTATATCGACTTTTACAGATTCACGAGGTTCGAATAATCCTGAATTGCCAAACCCACCGTTTAGCACCTCACTATACAAACTCTCATCGTCAAGTGGAATATCTCTAAAGATATCAGTCTTATACTCAAGAAGAATGAAATGATAGACTTCCTGTGTGAGGGCTGCGGATGCGGCATATTGTAAAGGAACAAGACGGGTAAATATAATGAAGAGTTGGAACTAACATAAATTCTACTTTATTCAAGGTTATGAAATAATTGATGTATCGAACTTATACTCAAACAAAAAAGCCAAGAGCTAAAAATCCTAGCAAATGTCGGTAAAATATATTTACATACTTACCATCTTATTACTAACCCCTAAAGTTACACATTGTATAACCCCTGAAATATATAATGGAATATCATCAAATTTTAAAGCCAAAATAATTCATGAGAAATTTGATACTCTAAATTTAAAATATGAAAACAACTTTCTGGAGCAAATGTAACTTTAATAAATAATCATCTTGACATAATAAACGAAACAGAAGCCTATTTCTTATTACTAGATACTATCGAGTTAAACCCTACAGATAATTTTGAAATAGTAATAAAGTTCAAAATAATTGAAAACAGAACAGCCCCTTATGCTCTTTATTGGGGAATGCATCCAAACAAACGTATTATGAATGGATTCTATATTCAGCCTGATGACAAAAAGGCTTTTATACGAAGCGTAAATGAAGAAGATATTAGTTTTAATTCTAAAGAGCACGAAGTTAAACCATGGGACTTGAGAGGTGGCTATCACGCCTTAACCATAAGAAAAATAGATAAAACAGTTTATTTCTTTTATAACGGTGAATTTTGTTTTGAGTATCCCTTTGTGGGTTATGAAGGAAACAGAATTGCTATGGGTATTCCAAAGCATACCCATATTCAAATTGATTATTTAAAAGTAGTGCAATTAAATCTTCCAAGAGAACCACTACTCGACAGGATTACAAATTCAATTAAAAATCGTTGGCAAATTATCATTGGACTTTTAGCAACAATCTTAACCATTATTTTTACTATTAATAAGCTTAGAACTAAATCACGCTCGTAAAAAACTCAATAAAAATGAGATGATATTTGTAAGCGATAAATTTTTAGGTTTTCCCCGTACTAGGGTAGGTGTATTATGAATTGATAGAAGAATAAGTCAAACTGGAAAGGATTCCTTCTCTCCTCTCTGATCCCAAGTACAACACCTGCTCACTACAATGGAAAAAGAACAATGCAATATTTATGAATATACCTTAAATTAAGACATGTTTAAACATGCCTCAGAGTCTATTCGGCTGCTTCTCACACTGAGCCTTAAAATGCTCTTAGATTCGATTATACGGCAACAAATTATTCCTTGGTTATCCTTCTCTTTAAAGGACAAAATCAGTCACCAGAGGGCTTTAAAATAGGCTTAAAATGGCAAATATAGTACACCTTTTTACACCTGATAAAAACTTAGGTTACCATCCTTATAAAGTGCATTGTAGGGTCATACACAGCCAAGGAATTTATGTCTAATGGCGAGAAGTCAAACTCACCATTTTTGAGATGTCCTCTTTCATATTTACCTTTCTCATCCCTGTATATTCTACCAGTACCGCAGTCCTGACACAGGCAATCTATCATTATGCTAAATAGTAATTGATATAGCTGATATCTAATCCAAATTACAGTATTCTGTGTAGTTAATTTGATTACTAATTAAGATGGAGTCAACATATTCATGAAATTGAGTGTTTTCTTTCTTTGTTTTTGTTTTCAGCCATTTAAGTTTAATTAAGTTGATTATTTCATCCTGAGATGTAGCTTCAATTAAGGAAATTTTACAATTATATTTCTTTGTCTCATTTACCATAATTAATCTTTCAGCAAAGAATAGTAAGAAATACCCAACTACAAAAACTGAATATAAGGTTAGAAGAATAATACTTAAATTTATTTTCTTTTTAAGGCTAGTTATATCTTTTTCAGTGCTTTGTTTTGCTTCTTGTTTTGCTTCTTGTTTTGCTTCTTGTTTTGCTTCTTGTTTTGCTTCTTGTTTTGGTTCTTGTTTTGCTAATTTATTGGACTTTATCTTTAATGTCTTCCATTCGGTAATAGTATAAATTAATAATACTAAAATGAATGCCATTGTCATGAAGAATAAAAGCTGTATTGAAAGATCAGCTGTATCGAACAAAGGTATTTTCTTGTAAACACGATTTTGCCATCCTGAAAAAATTGAATTAGATGTATTAGTTAAAAATTTTGCAAACCAATCTAATGATGGCTTCACTAAGTAAATTACTATTGTACCTCCGACAACTGCTGCTGATACTGATTTCAATTTCAAACTCTATATTTTATCTTATAAATATTCCACCATGTAAGGTAAATAATAGCACATGAGATTACTTTCTCACTATTCACCAGATTCAAACTATTAGACTAAATTCCTTGCATATTAAAGACGCTATTACTCTAAGAAGTTATAGCCCTTTTATTCCTTTCTTGTTGGGTTTTGTTTTCTTGGTATTGTTGACTGAAATTCCTGTTCTATAAATATTGTTGTCAACCGATATCTCTATATAATACGAACCGTTTTTGAGAAACATTTTTGGCAATTGAATTTCACCATCGACCATCTGAATATCAATAGTGCCTTTGCCTGTGAATATAAGAACATAGGCATTTTGAGTATAAATAATATTTGGATTGTCTTTTTCATGTTTGAGTATTTATAATATTGATTTTATTCAGTTTCTATAGCTTAGACATGCTTACTACATGTCGCTTAATTTCAGTAAGTCATCTTAAATATAATTATTTATTAGCTCTTCTGATCTTAATTCTAGATATTTCACTCTTTCTTCTGATCCCCTCCAAACTCTAATGAAGTGCTCTCAGGTCGCTTTAAAACACCTCTATAGCCAAGTTTATAATGATCAAATAACCTATGATTAGCGGATTTATAAAGTGTATATTTCTATATTTATCAGTTATTTATATCCTTCTTTCTTCTTCTCTAAAAGTGTGCAACATTATGGGGATAAGTCTTTACTTTAAAACTAAAGATATATCCTAAAACATCAAACAACCTAATTAGAATAACATCTTTAATATCAGTATTATCTATCTCTATGAAATTAGGATAGATAAAACTGTCATGTTTAGTTAAGATCATAGTATAACCTTTTTCATATAACTCTTGTAATACAGTATCAACTATAATATCAGATTCTACTGATTGAAGTAGATTTGGTAAATATCTATAGCTATAAGTGTTCTTGAAAGAATGAATAATAGATAAGACTGTTGGAAAATATGATCTTATCAGTGCTATACCTTCAGAATCTTCCTTATATACCTTACCAAATAGAATCTCAAATGTTAGTGACTTACCTATATCTCTACTGCTTTCACCTAAGTTGTTAGCTATAAATTTATAGAGTTCCCCTGATTTGACTAGTTTACAGAAGTGCTTGAAGTCATCAGTATCAATAGAGATATTATGTTCTAGAATATGATTAGATAGCTTATTCTCTAAATGTGGATTCATACAACAGTATATAAATATGACCCACTGACAACAAGCTATATCAAGTTCACTGATAGGCATATTTGATTCATGCCTTAGAGTTGGAAGTAGTATGCTTGGTAGGTTCACTAAGTTAGTGTAAAGCCTGCTATTCTTATCTCTGCTAATATACCAATCTCTATTTTGGATTTTCATTATAGATTGTAGGTAGCTGAATCTTACTTTCCTTCTCCGTTCCTGTAGAAATACTTCTAAGGGTACATAATAGAGTTTCTTGTTGCATTTGATCAGTGTAAATGATGGTTCATAGAACTTATTTAGTAGACTGGTCTTTGACATATTAGTGAGGCTCTTCCACTCATAGCCATTGTTATTTTGTATAGAGTAGACCCTTATCTTGCCAAAGTATTCCTGACGGATATCATCACCAATTTGGCTTTTGGATAGTAGAGCTTCATCGTCATTCGCCAACTGATCTATGATCTCTATAGCTGCTTCTATATCTATAGTGTACTGCTCAAGTATGCTAAGTGTTATATCTTCTAAAGAGCTGCTCTCCATTCTGTCTAAGGAGATTACTATAAGCTCGCCGTCAATATATGATGGATCAATCCAATAGGTCTTAGTCTGTGTCTTAGAGTAGCCTTTAGAGATGTTAAGGATTCCGTCAATCTGAAGCTGAAATAGGATTTTTTTATAATGTCTACCTAGCTCATGCTTCAGAGTTTCAGCTTTTATTCCTATCCTTTCTCCTGTTATACCCGATACTTTTATTGACTTATCGTATAGGTAATTACATAGCCACTTAGCTCTCTGAGTTAAATTAGTTCTATTCCTTGTAGATGAGATCTTTGCTATTGATTCTTCAATTTTGATAGATAGAAGTTCGGGTAATATAATAGTCATATCAAGCTTTGGTTTTTCATTAAAGTCAAAAAAGGAGTACATTATATTTTATTAACGTATGCAATATATGCGCATATTATATACTCATTTCCATGAACATCTATAAGCAGCGAATAAGCCCATCTATTAGGGTTTAGAGAATGGAATCATACTTTAATAGACAAAGCTATCCCATTCCGAATGAGTGAAACTCACACGCTCATTTAGAGTCTAAACTTAAATAGGCTTTTTACTGAAACTGGTTAGTACAGGTCTCCGATAGAGTCTGAGATATAACTATTGATATATTTGTCACTAACAAGTTTTTGTATTTCCTTGTTTTGTTCTACATCAATGTTATCCAGAATTTCCATAGCGGCTTGAGCATGTTTAAAATTCAGGAAAAACAAACATTTTAATTCATTTCCTAAATACAAAAGCTCATACATTTCTTTTATAGTCTCATGGACTTTTCTTTCTTTATTCACGATTAAAAATATTATAATTTAAAAATATTATTTCCACAATTACACGTACATGTTGTTGTCCTGCCTGTTTCATACCATTTTTGTATTGTACATCTAAGTTGCCGTTCATCGTATATGACAACATTATTAGCTGGTATTATATAAGAAGGGGTAACAGCTAAGATTTTTTCTCCAGTCTCAGAGTTCAATTTAGACTTTCCAAAACTTTTGTTTTCAATGTTAACATCTGATAGAAAATTATCTGAGTGGATTGCTGTTAGGTGATCATTCAATATTAATCCCCTCAGCTTATAAGTGTCTTTATATTTCATCGGTTGAATGAAGCCGACTAAACTGGTTATATTCCCAGATTTTATTGCACTTGTCAACGATTTTATCTTTCTCTCAGGCAAATCCAGAGTATATTGAGATACGTCCATTTTACAACCTTGGATTTCAATCTCACCCGTAATGCATCCTTTTAATGCTATGTCGTTTCTCCCAGAACCTTTAAACCCATTGATTTTTTTATCTGTACCAGCTCCTTTCCCGATGAATTCTACTTCTATACAATTGTAGCCATTTATAGGAATATTCCTTATCCAGTTCGCAACATAGTGTTCAACATCCGACGCTCTTTTGTAATCAGCTTCGGGAAAATATTGATTATCTACTTTCATTTTGATTTATGATTATTATTTATGTGATTAAAATTCGAATTGATTGCAGGTGTTCGATATCGATCTAGCATTTCCAAAATATCTGAAAATTTATAGAAGATCTCGCGGCCGATTTTACTGTAAGCTATGACACCTGTATCACGCCATTTTTGGGCAGTTTTACGACTTACCCCTAATTTTTCTTGCAGCTCGCGGTTGGACAAGATCACTCGTCTGGGATCATCTGTGACCTCACATAATCGATCCGCAATTTGTAAGATATTTTGTTCTAATGTTTTAAAATCCATTTGAATACATTTGTGAATACAATGATAAAACAAATTGGATTTAAAAAGTTGTAGTTAATTGATTATCAGGGGTTTATACCGGTAATTACCCCAAAATACTTTTAATTTGCGCCAAATATTCTGACAATTGGGTGCAAGTGTCATCGTTAGTTGAGTCAAAATCATTGTCAATCTTGAACGTGGATTTAAACTTTTTGTAGACTTCTACATCTGCCAATATAAAAGCCTCCATTCCAATCAGGACCGTGGCAACAGTATACATTGATCTATTGCTAATAGACGAGAAATCAATACTTGGACTTGGAGGAGGTGCTTCATTACAGCTTGATATAAAGTCAATAAATTCGGATCTTGATTCTCCTTTCAAATTCTTGTTAATTTCAGTCTTTAATTTGCGTTCAGTCTTTACTGTTGTGTTTTTATACTCTTTTCCCCAAGTTTTATACCCAGTCAATTCTACTAAGAATTTAAACAAGACATTTCTTTCAAGTTTGTTCTTATTAACATCGTCCTTGGTTAGCACTAAAAATATCCAAGCTATTGTTTTTTTCTGTAATGGGGACTCCTTTTTTGTCTTTTGTGGAGGGTGGATACGAACCCAAACACTACCTAAATGAAAACCTCCGTATTCATCATTAAAAAATTGTAAAATATCGCCCAAATAACTCTTCAGAATAAGAGTAAACATAATTTGGTGGATGGATTTGGTTTGTTCTATATTAACTTTCTTAAGATTAAAATCTAAGCTCCCTAAAATTTGATTCAACTCTGGTATGATATCATCACATTTATAATGTTCAACGAATGGAATTTCGGATTGATAATCCCCATGATACATCTCGTTAGCAGGTGACTTAAAACTGGTATCGAAATTTTTAATTAATTGTTGTCCTATCTCTAAACAGTCTGGATCTTGAGTATCTAACCAAGCTTCTATTTCCTTAATGTCTTTCCTTATGTCAATTAGTACTTTCCAAAGTTCTTTCTTACCCCATATAAAAAAATCAGATCGAGTCTTAATATTAAAATTCTCTGTTTTAAGTGAATCAAAATCGCTTATTGATTCTACATAATCTTCTCTTCTAAATTTTATGTGCCTTAATATTGATAAATCGCCTGAGAATTCATCAGGCCATCCGTTGTATATATATGCAATTTCATTAGCATCGTTAGTATTACAGATCATCACTACAATTTAGCCATTCTTTAATCGAAATAGGAATTTTTAATCACTGCTTTTGATCCAGTTTCCTGACAGCACTATCTTTCATTAGATCTATGACCTTTGCATAATGTTGTGTAGTCTTTACATCTTTATGATTTAATATTCCTTTGACTTCTGCATATGTTAATCCCTTAGAAAGAGCGTGAGTCGCCATTGAGTGACGACCAAAGTGAGTAGAAAACTTCCTACTAACACCTGCACGAGCGCCTATTAGCTTCAGATTCTTATTAATAAGGGCAGTACAGCTTTTCTGGTTGTTCAGTGCCGCACCCTCATCATTAATCAATCCTTCATTAAGGAAATCAAAGACAAAGCAGGTCTTCCCATTATTCTTGCTAATCATATCTTCTATAATCTCTCTAGCGTTTCTTGTTAATAGGAGACTCTCATAGACTTTAGTTTTCTGACTATGATATCTGATATGGGAACCATTATAATCAGAATTCTTCAAATGTAGAGCATCACCTATTCTGAGTCCTGTTTCGTAGCAAAACAAGAATATTAACCTTGACTCTTCGATCTTACCCTTTTGATTTATGTTTCGAATCTTATCAATTTCTTCTAGTGTCAAATACTTGCGTTCGGAACTTTCAGTCTTGATCTTGTATCGTATAAAGGGGTTATCGTCTACTTTGATCATTCTATCCCTAACCATAGCATGAGCGACTGCACGAAGACACCTCATATTGGATGCTATTGTATTTACACTATTGGAATACTTACTAATTAGGTGCTGGTGGTACTTTTCACAAAATGTCTCATTAAATTCAGACACAGGTAGCGCCCCATTGACATATTGAGATAGCTTATGCAAGATTCCTTCATATTTAATTTTGGTGCTGTGTGTAATTTTGCCATTACTTTTGTTTGTATCTATCCAATTCCTGAAGTATACTACCACATTTGCATTACTATCATTAAGGAACCAATCTCTGAATTGGCTTATGTTGTATGTTCTATTCAGCTTCTCCAAATCAAGTGCAAACTCTTCAATCTTTGAATACTTTTTCGATAGTTGGGCATTAATGCGTCTGTGGTTCGGATGGCTCGATCTCACCTTAGACTTTGCGTCATTCCAGTCTTTGGGATTAATTTTAATTCCTGTGGTGATCATTGCATGCCTTCGTGACTTTGTAACTCGAATTACGATAGAAGCTAGACCCTGACTGTTAGTTCTTTCTTTTCGACATTTAATATTAATGCTTATCATTTAAAAGATTTAAGTGATGGTAAAACATAGGTATAACATAATATACACCATAAGAACCTTTAATGATTCCAAATGCACAAGCTATTTTAAAGCCGAATAAGAAGTTGGTGGATTACTGTGCATTAGTGGTCTTTAAAGGTTATTTCACCGAATACACTTTAAACCTTGTGGGTCAACCTACTAACTAAAGCAACTCACTGAATATCAGTGAGTTGCTTTTTTAGTTTAAGGTATTTGTTGTCTGTACAGTATATATATTATTTAGCTGACTATCCATGATAGAATCTCTCTAATGACCACCATATAGATTGAATACTACTTATATATGATACTCTTTATCCTGATATCAGATAAGGTCCTTTCTCCAAAATCCCAAAAGTCTATTTCTTGTGTCACCATATTCTGGTTATCATATTCAAATTCTTGACACTTAAAATTGCTATACTTGGTTACCATATTGTCCTGATCATCTACTTCAATCGACTGTGTCGTATGATTTGACTATATCCTCGATCAGAATTATATCTCTCGTCGTATTATAAGTATATTTTATGTGTGACTCCTCCAACTTAGACCCTATAGATTCTTTCAGCCGGTTCCTACTATTCTTGACGAATGTCTTCTGACTTTCTATCTTACCTGACTCCTTATCTTCCTGGCGCTCTGCTTTCTCAAGAATAGCCATTATGAATTAAGGCAAATTACAAATCGATAGTTCACCTGATAAGGGCACCATTATAGACATCTATCTTCCGAAAGATATATGAAGGAAAGTATATAAATATTCTTCGTAGAAAATGGATCGCTAATTGTCAATTCTCTAAAATCGATCTTGAAGACTTAAGGTTACTGGTGTGTGTGGCACAGTGATCATGCAGAAGATGCATTGAAGAAGCTTCAGGCAGTTACGCTAGATATTATACTGATGGATATCAATATCGAAGGAGCAATTTCTGGGATAGAACTTTCTAAAGCACTGAATGAAGTATGTATGGATGTTAGTAATATATTTCTTACTTCTATGTATGATAAATTTACATTTATAGCAACGGTAGATCTTAAATCATTTGATTATTTGATCAAACTGCCAGCCAATCAAGACTCAGAA
>ENA-ORXT01006237-ORXT01006237.1-marine-metagenome-genome-assembly--contig:-NODE-6237-length-11185-cov-4.918617_pt1 | contig 11185 bp, 5 predicted proteins | sample MGYA00237868_ERZ511482 | MGnify/ENA metagenome assembly ERZ511482
CGCCATTCGAAGACGATACAGCCCCGGGCATCGACATACTCCGCAAACCGGTCCAGCACCCCGGGCCATAATCTCGGATCTGCGATCGTGTCGTAAATCTGCGGAATGAATGTGGCGATTTCCCCTGAAGTGGCACGGTCGACCATTGCTCCCTCCCCGAATAATTCTCTTGATACTGCGCCCTCCGAATGCATTTTTCAATTTGAAATCGTCTGAACTGTTAAATATCGGTCACTCTTGTACAAGAATTCAGTGTAAAGATTTGCCATCGCATAAATATCGGCCATGAGAAATCAGGGATCCGGGCTGATAACAACAATGGAGATTGTTCGGCATTCTGCGCATTATTGATTTCACTGGATCTTCAATATGCGATGGCCTTGACAGGCTCCGATGATGCAACCGTTCTTCACTGTGGATCTTTGCAAACCCGTCCCGGCACATCGATGCCGCCGGAGGCGGATACGGAATCGAGGATATTGGAGGCCCCGTACAGCGGCGACAGGGCCGCCGTGATCACTGTCCGTCGTCTTGCGAAACCGCCGCCATGCCGGGCCTCCCATAGAACCCAGCGCCAGTTCCCCGACTTGAAAGGACGATATGGGGGAAGGCCCTTTCGGGCACACGGGTATTTCTGTAGTATCGATGGCAACATCACTGGCGACGTCATACTTCAGCATCTTGATGCCATACGCTCACGAATCTACCGGTGTCAGCCGGTAGTGGTTCAGTCGAAGCTCAAGCTTCGGAATTCAAACAAAGAATCGGACGAATTGGGCATTGTGAATGCCCGCTGACTTTAAGTATCAATTTTTTACTTAACTTGATCGATTTAAAGTGTATGATGTAAACTGTGCAACTGCGATTATGAAGCACATTACCCGTCAGTTTGACAGTGTACGTATGATTAGTGGGAGAGTGATGATGACTGATGATCTGAATGCCGTTCCGAACCAGTCGACTCGTATGGATATCGCAAAACGCATTCGTGATACTGCGTCTCTTTTGGCCAACAAACGTGAAATACCATTCGATCAGAAGAATAACGGGGAAGTGAAAACCGCGATCGAGGGTGCCGATGCGGACATGGTCGCCGCGCATGGCAGTTTCACGAAGGGGCTTCACCACGATGTTTGGGGGCGCGTGAAGAGAGGCGACCTGCGCAAGTTCGTTTCCGAGATCAATCAGGATCAGGGGGGGAGTTCGCCATCGCAATCGCCCTTTCCCGGCACCTATGGCAGCGGCAAGCCCGCACCTTTCGACGCGCCGCTCTACGATGGTGGTTTCGCGCGCCCGCAGGGCAACCCCGGTGGCAAGGCGCGCGGTTGGGAAAGCCCGATTTCCGGCCATGTCTATGACCTCGAAGGCCCCGATGCGGATCAGGTTGCAATGCCTCCGGCACCGTCATTGGGATCCGACGAACTGACAACGGAGGTCGGCGAGGTCTACGGGGCGGCGCTGTTGCGCGACAGGCCGTTCGGTGCCTGGAAAAGCGATGGCAAGGTGGCCGATGTCGCGGATTTGCTGGCCAACCTGCCCTTCTACAAGAACAGTGCGGGGCGGGGCGTCAGCGGTCCCGAAGGCCGCCGCGCCGCCCGCACCCGCGACGGCGCAACCCTCGACCCCGGAACGTTGTTCCGTGGTTCGACAAAGGGGGCACAGCGCGGCCCCTATGTCTCGCAGTTCATGCTGATCGGTAATGCCGAGCGGGCCAATGCCGAAAAGGACGGGAAAAGAATCGATGGCACCTCGGAGGGGATCGCCTCGCAGGACGGCCTGACCCGCGCCCAGTCCTTCGTCCCGACCCAGTCCAAGCTGGCTTACGGCTATGCGGCCGATGAGGCGGTTTACGCCGACGGGGGCTTTATCCGCTATGGCGCGCAAACCATCGACCAGCGGTTTCGCCCCCATGCCGAAGCAATCGACCATATGACCGAATGGACGATGTGGTGCGATGTGCAGAACGGCTCCAACCGCAAGGATATTTTCGACTTCTTCCTTGAGGATGCCAACGGCAAGGCTCAAAGTCGCTTCGTTTCCACGCCTCGTGATCTGGCGACCTATGTGCATTTTGATGCGCTCTACCAGGCCTATCTCAATGCGTGCCTGATCCTCCTGGGTGAAGGGTACAGCAGCGATATCGGCCTGCCCGAAGGGGGCGGCCAGACGCGCGATGCCTTCGCCACCTTTGGCGGGCCGCACATCCTGACCCTCGTTACCGAAGTGGCGACCCGTGCGCTCAAGGCCGTGCGGCGTCAGAAGTACAACGTGCACCTGCGAAGCCGCCCCGAGGTGGTGGCCGCCGCTGTCGCGATGTCCTGGAAAGGTGATCTGGACGACAAACTCGGCGGTCAGGCAGAGCTGCTTGGCAAGATGTCCAAGGCCTTGAAAACTGCGCCTGACGGCAAGCCTTCGATCCTCGAATTGGTCAAGGATCTCAACAAGACGCGGAATGACTGGTGGAACAACAACAACTGGGATGTCGAACTCGGGCCTATCGACGAGAATCACAACGCCCTGCTGCCCATGGCCTTCCCCGAAGGATCCCCGATGCATCCCGCCTATGGTGCGGGCCATGCGACGGTCGCAGGGGCCTGCGTCACGATCCTCAAGGCGTTTTTCGAGATGTACGATACCGGCAATGTGAAGCGGGGTCTGCGGATCTGGGATTACGTGAACAAGGATAACGGCTATCCCGCCGTCAAATGCCCGGTCGAGCTGTTCGGCGACGAAAAGCCGTTGCTCGTGACCGTCGGAGAAAATGGTGACGGCTCGGCCAGGAAGCAGGATGCCCATTACGTTCCCGATCCCAAGCCCGTTGGCGGTGATCCGAGCAAGGCCTACACCAAACTCAAGCGTGTACCGGGCGCAACCGATGTCCTGACGGTGCAGGGCGAGCTGGACAAGCTGGCCGCGAATATCGCCATCGGGCGCAATTTCGGGGGGGTTCATTTCTACACGGATTACTACGAATCCCTGCGGATGGGCGAACGGATCGCGGTCGGCATTCTACAGGAGCAGATGCTCTGCTACCGCGAATCCGTCTCGATGCGCCTTACCTCCTTCGATGGCGACCGGGTCATGATCTGCGGCACGGGTGGCTCGCGTGGGTTGAACGATACGCCGGTCTATGTCTGGGACAAGGACGGCAATGGCGGCACCGAGCAGGCTTACCGCGACTGGTGGACCCGCCATTACGGATGACGGGACCGCCGAGGGGGGTGGGCGGCGTTGCGTCGCCGACCCCTGCCTTTATCTGACACGCGAAGTGTCGTGCACGGGGTGATCCCCTCCTCCCGGAACGGTGTTCTCGGGACCGGGGATGGGTCCATGCGATCGCTCAAGCTGTGACATCGCCGTGCCGTACATGACATTCTGCTGAATCCCGAAGGGGGCCGCATGGCAGCCAATACGAAAGAAGCGCATTCGGAAGATCTTAAAGCAGTCCTGGAAGATGCGCGGAATGCGCAGAAGAAAGGCAATCGTGAAAAGGCGTTGCAGGGTTATCTCAGGGTTGAAAAGGAAGCTGCCGATACGGACATGGCCGAGGACGCCAAGGCCTTTCGATGGCAGATGCAGAACGAAATCGCACCGAACTACATCACGTTGATCGCCAAGATCCTGCTCGTGGTCGGTTCTCTGGTGATCATGGTCACGACGCTGATTGCCTTTCATTCCGACAATGTTCCCAGAAATTTCCTGATCGATAACTGGGGGTGGGTGCTGCTTGCGGGGGTGATCCTGATCGCAACGATCATATCTGCGCGGGGGATCGACATCGACGCGCTCAAGTTGACGGAAAGTCGGCAGAACTTCATTCTCGCTTTCGGATCGATTTTCCTGATCATGTTCACGATGGGGCTGACGGTTTTCCTCAAGATGCAACACCGGATGTTCGTCTACGAGATTCTGTTCATCCTGACGGCCTGCATCCTGCCAGCGGCGACCTACTACCTGTTCCTCAAATCCCGGCGTCCGAGCATCTTGAACGAATTCATAAGCAATCTCAGCCGTTTGGGGTTGCTTGATCGGCGAAAACTCTACGCAGCGCCCGTTGATACGGTCGATGCGGATGGTGAATCCGCGATGCTGATCTTTCGCCAGGGCAAGGCCGGGCCGCCTGCTGCGAAAGAGGGTGGCGCTGTCGATCTGGAAGCCGTGGCCGAGCGACAGATGCGCGTGAACGGGTATTTCCAGCGCTTCGAGGCCCTGTACGGCCAGTTGAGGTTCTCCGACGCACCCGAGGGCGAGCAGGAGCGTGACGGGTTCGTGGGTAAATTGCTGGAGGCCGTCGACGACCCCGACCCCGACAAGAAAATCGAGATGCCGGTCGCCACCGTCTATCTGGCCGATATCTTTCGCGCCAATCTGGTGATCCCGCTTGGTCTTGCGACCATGCTTTCGCTGATCGGCTGGTTCCTCGTTGTCTATCCGCAGATCGACTTCAGCGATGACACCTTGATTTTCCCCAATATCACGGTGATGAACGCCCCTTTGAACTTTGCGTTTCTGGGAGCCTATTTCTTTGGTCTTCAGATGTTGTTCCGGCGTTTCGTGCGGCGCGATCTTGGCCCGAATGCCTATCTTGCCTTTGCAACACGCATCATCCTCGCGGTCGTCGGTGTGTGGGTTGTCGTGCTGTGCATTCCAGAAAAGATGCTGACCGGCGGTACCGATGCAGAAATCTGGCGGAATGCGCTGCTGGTCGTTGCCTTCACCATCGGTGTCTTTCCCAAACTGCTCTGGAAGTACATCAAGGCATTCTTCGTCTATATCGGGCGTGCCAAATCCCTTTTGCCGAATTTCGGATCGGAACAACCGCTCAGTCAACTCGATGGATTGACGATCTGGCATGAAGTGCGATTCGAGGAGGAGGATGTCGAGAACGTGCCGAACATGGCGACGGTCGATATCGTCGATCTGATGCTGCGCACGCAGACCCCGCCGGAACGGCTCATGGCATGGATTGATCAATCCATTCTCCATTGCGCCCTGGGGCCGGGAAACAGCGATCCGAATATTTCGATCAGTACCGCAGCCAAACTGCGCAGCCTGGGCATCCGCAGCGCGACACAATTCGTGGCCAGTACCAAACCGCAAAGCGTGGAGCGCACCGCTGTGGAGAATGCATTGGGCAAGAACAGCACGTCGCTACCGACGCTGACATGTGCAATCGCGCTGGAACCCAACTTTCATCTGATGCGAAACTGGCGCGGCATCTGAAGTGATCCGCCATCAGGCCGGAGAACGGACCGTTGAAAATCGTATGGCGCGCGCATCGACTCACACGAATATCGACCAAGTAAGACCAGTCAAATCGCGGTGTAAAAAATCAAGATTGTGAAATAATATGACGAAATCTGTATTCCAATCCCAGTTCGAGGATACCGAAGCCCTGGACGGATTGCTCGAAACCCCGCCCCCGCAGGCTGAATCCCTTGGCCTGGCGGAAAGTGTCGGAACACGTCTCGATATGGAGGAAGCGGTCGAGCGGGTGAGATCGGGCCGCACCAATCTGAACGATCCCGAACCGGCAGAAGCCATTGTGATGCTCTATGGCTATCCGTCGCTGCTGGTGCAGAAGGGCACCTTCGTCGAACCGGAGAACCAGACGTGGCGGCGTCGCCTCGAACCCGATCGCGCGCGCATCAACCATGTCCTTGCGAATTCGGGGCGTGTCGATGTGGAGGGCCACCGCAGCAAGAAATGGCTCGGAACCGCCTGGCGCGTCGACGAGACGACTTTCATCACGAACCGCCATGTCGCCACGGATTTCGCCGAAGCGATAGCAGGGGGCCATCGCATTCGCCGCCGGATGAAAGTGCGCATCGATCTGGCGGAGGAGCATGAATCCGACGAGCAACTCGAATACCTGATCGGTTCTATCCTGCATATCGAGGATATATCCATCCCCGGCAATGTCGATATGGCCGTGCTCAAGATGCACGCTTCCGCCGCCGATATTGCGGGTGATCCCATAGAGCTGGCCCTGAATGGAAAGGTGCCGGAATTCATTGGCATTGCCGGTTATCCCGCGCGGGACTGGCGCAATCCCGAAGACCCGATGAACCGCATCTTCGGCGGGATTTTCGACGTGAAGCGGTTCGCGCCCGGGCGGGTGATGGAGGCGGATTACAGCCCGACGAAATTCACCCATAATTGCACGACACTCGGCGGCAATTCCGGCTCCGTCGTATGCGACATCAATACGGGCGCGGCGTTTGGGCTGCATTATGCAGGCAGCGCCCGCGAGCAGAATTTCGCGGTCAAGGCAACGGCAATCGCAGATGTGCTGCGCAAGAGGAGCGTGTCCTTCCAGGCTCTCGACCCTGTTCCTGCACCGGATGGGGATGGTCCCGCCGAGGAGAATGGGGGTCGGAGAAATCAACAGGTGGATCGTGATTTCGAGGATCGGGACGGCTACGATGCGGCATTCCTCGGAACAGATGCCCTGTTCCTGCCAACCCCCCAGCTCAACCTGATTCAGGAGCCGATGCTCGCAAGCCCGTCTACCGGGGAGGCGCTGCTGAAATACCGCCATTTCTCGATTGCAATGAACAAGGAACGTCGGCTGGCATTCTTCTGCGCTGCAAATATCGATGGCAAGGAACTGCGTCGGCCGAGGCGCAAGAAATCCTTCCGCCTCGATCCGCGTCTTCCCGACAACAGGCAGGCCGGTGAGGATCTCTACAGCGATAACGACCTCGACCGCGGCCATCTGATCCGCCGACTGGACCCGACCTGGGGCACCAGGGACGAAGCAGAGCAGGCCAATGTGGATTCGATGTTCTTCACCAATATCGCGCCCCAGCACAAGGATCTGAACCAGAAGATCTGGCTCGGGCTGGAAGATCATATTCTCAACAGGACGAGCGACGCCAATGCCCGCATTTCGATTTTTGTCGGCTGCGTCTTCGACGAGCGCGACCCGAAAGACGGGCCGTCCGGCATAAAGGTGCCGATGGGTTTCTGGAAGGTCGTCGCATCGGTCGGGCAGGTCAGGAAAGGACGCTCTATCCAGCATGTCCTGCAAACCCAAGCCTTTCTGATGAGGCAGGACCATCTGGTTCAGGATAGCGATCTGGAACTCTTCTTCGGCGAGAAGTTCAAGACGCACCAGATCACGGTGGAGGCGCTGGAGCGCATGACCGGCCTCGATTTTCATGTCATGCGGGACGCGGATACTTTCGCATTGCCGGAAAAGACACGTCATATGCGGATTACCGAGGCCGCCGGAACCGAAGCGCCGTTCGCCGCAACGCGGGGGGCCGTCAAGCCGCTGGATTCCTTCGACGATATCGTGTTCGGCCCGGCATAGCGGAGGCGCGTCATGACTGTCGTAATAACCGCCGGCACCAAGCGTGAGCTTGATACACGGCCCGATGTCGGCGATATCCGCGACTACATCTATCGTCCGACCTTGAGCCGGTTGAGTGGCGCGATCGACTGCCGGACGGAGGCTTGGTGGTCGCATGACCGTGTGCGCGACCAGGGCAGCAAGCCGTCCTGCACCGGCCACGCGCTGGCAAGCATTGTCGATCGCCTGCGAGAGCGGGACCGCTGGAATGCCGAGACCCCCGATCCGGGCAGTCAGCCGGTTGATGAGCCATGGGCGAGCGCCCGTATGCTCTATGCAACGGCGCAATACCATGATGCGTGGCCGGGCGAGGATTACCGTGGCTCCTCCATTCGCGGGGCCTTGCAGGGTTTCTACTATAACGGGGTCTGCTCCTGCGATGTGGGGGGAGATAACGAATGGGACGAGGAAGAGGTTTACGGCGCTCCCGACTGGCACATGAACCGCGAGATTCTCGCCAGTGCGCGCAGCATCCAGATCGGTGCCTATTACCGGGTGCGTGCGCGGCTGGCCGATGTTCATGCGGCAATCGGCGAGGTCGGTCTCGTGCTGGTCTCGGCGGATGTGCACGAGGGGTGGTGGAAGTACACGGACTCGAACTCCATCGCTTTCGAACCGGCGCGTTCGGAGAAAAGCGGTCGCCATGCCTTCGTCATCATCGGTTATGACCGGGACGGGTTCATCATCCAGAATTCATGGGGAAAGGGCTGGAAGGATAACGGCTATGCCCATTGGAGCTATGACGACTGGGCGACCAATATCATCGATCAATGGGTGCTGCGCCTCGCCGCCCCCATCGACGAGGATCATGAGGGGGTGGCCCGCCCGCAGGTTGCCAATAACCGCACGGGCATGCTCAGGCGCAGCCAGTTCGAGGATGTGGATGACGGGTCGATCCCGGCCCCCTCACGGCTGGATGTGATCGGCCATGTCGTGCCCCTTGCGCGCGGCACTCTGGATTCCCACGGTCATTACAACGCGAACAAGAAGACACTGCTGGAAACGGCGCATATCGTGCGCGGCGATCTGGGGGATGACGGGCAACCCGAATACAGACACCTGCTTTTGCATTTCCTCGATTTGCAGCCCCAGCAGCGTGCCGCCGTCACCGCTTTGCGCGATGCCTTGCCCGTATTCAAGCAGAACGGCATCTATCCGATCTTCGTCATGCTGGAAAACGAGATTTCCGCCGAAATCCACCGGATGTGCGCGCGGACGGTCCAGCATGCCAACGAGATGGTGGGGCTTCAGGGATCGGAGGAAAAGGACCGTCTGATCGAAGGCAGACTGAGCCTGGTCGCGAAACGTCTGCTCGATGAAATCGAGAACAGTGCGGCGCAAACCATGCAGGTTGTCGGGTGCGAAGCAACCGGGACCGGCATCGGCGAAGGAGCCGAACTTCTGAAGGAGGTTTTCCGGCTTCAGGACCAGCGCCACAGGGTCGATGGCACGCTCTCCTATCATATTTCCGCGCACGGGTTCGGCGCGGCCATCGTGAAGGAAATCCTCAAATCGGCGAAGTTTTTCGACACATTCCCGACGATTTCGACCATCAACCTCATCGCGCCCATGCTGCGGATGGCGGATTTCACCGACCATTTCGAACCCTATCTCGAACACCCGGCCGAAACACCCGTCCGGCGCAGTGTTAAGCGGGAGTCGATCAGCATCGAGCGGGTGAGGCTTCTTGCCTTGTCCGAAGCCGCCCACAGCAACGATCCCTATATTCCCGGATACGGTGCATCCTGGCCCGAACTCTGGTCGCGCATCGGTAAACTGCAACCCCGGAATGCCGCCGAAAAGGACGGGCCTCGCTTTCTGGCGTTGCCCGGGAATGCGCAGGCACTGGTCGATCCCTTGTCTCGCGACAAGAAAATCGATCTCGAAATACTCAGCCCGAGCAACAACCACACGGAGAAGCCACGTCATCTGGGCCTCGATATGCAGCTTCCCATTCTGGACGATATCTTGCGCACCGTTCTGGAAAACGACCCCTGCACCCCGACTTTCGAAGAATATTACAGGGGGCGGAAGAGTCTGAGCTATGTATCGCAACTTGACGGGCTGCTTTTCGACATGAACTGAATCGCTACGGCAGCGATATTTTCTTGACGTTCAACGGGATGTTGAGAAGTATTTTCTTACGCAGTAGAATAGTGCAGGGGAAGACACGATGCCAATTCAGATGGAGATTCCGAATCTCGATTCTTCAAACCGGCTGTTCATGACCTGGGTTCCGATCCGCGTTCGTGTTCGGCAGGTTGGCGTGCAGCCGACGGATCCGGCGGTCACGGTGACAATGCGGAATTCCGGGGCTGTCGGGCAGTTCTGGTTCTCGCGGAATCGTGCGAATAACGGGGCGGATCAGGTCACCATCACGGTTCCGGCAGACGGTTCCCCCGCCGAATTCTGGATGGCCGGTCGTTTTCGGAACCCGAGCCGGGCATTCGGTGATGCGGCGATTGCCGTCATTCAGAACGACACCTTGCTCGGGTCGATCCCGGCCATGGTGCGGATGCGCAAGAATGCCAATACACTCACCGACGGCGAGCGCGACAGTTTCCTGAACGCCCTTTCCGTGCTGAACGGGCAGGGAACGGGCCGGTTTCGGGATTTGCGCGCCATGCATGTTGCCGTGGCGGATGGCGAAGCCCACAGGAATAGCGGGTTCCCTTCGTGGCACCGCGCCTATCTGCTCGATCTGGAGCGTGAATTGCAGGCCATCGACCCCGAGGTATCGCTTCATTACTGGCGGTTCGATCAGGCGGCGGATTACTTGTTCACGCAGGATTTTATCGGTGCGCCCGGAACGGTGCGTCCGGTCTTTTCCGTGGGCCACCCGCTTGCAAACTGGTCGACCGAGTTGTCCGGGATCCGGCGCTTCCTGAACTTTGCGCCCGATCAGGCACCGCCCCCGCTTGTGGTGGACCGGTTAGGGCGGACCGAGGCGATCCGTGACGAAGCCGCGACGTTGGATCTGGGCAGCGCCTTCGGCACTTTCCGCAGCATCTACGAACGCAATCCGCACGGGTTCGCCCATGGCAGCTTCCGGGGGGACAGCGATATCAGCCAGATCCATACGGCAGCCCGCGACCCGCTCTTCTTCATGCTGCATTCCAATGTCGACCGGCTTTGGGCAAAATGGCAGTGGTTCCATCGCAGGAGTAACCGCAATGTCGCGGAAACCTATCTGCAAGGGGGCCGGATCGGGCATAATCTGGATGATACGATGTGGCCCTGGAATGGCGAGACCGGGAACCCGCGTCCTCCCACCGCACCGGGTGGAGAATTGCAATCCTCCCCCCTGACCGATCTGCCGGGATCCTCACCGACCGTTGCGCAGATGATCGATTTCATGAATGTCACCGGGCAGACGGACGAACCCTCGGGGGGTGATCTCGGGTTCTGCTATGATGATGTTCCATTCGAAATGGAAGTGGGAGCCATAACATGACCCCGGAAGAATACCGCAGGCAGCTTGAAAACGCACTGGCCGCCGAATCCGTGCCTGCACCTCCCCCCGATATCGGGGCAACGCCATCCCTGGTCGATGATGTCGCGATCCTGTCGGATACTTCCGCACCGGAAGATGTACGCCAGGGTGCCCTGAAACGCCTTGGCGTCGCCAGTTTCGGCCATGATGATTTTCCGCAGGTCCTGCCGGAATACCTTGAGGCGCTGCGCGATATCGTCCGGGGCGAGGCAAGCAGCGGCGCGTTGCTGATCGAGGCGCTCGGCGTGCTGGTCGCCCGCAGTGATGCCCTCGCGCAGGACTTTCTGAAAAGACGCCTGGACGGGTCGGATGACAGCAGGATCAGCACGGCGGAT
>ENA-ORXT01006238-ORXT01006238.1-marine-metagenome-genome-assembly--contig:-NODE-6238-length-11183-cov-7.786512_pt1 | contig 11183 bp, 11 predicted proteins | sample MGYA00237868_ERZ511482 | MGnify/ENA metagenome assembly ERZ511482
TCATAATTAGAAAATGTACTTGATCCATTGGCACAATTAGACTTGACTCTGAAGTAATAAGTATTACAGCTACCAAAATTTGCACTAATACTTGTTCCACTATAGTTTGGGTTTCCACCCGCATTGTGATTGTATCCATCTGTGCTGTATTGTATTTCGTAAGAAATGGCATTAGGAGAAGATGCCCACGACATTGTTGCATTGTTTCCACTGACAGATGAAGAAAGTGATATAGGAACATTACATGGAATGGGATTACAATCGCCAAAAGAATAGTTTCCATCGAGTTGATAGCAATTGTTTTGATCTGATCCTGAAATGCTAACAACCAAATCATTAGTTTGATTTGAAGCTATGATAAACGGGTATGTATCCGTTTCATCAACTGAGTAATTACTGATTATTGTGTTGCCATCAGATACGTTTATGTTAAAATCATAAGGTCCAGATAATGTAATATTTAATTCTAAATCATAATTATTAGTATTACAAATAGAATCTACGTCTATTCCTGTGGCTATATTATTTGATTTATGAGCATTGTTATTTTCAGTAAAAGATCCAATGCAAGATGGACCTGAAATTAGAAAATTTGTACTATATGCTATATCTGATGGGTTAGTAGGGTCGTATATCTTGATTCTGTAAAATCCAACATAACTACAAATTAAAGGATCTATAGTCCAAGTTGGAGAAGTGGTTAATGTGTTATTTGAATAAACCAATGTAGGTGGCGATTGAGAAGAATTGTAATATTCTCCTAAGACTTGGACTGTAGTCCCACCATAATAATTTAGCTCTTCTAACTCAAGAATTAGTTGTGTTTGATGCCTTGGGTAAAAATCTACTTGAAGTTCATCGCCATGTACATATTCTGTCTTAAGTGACGAGTTATCAATCACTATTGACGGTAAATTATAAGTTCCGTTAAATATTAATCCGGTTCCAATCAAATTTTCGAAGGTTGTATTTGGATCATTCGTATTTAAACGTGGTCTTAAAGATGAAACATCTTTCAATAATTATTTTAAATCGTTTTATTTTTATCCCAATTTTAGTTATTCCGTAGACTCAATGCAATTTATAAAAGAGACCTATGTTAAGGAATACAGGAAAAAAAATCTAAATACGGATAATTATGAGGTCGCAAACGAGCATCTGATGCGTTTTAATTTTAGAAAGATAGATGGTGAATTTATCTATGTTGGCAATCATCAAGATTCCCTCAATCTTAAAAATTGTTTGGAAGCCGAGTCGCCTTAGTATCGGGATATTCACAAGAAGGTTAAACTCTTCAGCCATAAGAATATAATCGAAATTTAAAAGTTGGGATTACTCCATTATTTTAAATATTGCTCTAAAAACAGGGTAATTCTTGTTGGCAATTTGTCTTCCGATAGTTATCGGAATTTCTAAAAAATCACGCCAAATTGGATCTAACCTCCACATTCACACAGGGTTGAAACCCTGTGCTTTAATATTAAACCCTTTCAGGGTTAGCTTCGCTTATTTCTGAATATGCCTAAAATAGAAGAAGCTCCAAGCACATTTTACCGTACTTGGAGCTTCTTTTAAATTAATTAAATCAAAATTTACGCGCCTTGCCTTACCTGCGTCAACTTTTGCACACGATCTACCATCTTTACTAAATTCTCTTCAGAACTAATATCCGATACATATACTTTTTGCTTTGTCAAACTGACAAGGGCCTTACCAGTTGTCTGACCAATAGCGATAAGTCGTTGATTGTCTTTTACTGGATGATTTGTTAAATAAGTCTTCGCATTCAATGGAGAAGTGAATACTAAAAAGTCTGCGTTAGAAGGTTTTGTATCTTCTTTAGCGATATTTTTGTAGACAGGAATGTCTACGACTTTTGCCAGGTCGGCGATTTTGGTTTGTACAGACTTAAGAGAATTTTTTGCCCTTGGAAAAGCAATGGTTTTGCCATTCGCTATTTGCAAAAATTCTTTGGCTACAGCGGTACTATCGCCCTTACCATGAAAGTCAGCCTTCAAGTTATAGGCCTCCAGTGCTTTAGCGGTGCTACTTCCGAAAGTGGCAATCTTTTTGTCTTTAATCTGCTCTGGTTTTACTTTTTTGAAAAAATACTTTACAGCATTTTTACTATAGAAAAATAACCAATCGCAAGGTGCATCCAAATTGAAGTCTATACTAGAGAACTTCACCATAGAGTTACCTGAGGTCTTGAATCCTTGCGCTTCTAATTTATTCTTAAATATGCTCTTCTCAGTGAGCGTTCTGGTGATAAATACGTTTTTCATTAATCGAATATTTCTATTGCTTCTAAATCTAATAAGTGAAAGAAAGACAGCGATACTACCGAAACATCAGCCTGGGCTTCTCCTGCGTTTTCAAATTCTGCTCCATAAATTTTCTCATGGATCTGTTCAAGGCTTGGCCATTTATAGCCGGGGCCCTCTTTAGCTAGCTTACAAAACCAAGTAGCCTCCTCCATCAAACAATAATTATTGCTGTCAGGTAGATTATGGTTGATACTTGCACGGTATAGCTCAGAGCCAACCACTCCATTGTTGAAGGTCTGGTTATAACTGATGATATACTTCGCTTGTTTTATCGCTTCGGCAAATGGCTTTAAAGCCTCTTTAATGTCAATACCTTCTTCCAAAGCTTTTGCTTGGCTGAGGTGATGTTTTTTTTCTATCTCGTCATTGATCGTAAAACCCTTTGGCTTTATGATGTCATTACGACTGTCTATCAATTCTCGATCCTCATTATACAATAGCCAAGAAAGATGAATCATTCTAGGCCAGTTAAAAGGATCATTGATTGGCGCCTTCCAATTCTTCGGCGCACCATTAGCGGAGGTGTCAAAAAATAGATACATATACTACTGGATATTATTAAGACTGCAAATGTTTGAATAAGTCATTTGCTAACTGAAAATTTGTGCTATAAGATAATCGTTTTCGGATAATAGGCTTGTCTGAAGTAGGCGCATAACCAGCAATAGCGTGAAAATTACCCATTTCATCTTTTTCACAAAAAACACCTAATGGCATGTGACAACCTCCTTCCATCAAATTAAGTACCTTTCTTTCAACGTTGGTACATTCCGCTACTTCAGGATGGTGTATTTTTTTTAAAGCTCTTCTGAGTTCAATATCACCCTCGCGTACTTGATAGGCAACGACTCCTTGTGCAGGAGCAGGGATAAATTCTTTAGGATGTAATTTTACGACTTCAAAATCGCTCAAATCTAGTTCTAATCTGATCAAGCCCGCAGCGGCAAGTAGTATAGCATCTAGCGCTCCCTCCCGTAGTTTACTCAGCCGAGTAGGAACATTTCCTCTCAGATCATGCGTCGTTGCTGACGGACAAAGGTCAAGTAACATAGCTTTGCGACGTGCAGAAGAAGTACCTACTTTGGCACCTTTAGGAAGTGATAGCGTGCTGCCTTCTCGATAGCTAGATTTTTTGATCACTAACCAATCTGCAGGATTTGCTCTCGCAGAAACAGCTGCCACGACCAAACCTTCTACTTTCTCTGTAGGAAGATCTTTCATAGAGTGAACGGCTAAGTCTACCTCTTTGCTAAGTAAAGCAGCTTCTATCTCTTTGGTGAAAAAACCTTTACCTTCAATTTTATCAAAAGAAAGATCTTGTATTTTATCTCCTTTCGTTTTTATAATGTGTAGCTCGCTTTCTACTCCAATTTCTGATAGTGCTTGTTTAGCAAAATTGGCCTGCCACAATGCTAGTTTGCTTCCTCGGGTGCCTATTTTTATTATCGCTGACATATATAAATTAAGAGATGATAGTATGGATGGTAGACAAATAATCCTTCAATACTGCAAAGGTAGATAAATTCAATATTTTACTAACTTTACGGCATGCAAATTTCTGCCAAAAAATTAGCCGACTTGCTCGGCGGAACCGTCGAGGGAGACGAGGAGGTACTCATTTCTAAGGCGAGCAAAATTGAAGAAGCCCAGGTAGGTTCGATTGCCTTTCTTTCAAATCCCAAATATGAATCTTTCGCGTACACTACCAACGCGTCTATCTTATTGGTAGCCAATGATTTTCAGCCTAAAGAAGCTTTAAAGACAACGCTGGTGCGTGTAGAGGATGTTTATAAAAGCGTTGGATTTTTGCTCCAACAATTTGGTCAACAGGAGAAAAAGCAGGGTGTGTCCGCTAAAGCCGTAGTCGGGGAAAGATCAAAAGTAGCTTCCAACGCATATGTAGGTCATTTTTCTATAGTAGGAGATGATGTAAAAATTGGGGAAGGAGCTCAAATAGATACCCAAGTTACGATTGGTGATAATGTTACAATTGGTGCGAATGTGCGCATTTATCCAGGAGTACGTGTATATAAGGAGTGCGTCATTGGGGACAATTGCATTTTGCACTCTAACGTTATAATCGGATCCGACGGCTTTGGTTTTGCGCCTAATCCCGATGGAACTTACAGCAAGATCCCGCAAATAGGGAATGTAATTCTAGAAGATGATGTAGAGGTAGGATCGAACACCACTATTGATAGAGCTACAATGGGTTCCACTATTATTCGGAAAGGAGCCAAATTGGACAATCTACTGATGATTGCGCATAATGTGGAGGTAGGTTCCAATACTGTAATTGCAGCGCAAACGGGTATTGCTGGTAGCACTAAAGTAGGCGCTAATTGTAAAATAGGTGGTCAAGTCGGTATTGTTGGTCATATCACTATAGCCAATGGAACTATGATCCAAGCACAGAGTGGCATCAACAAAACGCTCAAAGAGGAAAATGGAAAATGGTACGGTAGTCCAGCTATCAAGTACATTGATTTTCTAAAATCCTTTGCATTTTTCAGAAAACTACCGAAAATAGACGAACGGATCAGAAATTTAGAGAAAAAACAGTCTTAATGCCCACTTTGGCAGTCGATAATTTGTAGTTTTGAGGCAAATTCTGCAAAAAAATCAATGAAGCAGCAAACTCTAAATAAACCCTTCTCTTTGAAAGGGTCTGGCTTGCACACTGGTAAAGCGTGTAGCATTACTTTCCATCCAGCTCCTGTGAATCATGGGGTAAAATTCAAAAGATTAGACCTTGAGGAGCAACCCTTGATAAAAGCGGATGTATCTAAGGTATATTCCACTGTTCGGTGTACTACCATAGGAAGCGAAACGGCTTCTATAAGCACTATTGAGCACGCTTTGTCTGCTTTTTATGCATTCGGAATCGATAATGTCTTGATAGAAATAGATGGCCCAGAGGTTCCTATTTTGGATGGAAGTGCACTTGATGTCACTGAAGCAATTAAGAAATCAGGACTTTGCGAACAAGCGGAAGAGAAAGATATCTTTATTATTACGGAGAATATCGAATATAAAGACCCTGAAACAGGTGCGGAGATCATGGCAACACCTGCGGATAAATTCAGTCTTACGGTGCTTATTGACTTTAAGTCACCCGTCTTGGGGCAGCAGTATGCGCAACTAGATGATATTGTGGATTACGAAAAGGAAATTGCAACTTGCCGGACTTTCGTATTTGTAAATGAGTTAGAGGCCTTATTGGACAACGGTTTGATTAAAGGTGGTAACTTAGAAAACGCAGTAGTTATTGCCAATAAAGCTTACACAGCTAAGGAGATCAAACAGCTAGAGAAGAAGCTCGGTCGAAAGAATATAAAAATTGACAAGGAAGGGGTACTTAACACCACTAAATTACGTTTTCCTAATGAACCGGCTAGGCATAAACTATTAGACTTGATAGGGGATCTATCATTAGTAGGAATGCAGATCAAAGGTAGAATAATTGCCAAAAAGCCTGGACATCAAGTTAATGTCGCGTTTGCGAAAGTTTTGAAACAACATATCTCAGAATTTAAGAAGTTAAAGGGTAAACCAAACTATGATCCCACTATTGCTCCTTTAATGGATACCGAGGATATTAAGAAAATGATCCCTCATCGCTATCCGTTTCTGTTTGTTGATAAAATAATTGAACTGTCAGACAATCACGTTGTTGGCATTAAAAACGTTTCTTTTAATGAGCACTTCTTTCAAGGGCATTTCCCAGGGAACCCAGTGTTTCCAGGGGTTCTGCAAATGGAAGCTTTAGCTCAAACGGGGGGAATATTGGCACTAAGTACTGTAGAGGAGCCAGAATTGTGGGATACTTACTTTATTAAAATTGATAATTGTAAGTTTAAGAACAAAGTAGTGCCTGGAGATACACTCATATTAAAGATGGTCTTAATGTCGCCCATCAGAAGAGGAATTGTACAAATGGAAGCCACTGCCTATGTTGGAAACAAGATCGTTTCTGAAGGGGAGTTAATTGCACAGATTATTAAGCGTAAGTAAATACAGATGAAAGTTCAAGAAATCCAAAACAATCTAGCTCACATTCACCCTAATGCGAAAATAGGACACAATGTCCATATTGGTCCGTTTACCTTCATCGATAGTGATGTAGAAATTGGAGACAATTGTTGGATAGGTCCAAACGTGACCATCTTCAAAGGGGCAAGGATAGGTGAAAACTGTAAAATATACCCAGGTGCCGTGATTTCTGGTACACCTCAAGATCTTAAATATCAAGGGGAAGAGACCCTTACTTTTATCGGAAGCAATACGACCATTCGTGAATTTGTAACTGTAAATAAAGGCACCAGCTACGCTAATAAGACTGTAGTAGGCGACAATTGTTTATTGATGGCTTATGTGCATGTGGCACATGATTGCATATTAGGTAACAACGTGATCCTAGCGAATAATGTAAATCTTGCTGGGCATGTAGAGATAGACGACTTCGCAATTCTTGAGGGTTTAGTCGCTGTGCAACAGTTCTTAAAAATAGGCGCCCACAGTTTTATCGCTGGCAATACAATGGTTCGGAAAAGTGTTCCACCATTCACTAAGGCGGCAAGAGAACCTATTTCTTATGCCGGTGTGAACTCCGTAGGATTGCTCAGACGTGGATACTCAGAAGAGCAGGTAAGACAAATTCAAGATATTTATCGTATCCTTTACGTAAAGACAAATAATACAACTCAAGCGCTTTTAGAGATTGAAACAGATCTTGATGCTACCAAAGAGCGGGATGAGATTCTAGATTTTATTCGGAATGCAGATCGTGGTATTATGCGCGGTTTACGAACTTCAAAAACAAAATAAGTGTCTTGTACATCCATTGTATTAGATGATGTAGGCAAGAAATTTCAGCACAAGTGGATTTTTAAGGGACTGAGTACTACCCTAAATAAGAACGATGCGGTTTCTGTAACGGGTAATAACGGTGCAGGTAAATCGACTTTGCTAAAAATGCTTTCGGGATTTCTTTCACCCAATAAAGGTGCAATTGATTTCTACGATACTTCTAAAAAAAAAATAGCCAGGGATAATATTTTTAAAGAGGTTACTTTTGCAGCCCCTTACATTCAACTCCTGTCCAGGCTCAATCTCAAAGAAAATATTGATTTTTACTTACGTTTTCAATCGCTGCAGTCGGGGCTTGATACTGATTCTCTTATTGATCTAATGGAACTCAAGCATGCTGCCCACAAGCAAGTTCGCTTTTATTCTTCCGGTATGCAGCAGCGAGTTAAACTGGCGATGGCAATTTGTGCTGACAGCAGTATATTGATCTTAGACGAACCTACCACCAACTTAGATGAGGCTGGCGCCGACTGGTATCAATCCACTTTGGAAAAATATGGTCACGAACGGATCGTTATTATCGCATCTAACGCGCAAAGGGACTTTGATTTTTGTAATCGGAGCCTGTCTGTTTTGGATTATAAGAAAGGGAAATTATAATATAAAGACGTATTCAAATCCATTACCAAGAATGGCATCGATAAGGTCATGACCATCGCAAATCTCACCGAATCCAAGTGCAAGACTACTATTATTCGAGGGCTCGTCGTCGTGCATACATAATGTAGATTTCTAGTTTCTATTTTGGGGCTATCCCGATTCCGCTGAAAAAGCGGAACGGGACCGCGTCATCCGTTATATCCCGCAGAATCGCCTTACCAGGCGTTTTGCGGGATGCCACTTCTACCGCTTATCCCTAGCGCGCTCCGCTTGCCGTGCTTGGTCGTCTTCGACGAGTCGCAAAAAAACATTATCAAATGGTCACAGATAATATGCTATTCCATTTTTTTGAGAAAGCAGAAAGTGCCGCACCTACAGAGCTAAGATATAGCTTGGATCATGATTTCTATAGCTGTCGCCTCGCTGATGTTGCTTATCTAGCTAGCAGTTTCTTTCATTGGATAAATGTCAGCATTATTTTTACTATCTATGTGTTAATCTTTCATAAGGCATACAATATTTTAGTTTACTCAAAAGCGTTATATTGCAAATAATTCTTAAAGTTAAAATGAAATTGAATTGAAGCTACATTCAAGACTGGTTAGAGACGGAGCTGAAGCAAGCTTTGTAGACTCTTTTCTAAAGAAAAATGATCTTTTCCAAGATGATAAGCTAGACTATATTGTCCTTAAAGAGACGATTACAGATGGTGGCATCCCTGATATTATTGTTGTTTCTTGGGATAAAGGGAAAAAAATCAAATGGTCAAAAGAAAGAAACAAATTAGATAAAAAAGATTTAAAAATATTACATTATATATCATCTAAAAAATCAAAAGGAATTGGACTAAAAAGGATCAAATCTAGCTTGGGTTTCTCTCAAAAAACAATAAAAACGACCGTTGAACGATTAATCAAGTCAAAGTTAGTTGAATTAAAGAATGAAAGAGTAACAATAAATCTTGTAGATGATATATTTTTCTTACAAGATATAGTTGCAATTGAAGCTAAACTGAAAAATTGGAAAAAAGCAATTGAACAAGCTAAACTAAATCTAAATTTTTCTTCTAAAAGTTACGTCTTAGTCCCTGAACAAAAAAGATCTTCATTGAATACATTTGATGAAGAATTGATAACTGGTTTAATAACCTATGATGGTAATAAAGCCAAAGTTGTAAAAAGGGCTAAGAGTAATAAGCTACCTAGCTCATATTATTCATGGTTAATAAATGAACACATAGGAAGATTTATAAATGGCAAATGAGCATAACAATTTAACCAATCTTATCCAAATTCAAGGTGGAGGACAAAAAGAAGTATTTATAGCAGAGCATCCTGAGCTTGGTAAAGTAATTTTCAAGAAGATTTATCCAAAAGATGATAGTATCGAAAGATCTAAAAGAGAAGTTTTAGCAGTCAGTTTATTATCATCATCTCACATACCTAAAATTTATTATCATAATTGTGAGGAAACAAATCCCAATCCTCTTTGGATTATTGAAGAATTTGTTTCAGGTCAAAATCTGAGAAAAGTCATTCAAAGTGGCAAACAGTTTTCACTCAATGAAATATGTGACTTCTTGGATATTATGATAGACATAACTATTCTATCAGAAGAAAATAATTTAGTACACAGGGATATCAAGCCGGACAATATTATGCTTGATGATGATGGGAAATTCTGGTTATTAGATTTTGGAATTTCAAGACATTTAGATTTGGAATCAATTACAGATTCAAATAGTCCTTTTGGAGTTTTCACTTTGGGGTATGCTTCATCGGAACAATTCCGAAATCTAAAAAGAGAAATTGATATTCGATCTGACTTGTTTTCATTAGGTGTAGTAGTATATGAAATGATTCAAGGTGAAAACTTTTACATCAAAGATTCTAACAATGATGTTTTCAAAATCATTAAAAAATTAGAAAACAATTCTTTACCAACTTTACGGATAACTGGAGATGCTCAATTCCAACTATCCGCTTTTATACGATTACTAGGAGATCATAGAAGGTATCGTCGGCCAAGAAACGCAATTGAGGCTAAAGAAATATATGAAGCTATTAAATCAACCTTAAACCTACAGTAATGGACTTATATCTTCAATTTGGACATGGAATGATGAGTATGTCTGAAGAACTACTTGACATTTGGGGCTCTGGAACAGCAATCTTAAGCCCGAGAGATTTGACTCTCACCCAAATGACTGGTTACACTAAAAAGGTTAATGCAAAAGGAGGAAAAATTGTAATTGATCCGCAATTTTTTATACCGAAGTCTGATCATGGAAGATTAACTTCTCATTCATTTTGGCCTTCAAATTATCAAACAGCACTATTTAGTCAAAGTGAAATTAGGCAAATGCTTACAACACTCAGGGATGACTATAACACTCCACTAAACAGCGATTTTTTTATTCTCCCAGGATTAATGTCTGGATTAATCAATGATGATTGGTATTCATATAACAGTATTCTTATTGAGGAAGCCAAAAAATTAATAACAGATAAGGATTTATATTTAACTATCTGTCTTTCAAAAGATGCAGCGTCTAATGAGGATGCGATTCATCAAGTGATAGAATATTTAGATACGTGGGATATTGCAGGCTGTTATATAATTGCTGAGCCATCTTCTAAAGAATATTTAATTTCGGACCCTAATTGGATTGTTAATCTACTGGACCTAACCACAGGTATTAAACATCAAGGTAAAAAAGTAATTGTTGGATATACAAACCATCAAATGCTCTTATTCTCTTTAGCAAAAGTTGACGCAATTGCTTCTGGAAACTGGCTAAATGTTAGAACATTTAATACCTCGAGATTTAATAGTCCAGAAGACGGAATGAGTAGAAGAAGTAAATGGTACTATTGTCCCCAAGCCCTATCTGAATATCAAATCGCATTTTTGGACATGGCAAATAGAGTTGGCGTATTACCTAATTTAAAAACTGACAGTTCATTTGGTTCGTCGTATTCAGATATATTGTTTTCATCAGGAACACAACCGTCAACAGTAAACTATACTGAAAGGCACTCCTTTCAACATTATTTACATTGCTTAAGGTATCAAGCGAACCAATCTGTCAAGTCAACTTATTCCCTCACAAAAGAAGGATTAAGGATGCAATTAGAAACAGCAAGACAAATGACTGAAACATTTTCTAGAAATGGCATTACAGGGAGGGATCGAGATTTTGCTAATGTAGTCGATTACAACTTGTCCGCTTTAGCTGTATATGATAATCTAAGAGGTCTGGTGCAGACTAATAATTGGACTTCAATCTAGAAGAAAAAATTACGGAATATAATCGAGTAGACGGCCGTGAACAATAAAGTCCACGGTGCGCCTCTCACACTATAACTGAATGAAGTCGATAGACCA
>ENA-ORXT01006239-ORXT01006239.1-marine-metagenome-genome-assembly--contig:-NODE-6239-length-11183-cov-5.204484_pt1 | contig 11183 bp, 9 predicted proteins | sample MGYA00237868_ERZ511482 | MGnify/ENA metagenome assembly ERZ511482
CGAAATTGGTAGACGCAAGGGACTTAAAATCCCTCGGTAGCAATACCGTGCCGGTTCAAGTCCGGCCCCGGGCACCACTTGAAACAATTACTTACGTTGAAGCACCGAGGGACTTTCTGCTGTGGTGGATTTGGTGTAGACGTAGTGTAGACAGATGATATTAAACATCGTCTAAAAAAAGAGTCTCCGATGGTGTCCAGTTATCAGCCAGTTCGTCGGCCATGCTTAGCCATTCAGTAATTCGATCTGCTGGTGCAACGGAGCGTCCCCAGTATTCTTCAAACAGTGCGTTTTCCATAGTTAAAGCAGCTTGCCTCATAGCTGGGGTGATAAGTAACAGGGCACGCTCAATGTAAAGTCCGCCTGTTTTATCGTTGTTCGGATTTGCAACGCTTCCAGCAGTGAACAGGTCGCGTGCTTGGTGGCATAACACACCGTGGTAGGTTGAGAGATACAAAACCACATCGTCATATTTATCGCGTGCTCTCCCACTTCTTACGATGCCGGGACAGAGTAGTGCTGCTTCCGCCCTCAGTTTGATTTTTTCTTCTACTGCTAACTTGGTATAGAGCCTCGCTTGAATTGGGAGTGTATGGCCTTCACCTTCATTCTCATCAAGCCACCACAATCTTTCTCCCGGGCCTAGTCTGTTTCTTGCGTAAGCTCTTATGTGCTGCATTTTCTCGTGCATTTCTTTAGCGCGAAATTCATCGTACGTTACATCCATCAATTCAAATAATGACTGCTTGTCTCCTATTTCAACTTCGAAGCGAGGTACGTGTGATGTGCGCACATGCATGACGCTTGACTCATAGTCTGCCCACTTGACGTCAGGGTCTCCTCCCATTTTTCCGAAAACTAGGTAGACATGTTTTACGCTATGTATTCTGTTGCTTTCAAGAACGCTATTTGCCACGCTCCGCCATGAGTCACTGGTGGTGAACTTGACTTCAATGCCAAAATTCCCTAGATCTATATCAGGGAACGCTTGTGGGTGAGGTGTAAAGTCAACAGGCTGCTTGTGTTTCTTGAGATGATCTTGGGCTACCTCTCTAACTCGGTTCTCGAACTGGGCTGATCCAGTAAATATAGTTTTCTGGGACTCAGCCGCAAGAGTAGCAACGATCAAATCTAAAATTTGTTCGAATTCTTTCCTTTCCATATCGCTCAATAGACGTCATAGCGTTACCAAGTTGGTATAGAAAGGATAGTTGTTGTCAGAAATATGTCAGATTTATTAAATCCTAACCTAAGGCGCTGGCAATAGACGTTGCAATATGCCACGCCATTACAGGAGGAACTGCATTTCCAACTTGTCTCTCTGTTTCTCGTAGCTTAGAGTCGAAAACAAAGTTGTCTGGAAAAGACTGAATGCGGGCAGCTTCGCGCATGGACATGCGTCGAGGCAGTTCGTAGTGCCACTGTATATTGCCATGACATTCCGCTCTTATTGTATAGCCCGGTCTGTCAGCCTTAAGCCGACGATCTCCTTGATCAGGGCTTCTATTGGCTCTACTCCAAATATGATTGATACTCTGATCTTCTGCAAGTTTTTCTAAATCTCCAATGGCCGTCTTAGCGGTTACATATTCATCTGGACTAAATTTAATAGATGGTTTCAAAACCTTGTTAACTTCGGGAAGCCTGCCAATGATTATTACCCGTTCCCTAGTTTGCGGAACTCCATAGTCAGCGGAATGGTACAGCTCGTAGTCCACCTCATACCCCAATGCAGTAAAGTCTGAGATAACTTTCTTTAAGGCTTCAGCATGGTGCTTCATTAATAAACCTTTCACATTTTCAGCTACAAATATCTTGGGCTTAATACGGGCTACGGCTTCCACCATTGCTAAGTAGAGGCCGCTACGTTTTCCTTTTAGTCCAGCACCTTTACCATTAACCGAGATATCTTGACACGGAAACCCTCCGATTATCACATCAGCAGAGCTGGGTAGGTCATCAACCATTGTCCAGATATCACCGTTGTGGATATGATCTCCGATATTATTCTTATAGGTTCTACATGCTGCGTTATTTAGTTCGTTTGCCCAAATAATATCGAAAGGTAATTTCTTATACGATTTATCTAAAAACTTAAAGCCGCCTTTAAACCCTAAGTCCATACCTCCGCATCCTGAGAATAGCGAGACCACTGTATGTTTGTTAGTTTTGTCCGCTCGTGTTTTGGTTTGAGTTTGTTTAGATCGGCGCGTTCTAGTAGTTGGTGCGGTCTTTGGCATATCAGGGAATTCTTGTGGAGGAAATAGATCTAGGGCGCTTTGTGGACTTGTTGTAAACTTACCAGAGCCACGGGGTTTCTTTGTAGTGATATCAACTTTCTTCAGTACTTTTTCGAAGTCCAAATTATTCTCAGCCATTTCCCCAAGCAAGCTGGCAATTATTGCTAGGTGAGAGGGTACGTTTCCATTTTTACAATAGTTGCTCAAGGAGACTCTGTTCATTTTCAACAGCTCTGCAAATTGCCCTAAGTTCAAACCAGCTTTCCCTAGTTGTCTTTGAAACTCGTCGTACGTCATGTGCTAGTAACCTCTATATATACTGTTATTATATTCAGTATAATAGTATCAAAGAAATGACAATGCGTCATATATTTATGACATGTAATTATATCTCATTGGTTTGTGCTTTTGATTCTATGAACGTGGGTCTTAGTGAACAGTTTGCCTCGTATGGTGCGATAGCCCAGTTCGTTCAGTTCGGTTGCTAGCTCTTTTAAGGACAGTTTCATTTCCGTGGCTGATTCAATCTCTGATAACAACTCCCTAAGCTGCTTGTTGCGTTCTGCTGCCATCTTGTTCTTGATGTCTCTGGCTGCTGCTGTGTTGGAGTTTCGTATAAGCTGAAGGGTGGGATTGCCAAGCACCACACCCCGACGTTTAGCAGCGGCAAGACCTGCCTTGGTTCTCTCGCTGATTAGCTCACGTTCGTACTGAGCAAGCACAGCCATCATGCCAATGGTGAGCGTGTTGGCATCCGGCATATCAACACAAACAAACTCGACCTTACTCTTTTGTAGGTTGGCAATAAAGGCGATGTCACGGCTGAGCCTGTCTAGCTTGGCGATGACCAATGTTGCGCCTGTTAGTTTGCATCGACGTAGTGCTTTGTCTAACTCTGGACGGTTGGCTTTCTTACCTGACTCTACCTCGGTGAAGCTATCCAACACATCACCATCGCGGTTCTCGATGAATGCATCGACACTGGTTTGCTGGGCTTCAAGTCCTAAGCCTGACTGACCTTGCTTCTGTGTGCTGACTCGGAAGTAGCTGACATACTTGTTTGGTTGTTGCATGGTTACATTCTGCTAAACGCTCGTTAAGGTAAATGTAACGGGCAGGGATCAGCGGTGCAACAATCAAAGACCAACAGTGTGGATCATGCATGCAGCCACATTGAATTGTGTGGATCAGAGCCGTTATGAGTTGAGGCTACTCAGGAATGAGCCGGTCTACTTTGGCCTATCTCAGTCTGCACCGTAGTGCTGTTCGCGCTGGTAGCTAAATATAACTGCACCGCTGCGCGTAGTTCTACCTCTGTCCAGTTGTCGGCCATGATTCGGTGCTGCTCTCGGAGATATGGTTGGCTGTGTGGCTACGCTACCAGACAGTCCCGGTGCTTGTCATTCGTTGCGGTTCTTTGAAGTCTTTGCGGCTGGGGGTATAAGGGGTTGTTGGGGGGCCTTCGCTATGGAGGAGCATCGACCCGGAAATATCTGCATAAAATATTTTAGAGTGGATACAGTTGTTCGAGTGGCGAATCCATATCGTCGACGTACTCTCGAAAGCCAGAGCTGTACTCTACAATATCTATATCTGGTGCCACCGCCCAGCTTGCTAAATTAGTTCTCATTTCGCTTGTTCCTCGCGAGCTTCGACTTACTAAGTGCATAGACTTCACGGGAATGTGATTCAGAATTGGTTCAACTAAATCTACAATCTCCTTGTCGGCACCTCTCCATCCAATGACAATTATATGGTTGACGGTTCGCAATTGTACTTTCAGTGCATCAACATGGCTCTGAGGCCAAACTGTTTTAGATTGATCATCTCCGTACATAGGTAACGCAATCGCTGGTGCGTCTGATGCTTTTGGAGTGGGGTTGTTTAGACATACATGGTTTGTTGTATTACCGAACAATGGAAGACTTTCATTGCCTTGCGGTAACTGATCTTTCGTCATTGTCCATGCACAGTTGCCGTGCGGTTGAAACAGATCAATCCTATTAAATTTAGATACGTTCTGTTCTATGAGAGGTTTTATAGCCTGATTGTTTATTGCATATTCTGCTAGGCGATCATAGTTCATGTTCAACACAGCAAACTGTCTGCCCTGTGTTTTAGGTGAGTGATTGAATCTTGCAAATAGCTCTGTGTAAAGTGTGGGCACACGCATGCCGATTTCATCAGCCAATCTCATACGTTTTGCTATTGCTTTACGTAGCGCCAGAAACTCGTCTGGCATGTTGCTGCCGACGTTTTTGAAAATGGTTCTTAACGTATCTTCAAAATCAAATCGGCTACCGGCTGCGGCTGCTCGCTTCGCGTGTGTTTCGATAATCGATAGAAGCTGAGCACAGCCCAGAGCATGTGGTCTCAGAGAATTTACAAGATCAACAGTTAGTGGTGGTGTGTGTTTTACGACACCATCGTATTGCATTGCCAATTGTTTCATTTCTTCTGGAAGTGCGAGGTATTCTCCAGGCTCTAAATTAACTAAATTCGATGCTTCGGTGGCATAACAATCGACTGAAGCGCCTGCTCCAAGCACTACCAGTGTGGTCGGTAAGTTAGTTGTATTCATAAACTTTGAGTTAATCAGCGTCGTCAAATAGTTTTGCGACATCTGGAGGTTGATTGAAGCTACGATCTTTGTTCAGTTGAAAAAGCACACGTTCTAGTTCGTGCCAGTTTCGATCAATCATATGTTGCTTTGATACTGTTGCCCAGTCTTGCAAGCGTTGTTGTGCAAGGTGGTGTTCAGGGTACGGCTTTGTACGTGCCGTAAAATCTGTGACACTTTGAACGATGTGATCTGGTGCGTCGTCAGGCAGGTTATCTTGTATGTCTTGGAAGGTGCAGTATACTTGATTGGGTATATCACCATCACTCCACCCAAGTTCGACTAATCGCGCCCTAACATTTTCAACAGTATCGTCAACGAGTATTTGTCGCAACGCAACGCTATCTGGTGACAACATTAGATCTGGTGGTGGGTACATCTTATTGGTGTGATTGTTGTTTCGTTGGTATATCTCAACAACACCGGACTCTGAGGGCGGTACCGTGAGTTCTGTTGTTGTGATTTCTAAGCTCGGGCTGATTGTGGCCATTTGTTGCATCCTTTTCGTGAGTATATTGGTTAACTTGGGGTAAGCGAGCAAACTTTCAAGGCAATCCAGATAGGGGGTTTGATGGGGGGTTAAAACCCAGTCACACTACCCACTCGAATCTGGCCTCTCGGAACGGCTCTGAGTGGATCACAGAGGCTCCTCAGATCCACGTATCGGTGCGAGTAATGTCACGCTATAAGCCAGTATTAATGCGGCTCTCAGGGCTTCTGTGGATCTCTCGGAGGGTGTCTGGGTTGGTAAATTTCTGGCGAATAGAAGGGCCTCTGGGGTCAGATCTCGCCCGTGCAGGTGAATGTTTAGAATTTCGTCGGCATTTGCCACCACCCCGGAGCTAGCCGGGGCAATCTGGTGGGTGCTTCTGTCTTACTTCTTGCGTTGTCGTGCAACTGCTGCGGCCCACTGCAAGTTGTTGGCGTTGCAGTTCAGGGCATTGCCGTCGATGTGGATCACTTGCATCCGGCCTTGGTCAGTTGGACCACCGTCCACGAATGCTTTTGCTACCAGTTGGCGCAGTGTCATCATTCGAGACTTGCCATCCCTCGACAAGCCGACGATTAGCTGGCCACCACTATGCATTCGTGACTTTAACTCCTTGCCGGGAATCTCGTACGATCCACCGCCGTTACTTTTCACAGTGCGGGGCAGTGAACGCACACGTCCTTGGTCGCTGACAATGTAAGAGTTGGCATAGCCGTCGATGGTTGCCCATTGCTCACCTGTCCCTGTACCGGTGGCGTACGTTGTTGCGGCGAAAGGGTACACCGCTTTGTCAATGCTAACGTTGTCATTAACGTAGACGGTTTCTACCACTGAGGGTGCCGAAGCTGAGTGTATAAGATTAAGCATTGGCATTGCCCTCCGTAACTGCTGGCTGTTTCCTGTTGGACTTCCATTCAAGGTTGTTGGCTGCAACGTTGGAACGATTACCGTCTTTGTTTGTGACGATGTAGTTTGGCTGTTCGCCTTCCACGAAAGCTGATGCAACCAATCTAGCTACACGCTTTGTTTTTGTATGCTTGTCTTTAGTAAGCTCGACCATTAAGACACCGTTCTTACCAACTGATTGGGTAAGTGATCTTGTTGGCCGTGTTTGCGAATAGCTGTAACCAGTGACTGTATTCACTGCATGTATGGTACGTTCCAGCGATCTTACATTGCCTTGGTCGCTGACTTCGTAAATGTCATCGTAGCCTGCGACCGGTGCCCAGTTCTCAGCAAATGCTGCTTGATGCTCGACGTTGCCGAAGGTTTCACTATTGGCTGCATTCCTAGCGGCCACGGGCGGGCGTGCAGCGAGAGCTGCATTGTTGTTGGTACTCATATTTAGTTCTCCAAAATGGATTGATGTAAAACAATGCCTACTCAGATTTGAGTGGACATAGTGTGATGCCGGGTTAGCCCTCAGTTGAAGGTGTCACCGACCGTTTTGGCAGGTGTTCCGCTTGATGTTACTCATGCGAATCTGCCTATTGAACTACACACCTCTTTGCTCACATTGAGTGGGAGGTGCATAGATGCAATTCGGGGATAGGCTCCGTTAGTTGGAACCATGTTGTTCATGTAGATCTGTGCTACTAGAAGCTGGGGGATACCACCCTTACTCACGTTGGTTCGTTACGGGTGAACCCCTGCCATAGAACCTCATGGGTTCCTTTCATGGAAAGCTTCCAGTTGACAGGGGCCACCTTAGGCTGACGCCACGGTGTACCAATGAATGGATACCATGAGGGTAGTGGCAGATCTCCCCAGACCCAGCCGAATCTGTAGGGTGTAACCAGTGGTATTCATATACAGATATACATTCATTGGTTAGGACTCTTGTCATTACAGCTACAGCAGGGACCACCCGAACCTGTATAAGTAAATCCCTATTGATTGGTAAAGCTAATCCCTATAACCCTATAAACTCTGGGACACTTACCTATGTATGAGGTTGGCCTATGGTGAATCCTCTGAGAGATCCATATGACAACGTATCAGGGGTATCAGCCAAGTGCGCACCATTAGTGGAGATCATTAGCCGGGAGTTCTAGCACCTACAGAGCAGGGGCAAGTCCCACTGAAATGTGAACTACGTCACATAATAGGGGCGTGTCGTGAGAGATCCCATGTGATCCTGTAAGCGGAGATAATCATATTAATATCAGTGCTTTAGATTCAGATAGTCGTGGCGTAGAGGGCCTGTGAGCGCCTCTCAGAGGCAATATAATGCCTGTTCAATGCTAAGCCTGCTATTGCTGCCAGTCTGGATACCGTTCAGGCTCAGGATCTAGCTTCAGGGATAGGCCAGTTCTCTCCAAGATGGCTGCTTCCAGCTTCTTCTGATCCTCGGGGCGTTGGCAGATAATGCAATCATGCACCGTTAGGACTGGAGTATCTGCTGCTTCTGTCATTGCCATCAGGGCCGCTGCTTCAAAACCAAAGCAAACATGTGCAGTTATCTTGGCATCTGAGATCCGTTCTCGTTGCTCATCTTTACCAAAGTGCAGATCCCTACCATAGCCGAGCACGTTCCTAACCTTGCTACCGTTGGCCGTTATATCCGCAGTTGCTGCGATGTGTTCCATTGCAACATCCATATCATTTGCCAGTTGTCGGAATACCGGGTGCGCCTGAAGTGTTCGCCGCTGCTTGGTCGTGAGTAATGCCCGCACAGTGTCTCCGTATTCCGATGCGCCATACCCAAGTGCAATAAGAACTTCCTTGATCGTCGCTTTAGTAACATCAATGTAGTCATCCAAATCGTCCCGAACAGTTTTCTTGTTCTCAATGTAGAACGCTAGCCCTTCGAGTATCAGTCCATCTTGTTCACACAGTTGACTTGCTATGGATTGGTAGCATGAACTGATGTCGTAACTGTAGTGTCCAGCGAGTGCGACCCTTCGTGCCAGTCCGTGCACATTCTGTAGGTTGAAGTCCACACCTTCCCACCTGCCGCACGTCATTGGCTTGAACGCTTGGGGAAGCATGCCTCTGTTCACCGGGTTTGCAACGTAAGCAACAACATCATTGAGATGTGTCTGTGTGTCCTTTAGATACCTGATGACTGCTTCTGCATTACCTCGCTTCTCAGCGAACAGGTCTTGCACCTCACTTTGTAGCAGGGTGGGTACGGAGCTGCTGCCACCACCAGCTTCTAGTACATCAATTGCAGAAGGCAGCGTAGATAAAACATTTGCTATTGCATCGTTGTCAACTGAGATAAAGTTGGGTACGTGTTCAAGAACAACACTAGCACGTCCCGGTCGTTGCCCGTGTCTCGGTTTTAGTCGTGCTTCACCATCGCTTACGTGTTCGTAGTGCTTATCTGCATCATCAAGTCTTGCTCGCATGGATAGCTTGAGCTTATAGCCCTTGCTGTACATGTCTGGCTGGTAGCTGTCCAGTGTGTCTAACAATTGGTTCTTTACTGTTTCAACTGCTTCCCTGTCGTGAGAGAAGAAGTTCATCCAAGTTGATTGGCTTATCTGTGTGTAGTCTTTGTTATGCGGATGTTCGTAGCCACCACCAGTGATCATGTTTATTATCCGTGCTAATGATGGGTACTGGTTTTCACGAAGACTCTCTGTCATTCCAAGTACTTCAGCTAAGTGTCGAGAGCGGGCCTGATCAGGGGCTACTGCCACAACTGCACCTCTTGTGCGTTGCGGTGTAACGTGTCCAGTGTTGTATTCGATTAGTCTCAATTTGTTATCTCCTTTTGTTCGTTGTTGGCTCTGGTGTGGTCGGGTTGATTGTTCACCGACCGTTGTTCGACGGTTGGACGCTAGAAAATTGTTCTCCTACTAATGGCCAATAGGTAAGAAAATGCGTTTTTAAAAACCTACATCACAGAACCTGAAATTAAGTCATCGTTTTCTAGCTGTTTCATGCAGGCATGTGAAGGAACTCTCAAATATATTCTGTTTTTACAAAGGTCCTGATGCATAAATACGTAGTGTCTTTGACCAAGTAGCTTCAAGATAAGCAGCTAAGTTGATGCGAATACCTTTCTTATGGTCAAAGTAGGCAAGCAAGTAAAACCGTTGGGCGTGATACGTTTAGTTGTGTTCAGTGACGCACTTGACATGGGTATTAGTGCGAAGTCCAGTAGATCTTTTAGCTCTGTTCAAGCGGAAACTGTCGCTTACTAATAGCTACAGCTGGATAGTCAGGGTTAGTTAATGTTAATGTCAGTTATGTGATGCACTTGACACGAGTGTTAGTGCGAAGTCCAGTATCCCTGTTAATCCCCGTATACTATTAGGCATAGGCGGATATAAGATAATTAAAATGTTTATATTAATTATGCGATAGAGTCCACACTCATAATGTGAACCCCTTCACAGTATTACTCGTCTATCTCCGTTATGTGACGGGCTAATCAATATCCAGTTTGCAGAAATATCTATAGCAATTCACCTTGCTGCGTCAGGTATTTGCTGATCTTGTTCATTGGTTCTCTAAGCCTCTCCACATCGGTAACAATATAGTTTGCGGTAACGTCATTAGGGTCAATGTGGTTTAACAACCGCTTCAAAACGTAACCACTTATATCTAAACTTTCAGCTATGGTTATGAATGTTCGTCGAAGGTCATGCAGTGTGAATGTGACACCGGATAGTCGAGCTACCTTTGCCACTGCGTATTTAGGTTCAATCAAATAACCGTGCTCAGATTCGCTAGGGAATACATACAAGCTATTGCGTTCAGCATAACGTCGGCTAAGTAGATCCATCAGAAAAGGTGACAAGGGCAAGTGATGTGGTCGATGGTTCTTTGTTTCGGGAACGGTGAGCGTCTTTCCCTGTAGATCTACATGCTTCCAGTCGAGCCGAGAGGCTTCGGATCGCCTCAACCCAGTGAACAATAGGAGATGTAGGTAGTCTCTTGTTGTCTCGTAAGACAGTTCCTGTGTTGCTGTGAACCATGCTTTTAGTTGATGTGGCTTGATGTATGTTTGTCGTGGCTTTATCTTGTACCACGCTTTACTCTCGCTTAGTTGATGAACCGGGTTGAATGATAGGATAGGGCGACCGTTCTCGTCCTCGCTACTTGCTATAGCATGGTTGACCACAGCACGCAGGACACGCATGGTGTTATTAGCCCGAGCATGACTTCGCTTGCCAAGCATTCGATGCCTGACCTCCACCATGTCTTTACTGATAGATGATATTGGTAAGTTGGTCCAGTCGCTCAAAGCTTCATCAATTCCACGACGGTAATCTTTGATGGTTGTGTCCTTCAGGTTCTTACGACTGAGTAAATAGTTCTCGAATGCATCACCAAGCTTTAAGCCTTGCACTTGCTTGCGTTTCTTAACGGCTATTGGATCCTCGTTGCTGGCTACAGAGCCTAGGAATCTGACGGCTTCCTTGCGAGCTATGTCTACTGACACTGAGCCACACCTTCCGATGGTGTGCCTGCGAACCTTGCCATTGATACGACGTTCAACAATGAATGACTTTGCACCGCCACTGGTAACGCGAACACCAAATCCGGGGATAGCTGCGTCACGATGGAACACCTGTGTTTTCTTACCGGTGTTATCAGGTGAGGGAATGCTTAGCCTCTTAAGTGAGGACTCTGTGATGCGCATGTTTCAATTTCAATCAGTGTAAAAAGTCCCTCGGTAGTATTGGTGTAGACGCAGTGTAGACACTTTCACTCTAATTTGAGGTGATTTTATTAAAACATGAGTAGTTCAGAATAGTCTACAAATAGAGGATAAAACGAGTACTAACAATAGCTTAATACCCAAAGCCCGGGTGGCGAAATTGGTAGACGCAAGGGACTTAAAATCCCTCGGTAGCAATACCGTGCCGGTTCAAGT
>ENA-ORXT01006240-ORXT01006240.1-marine-metagenome-genome-assembly--contig:-NODE-6240-length-11183-cov-4.732037_pt1 | contig 11183 bp, 7 predicted proteins | sample MGYA00237868_ERZ511482 | MGnify/ENA metagenome assembly ERZ511482
GTCAGCGGCTCGTTAATTTTATTGGCCAAGTCAAATGATGAGGAGCCAGAGGCAATAGTTTGGATGTGTTTGAATTGATCGGTTAAAAGTTTGAGTGTCAGTCCAATGTTGGTGACTCGTTGGGCTTCATCAATAAATACGATATTGTGGTCACCCACCAAACGTTTAAGTTTGGGGATAGTTGTATTACTCAGTGTCTCTCGATCTTGTGCATCATCACCGTTAAGATAGAGAAAGAGTTCGCCGCGTTTAGACAGTAGTTGCTCTACTAGCGTAGTTTTTCCCACTTGCCTAGGTCCTAAGATTAGTATGGCCTTGCCTCGAAAGAATCTACTTTGAACCTCTAAGAACAGTTGTCTGTTAATCATTTAAAATATTCTATGCATAAAAATCGACTCACAAATTATATAATTAAAATGAATTACAATTCAATAATAGTATGATTAAAGTGAGCGAGCAGTGGAGGTGTCATGCAGAATCAGCGACAGGAGTTATTCAATGAGCATTCCTAAATTACCCATTTCTGAAGTCAATGATGCGAGTAGCACGGTTCGGCCAGCTGACCAGTCAGTCATCCTAAACAGCCTGCCTTGCAGCGTGGTACAAACAGATGCTGTGGGCAGTATCACTTTTCTAAATGACCGTTGGTTTGAGCTAACGGGGTACCCTAAAGCGCATTGCCTCGGTACTTCTTTGCAGCGCTACACCGCGCCAGATGATCAAGATTTGTTGCAAGATGTCTTTTCGCAAGTCGGTGAGGGAAAAGAAAGTGTTTGTAAATTACGTTTATTATGCGCCGACAATCTAGTGAAGTGGGTTCAGTTCAACGGGCATCGGGCGCAAGCGAAGGGTTTGGGGTCGGGTGTATTAGGTATTGTTACCGACATTACTCAGCACGTGGGGCGTGAGGCTTCACTGCTGGCTAATCACCGTACCTTAAGTGAGCTGCTAAATGATTTTCGTGGCATGGTGTTTCGTTGCCGTAATGATAAGCAGTGGACGATGGAATACATCAGTGCGGGCAGTCTTGAGCTGACAGGATATCGCCCGAGAGAAATCATTAATAATGCGCGCATCTCGTATGACCGTATGATTGTTGAAGAGGACCGTGAAGAGGTTAGGGCGTCGGTCAGGCGTGCCATACAAGAAAAGTCTGGATACGATCTGATTTACTCAATCAATACCGCAAATGACGGTCGCAAACTAATATGGGAGCGTGCGAAAGGAATTTATTCACAAGGCAATGACTTGCTGGGTCTTGAAGGCTTTATGACGGACATTAGCCTGTATCAGGATTACCTCGGTCATAATACCTTAACCGAACCTCAAAGCAGTCAGCAGTTGGTCAGCAGTGCATTTTTTGATGACAGATTAGCGCATCGGTTGCAGCGCTTTCAACACGCTAATCAACAAGATTATGCGGTTATCAATATTCACTTTGATAACTATCAGCGTTACACCTGCAGCTTAAGCCTGAAAGATAATCAGCAGGTGAGTTTTGAGATAATGCAGCGACTTTCCAGCGTTTTGACACCGGTCGATAGCCTGAGCTATCGGCTTATTCATGACATTGAGGTCATCGTGGATGAGGTTAAATCGCCTGAACAACTAAAGCGGCAGCTTAACGCGTTGCAAATGTTATTTCGAACCCCGATTCATCTAGATGATGCCGATATATTTCTGACGGTGAGTATTGGGGTGGCCATCGCTTCAAAGCTTCATAAGCTGCCTTCCATGACGCTCACCGACCTGCGCCGTTATGCCAATCGAGCGATGATGTTTGTGCATGAAGTAGGTGGAAACGACTTGGCTTTCTACTCAGAGTCTACTTACCCCAATGTAGGTATGCCCTAGTACGGATTGCAGCTAGTTTGCGAATCATCAATGATAGATAATTGGCAAATTTAATTGGGGCGGAATTTCTTAAAATGGCAGCTATTATTGATCAGGCGTCTATCGCCCGTGTCTCAAGCCAAATGGTGCGCACGCCGGGGGTAAGGACTTTGCAAATTGGTCAAGAGCACTACACGCTTGAAGCCGATGGCATGCTGGCACTTCCTGTTTTTCGTGATGACCTGGTCGAAATTATTGATCCTGAAGGGTTACAGTCTGCATTGTTAGTTGCGTTTGATGATGCTGGCAATTGCATTACGGACAAAGTCGGTTTGCAAGCGACCCAAAGTGGTGAACGCCTGTCCCAAATGCTGCTAAGGCCTCAAAGTGGTACAGGCAAACTAAAACAACAACTACAACGTCACAATATTGACCTCGCTCAGGCTAAAGCCTGTGAAGTGTTACAAGGCGACACGCCGGCTGGTTCACGGCATCAGTTTACCTGCGAAGCGACTGCGTTATTGATAATTGCAGCGCCACCTCGTGAAAATTTAGTGTTTGGCAGTTTGCTATTGCCTAGCAAAATGGTTGTTATGATCAACCGTGCGAACCCTCAGGAAGCTGCCAACCAAGAATACATGCCAGATCCGCTAGCGGATATTGCCCAAGACATTCGTGTAAAAGCTCGAACGGCTGAGACGTTTGAAGTAAAAGCGGGTGAGTATTTTGAAGTCATCGACGTATCGGGGCGTCAGTGTTCTGACCTGCAAGTGTTCGATAGAGTAAAGCTTGATAACGGCAAGCTGCAAATGCTAGATGTCACCAGTACCCGCTCAGTGGTTGGCTCTGCCTATCCTGGCCCTGGGCTTTATTCCAAGTTTTATGACGTAGATTTCGAACCGATGGTTGAGGTGATACGCGATAGCTGCGGCCGACATGACAGTTTCGGTGTGGCCTGTACTTCAAAATACTACGACGACATGGGTTACTTCGGGCACATCAACTGCTCAGACAATTTCAATTCCGCGCTTAAAAAGTACGGTATTGAAAGCCGTAAAAGCTGGATGGCGATGAATCTGTTCTTCAACACCTTCTTCGATGATGCGCGTCAGTTTGGGTTTGACGATCCTTGGTCAAGGCCGGGTGACTCGGTGTTGTTCCGTGCAACTAAAGACTTAGTGTGTATTTCGTCCGCTTGCCCTTGTGATATCGACGCTGCCAACGGTTGGAACCCTACTGATATTCACGTTCGCACTTACGCTGAAAAAAATGTATTCAAACGCTCCATCGCCTTCCGTAAAACTACTGACTCCGAGCCTGAAATGACTAAAGAAACTGGATTTCATTCCCGTATAGAAAAACTTACCAGTAATTTTGCTGAATATAACGGGTTTTGGTTAGCCAATAGTTTTAACAACCTAGGCCCGATTAAAGAGTATTGGGCGTGTCGTGAAAACGCGATCATCACTGACCTATCGCCCCTTAGAAAATACGAAGTGCTTGGACCCGATGCTGAAATTTTGATGCAAACTTGCGTCACGCGTGATATGCGTAAATTAGCGGTCGGGCAGGTGGTTTACACCGCGATGTGTTACGAATCTGGCGGTATGATTGACGATGGAACAGTTTTTCGTTTAGGTAAAGATAATTTTAGGTGGATTGGCGGATGTGACAGTTCAGGGCTTTGGCTGCGCACGCAAGCTAAAGAATTAGGCCTGCATGTTTGGGTAAAAGATGTGACCGATACCCTGAACAACGTTCAAGTGCAGGGGCCTAAGAGTCGCGAAATTTTAAAAGATATTATTTGGACGCGACCTGATCAAACGTCAGTCGAGGAGTTGGGTTGGTTCCGCTTTAGCATTGCCCGCTTGGGCGATGAGCATGGAGTGCCCATATTAGTTTCTCGTACCGGTTACACTGGTGAATTAGGTTATGAAGTATTCTGCCACCCTGATGCAGCGCCTGAAGTGTGGGATGCTATTTGGGAGGCAGGTAAGCCGCACAAGATGCAGCCGCTAGGGCTTGAGGCGCTAGACTTATTACGGGTTGAAGCAGGGTTAATCTTTGCAGGCTATGAGTTCTGTGATCAAACCGATCCATATGAGGCAGGTATTGGCTTTACGGTGCCATTAAAGAGTAAAGAAGAGAATTTCATTGGTAAAGAGGCGCTCATTAGACGCTCGCAGTCCCCACAAAAGAAGCTGGTAGGGCTTCAGTTGATGGGTGAAGAAATTGCGGCAAATGGGGATGGGGTATTCATCGGCCGTCAGCAAGTGGGAGAGGTTACCAGCGGTGTGTACTCTGCCATTTTAAAGAAAAATATCGCTCTGTGCCGTGTGTTTATCGATTACGCAGAACTAGGCACTGAGATTGAAGTTGGCAAACTAGATGGTCATCAAAAGCGCATTCCGGCTGAAGTAGTGGCATTTCCGCATTTTGATCCTAAGAAAGAACGTGTTCGAGATGTGGCACCAGTGACTACCTAAAAATAGGTATTCATTATTACCGATTGCAGCTAATTTTCTTATCCATAATGATGGGCAGATATTACAGATTATTCACAGAGTTGAGTATCAAGTGGCTTGATACTCGCTATGAGACATTGGGGAGTTTTTAACACCAGACAATTTAATCAGCAATTTATTTAGCCCAATCTCCCCAAGAGGAATCGTGTCGATGCGTGATCGCCTCAAGAGTTAAATGAATTCCCAAAAAAGAGAGGTGGAAAGTGGGCAGTAATATAGACGCACTGACTACGATCTTTACGGAGTTTTATTACTTTGTAACCGTCGTATTTATGTTTTTTATCCATATCGGGTTCTGTGTGTATGAAGTAGGAGTTGCGCGTCGTCGTAACCACATGCACACCCTCATGAAAAATACCATGCTGATTCCGCTGGTAACCGTCACGTTCTTTTTCTTTGGCTGGTGGATTTACTGGGCATTTCCTAACTTCCCCGCATCAATCGACTGGGCTGCAGGCGCCGCTAATACGCCTTGGTCACCCACGATGGGAACCAACCTTGGGGACCATATAACCGGCGTTTTCTGGGCCGCATTCTTATTGTTCTCTTGGACTGCCGCCTCGATTGTATCGGGTGCGTGTATTGAACGTATCAAAACTACCGCGTTTTTAATTCACGCTGTATTGATCGGTTCGGTGTTCTGGATTATTGATGCCGCTTGGGGATGGCATTATGGTGGATGGATGGTCAAATATTTGGGTTATCACGATGCTTACGCCTCGGGCGTTATCCACGCCATCGCCGGTGGTTATGCACTGGGTATTTTGATGGTACTGGGCCCACGGTTGGGAAAATTTGCGAAAGACGGCACGCCACGTGATATTCCACCGCACAACCCTTGGTTAGTGACCATCGGTTTCTTCCTAATTTACGCAGGTTTCTGGGGCTTCTACGCCGCTTGTAACGTACCCATTATTTCACCTGAAGTGATTGATGGGCAGATTACAGGTGTGACTTGGACCGCAACCAACATCTACCTAGCACCAACCACATTAAGTGCGATTACCTTTAACTTCTTAATGTCTCTATCAGGTGGTTTGATGGTGGCTTATCTGGTGTCTAAAGGCGATGCGTTTTGGACCTACTCTGGTGGATTGGCCGGTATTATCACAGCGTCTGCGGGTAATGACCTTTATCACCCGATACAAGCCATGCTAATTGGTGGATTCGGTGCATATTGCGCCTTTAAACTGCACGGCTATGTAGAGCGTCGTTTCAAAATTGATGATGCGGTCGGTGCGGTTGCGGTACACGGTTACGCAGGTTTCATCGGGGTGGTTATTTGTGGATTTATGCTTTGGGGTGCACCAAGTTCACCTTTTGAAGGGTATGCCACCATCTCGCCTTGGGGACAGTTAGCCGGTGCCATTATTATGTTTGGTTTATTGGGCTTCCTACCGGGTTACTTGATCTCTAAGTTGATGCAGTCAAGAGGCATGCTACGCATTCCGGCGGCGGTTGAGCTGCGTGGATTGGATGCAATGACTAACGAAGGTTATGAAAACGCTGTTGCTGATGTTCAAGCTGCTGAAAGAGCAATTTTGAACGCGCAATCTAAATAATTTTGGAGGATTTATGGCTACGACAAGTTATACGAGCTGGGCTGCGGATCTGGCGGATGTAGGAGCAGTTTACCCATTTGTTGGCTCTGAGGTCGTTATGGTGATCTTAGGTGTTGTTTTCTGGCTAACTTGCCAGATTATGATGGCAAAAATGGAGAAAGAAGAGCTAGACGCTGAAGAGAAGTCGGCTGACGTGAAAAGCTCCACAGCCAATATCGATCGATATTAGCTTTACAGTGACACGGTGAGTTATTAGCCACTGTGTTACTGATTAGACTTCACTAGCCGCGACTCAGGTCGCGGCTTTTTTGCACCTTACGTTTTTAAGTTTATAGCTTTTGCGGCTGGACTATGGGCGTGGCGACCGGCTTATTTTTGACGTAGGCCCTAAACTTGTCTCTCCACGGCACCTCAACATAGCGATAGGTTAGATAAGAAAGTCCAATCACTATGAGCAGTATTATAAGGTTGATTAAATTGGCATAAGGCGTAACTAACAAAATGAACGACTCATATTGGTTATCAACGGCTTTAGTAGGTATTTTGAAGATATTTTTTCCTACAGTGGCGGAGATTGCGAAGACCAAGGCATGAGTCATATAAATTGAATAGGACAAGGAGCCTAAAAACAAAATAGGTTTGAACACTAACAATTTTGTCAGCAGTCCTTTTTCTTGTACTGAAAAAATCAAAATAACCAGTGCAAACGAGGCAAATGCGGCGAGTTGGTAGTTAACCGTTAATGAATTCAGCACCAGCACAATCATTAGGACGACAGCCACTAGTTCAGCTGAAGTGGCCACTATTAGCGACGGTTTAAATGTTATTTTTTGAGATATTCTATAAATGACTGAGCCAAGGAAAAACCCACCAAGACACCTAAACAGACCCCAGTCATAGGTCTTTAAGAGAGTATCCGGATTGTTGGTATAAAGAATATAGTAAAATAAAACACTCAAACACAGGCACAGCACTAAGTCATTTACCTGTCTAAATAGCGAGATACAGGCAAAGAAAATCATGTAGGTGAAAAACTCGACACTGATACTCCAAGCAGGGAAGTTCCAGCTTAAATAATCATGCACCCCCAGCGAATTGATCAGCAATAGATTACTGAAAAAGGCCCCAACACTGTTGTGTAGGGTCGGGTCAGTATCACCTAGCCCAAACTTGTGAAAGGCAACAGACTTTGCAATGACATAGGGAAGCCAGATCAAAAGAATAAAAAGATGCAGTGGGTACAAACGCCCTAGGCGAAGTAAGAAAAACTCCCTAAAGCTAAACCCCGCTTTTATCCTGTCGTTGTAGGCAAACGCGATAACAAAACCCGAGAGGATAAAGAAAAAATCAACAAAAATGGCACTGCGTGCAAGAAAGGCAAATTTTTCATCCACCACAAATGCTGAATGAAACAAGGCAACTAAAATAGCAGCAAGACCTCTAAATGATTCTAGTGAACGGTATTTCAAGTGTTTCTCCAAAGGTCTAAGGCTATTGACACGTGTTTCATGTGTCTGTTTCGGACGTAATACCTCTTCCGAATCTTTGTATCATTAGGCTGCATTGGCTTAGTCATTGACTAGTAGCGTTTTATGAAGTGTTGCAAAAAACCGATAAGCCTGAAGCTCATTAATGCCAAATATTACCGTCTGACCGAACTTCTGAAATATGAATGTCTTTATCTCACCTGCAAGATGCAGAGCTTTGTATTTCAGATATTGTTTTTACTGTCTATAAAATAATGCAGTGAGAACAATGACAACTAGCCCCCGAACACCGACCTATGCAATCGACCAAGTTGATGTAGTAAAGCCCCAGATGGGCTTGATACATAAGCTTGCCTGGTGGTCAATATTAGTGCTTATTTTCCAGTTGCCATGGGGGAATGGACTGTGGGACGGCATCGCCAAAATTTTTGGGCTGTTGGCCTTTGCCTTCTCTGGGTTGTTGTTAGTGACTCAAGGCACCCACCGACACTTTAACTTTTTTAACTTAATGGCCTTGATGCTCGGCGCATGGCATTTGATCGCTTTAATGTGGTCACTAGATCATGAATGGGGGAGTAAAGCGGCCAATACCTTTACGCAGTTGGTGTTAGTTTCCATTGTCTATACCTATATGATCAATGATGCCTATAAGCTTCGATGGGCCTATCTGGCTTACGTTGCAGGGTCCATGGTGGCGTTTTGCATTATTTTCTCAAACTTTGTCAGGGGGATTTATGGTCCGTACTTTGGCCGGTATACCATTGAAAATATTGAAACCGACAGTATGGCCATCATTTTATCGTTAGCCATCCCCATGGCTGTCTGGCTGTTTACACAGTATAAAAAGCCCATTCCTAAGATGCTCAGCCTAATGTGCGTGCCGGTACTTTTTTATGGCATCTTTCTAACCGGCACACGAACGGGTCTGGTTACCGGTATGGTGGGAATCATGTACTTGGTGTTCACCCAACGAAAAGCATCGTTCAATCTTAAAATAATCTATGCAGGCGTGTTTATTGCTCTTGTGGGTGCGGTGATTAGTTTGGCACCTAAAGAGTCTGTTGAGCGAATATTTTCCATTGGTGAGGCGATTCAAACGGGCGACTTGAACTCGCGCGAAACCATTTGGCAGTTTTCGTTAGAGTCTTGGAAAGAGCAGCCTATTATCGGTGGGGGGACCGGCTCGCTAGGTAACAGCCTGAACCGCTATCATATCGAATTTAAGTCAGCCCATAACTCGTACATACAGCTGCTGACGGAGCACGGCATTATTGGCTTGGGGATTTATTTTCTGATGTTTGGAAGCCTTTTATATTACATCTTTCAGTGTCCTATTGAGACAAAGCTGTTCTTGTTAACGCTGTTTGCAACCATCGCCGTCTCACAGCTTGCGTTACACTCCCACAAAGTAAAGGAGGTGTGGTTTGTCTGGTCGATTATCGCCGCACATGGACATTATTTTGCAAGGTTAAGAGGCCAGACCCACGCGTATCATCAGTATTTTTATGGTCAGAGGGCGGCTTACAGTCACTGAGCATAAAAAGCACGGTTAACGGTTAAAACGGCACCCATAAAAAAGGCTACTAGGTTTCTCTAGTAGCCTTGTTAATAAATCTAAACGTTATTAATTAAGCATGTTCTCAAGTGCGTCATAATAGTCACGTGACAGCACTTTCATGGTATCTAAAGGGGTTGGATGTCGCTTTCCATCTTTAGTATGCGTTAGCGGTTTACCAACGGATGAGTTAAACACAATGGCTCTAGCGCCGATGTTGTTAACTTTGCGAATGAGCTTTTTAATGTTTCTTGCATACGCCTCTTTGCTAACCCCGCGGTTATAATCGTTTGTACCTACCATTATCCAAACAACGTCTGGATGTTGACTCGTTACCGCAGCGTCAAACCGGTCCAGCAGGTTTTGAGTGGTATTGCCGCCTTTGCCTGCATTAATAATGTTTGCATTGGGGAGGCTATAGGCGATTCTGTCAGAGAAATGCCTAGGGGCATGGTCAAACCAGCTATCGCCAAACAGTACGTGCTTTCCTTTATTTAGATTACGCAAATTTCTAATGGCATAGTCAGCAATTGCCTTGTAACCATACAGGTTGGGGTGGTCTGGGTCGGCATAAAAATTCTGTATCTTTTTAGGGTTGGCAATGGAGACTTCTAACGGTGACTTGAGTCTGATGGCTGAGCCGTTTTTACCGGTTATAACGGCGGTGTAGTACTGCCCGTTATTGCCTTTATAAGTGATGAGCTGACCGACGCCGAAGGCGTTTTTATTTTGAAGTTGCAGCTGTGAACTGCCTATCTTGCCGCCGCCTGAAACATTAGCTTCAGCCAGTCCTGTACCGCCGCTTTGGATGGTATTGCGCCAATCAAGTTTGGGGACAAAGTTGGCTTCTTTGATAATATCTTTGTGTAGATCAATTCGCTCAAACGCATGACCTGCTGCATTGGATACGCCAATGTTATTAGGTTTTGAATAGGTGGCGGTGCTCAGAACTAAGCAGCCAAGTACCCCTAGGGATATAGCTATATTTTTATTCATAATTGAAGTTTTCTTATGGTTTAGTGGTTTTTGTACATTCTTTTAATAGGCTTATTTTAATTGCTCTAGGCTAATTGTGCGTTAAAAAAACGGAAAAATACATACAATAAAACATATATTGCTGATAAAAATGGTGAGCGACGAACACGTGAATATCAATATCACCGCTTTTACGAATATGGCTCTAAGGCTACAGGTAAGAAACGGGAATAGCTGTGACCTTCGAAGAAAGTGGCAAGTCCGTATCCGTTAAACAAATAACCGCACCAGCACCGACACTACAGTCCTGTGATTCTAGAATTTTGAAGTGTTTACTTGCTGACCGACTGGGTGAGGCTGACTTTTTAAACTCAACAGGGAAGAGCTGATTGTCTTGCTCAATCAATAAATCAATCTCACGCTTATCTTTGTCGCGATAGAAGTACAAGGTAGGATTTAGACCATTGTGCCAATAGCTCTTGATGATCTCGCTGATCATATAGGTTTCTAAAATAGCGCCAGCCATTGCACCCGCTTCTAGTGACTCAGGGCTAGACCACTGAGTGAGATAAGCGCATAAGCCTGTGTCTAAAAAATAGAGCTTAGGGGTTTTGATCAAGCGTTTTGTTACGTTACTGTGCCAAGGTTGCAGCAAATAAATAATGCCGGAGGCCTCTAGAATAGATAGCCACGATTTCACCGTCTTTTGGTCTAAATCTACATCGCGTGCAAGGTCAGCGTAATTCAATAATTGGCCTGTTCGTGCCGCTGCTGCTCTAATAAACAGATAGAAGCTACGTTCATCGCCAACTTGGGTTAGGTCGCGAACGTCTCGTTGTAAGTAGGTTTGTAGGTACCCATTGTAGAAAGCATCGCGTGGCATTGCCTTATCTAGTGCAACACGTGGGTATGAGCCTCGCCATATGCGTTCAAAGACCTGCATGAGGAGCATATTTTGCCCAGTCTTTCGTGCTTGCTCTAGCCATGCCTGTGTTGGAAGAAATGATACTTGCTGCCGCTCTTGGATCTCAGATTGAGATAAACCCAATAAGTCTAACACCGCGACCCGTCCAGCGAGGCTCTCGGTTACGCCTTGCATGGAGTGAAATTTTTGTGAGCCAGTCAGCCAGAACTGTCCAACGGTTTTGTCTTTGTCTACCATCATTTTTATCACACTGAATAACTCAGGTGCGTATTGAATTTCATCAATGATTAGGGGTGGACGATGGCGTTGTAGGAAGAGCTT
>ENA-ORXT01006242-ORXT01006242.1-marine-metagenome-genome-assembly--contig:-NODE-6242-length-11176-cov-10.131363_pt1 | contig 11176 bp, 9 predicted proteins | sample MGYA00237868_ERZ511482 | MGnify/ENA metagenome assembly ERZ511482
CCTTTTTTCTCTTATGTTTTCAACCCATTAGAAAAAAGCCCATTTCAAAAACGACTAAATATTTTTTCATCGTTACATAAAGGAATAGACAGTATACGCAAATAAAAAACAACACTACCTCGTCCCCTAAAGCCTTCTCTACTTACTCCCCTCTTATTGTTATTTTATCCTAGATACTTTAAAGGTTTATTAACAAGATGAGTAAACGAGTTGTCGTAATAAATGTTTAAATTGAAGTGCGTATAATTGTTTATTTGTTTAGAATGTTTATTTGTTTATTCAACTGCATGTTAGTATGTGCTAAACACTTAAACCAATAAACAATCCCACTTACTAAAAGTAGTGGCATTAAATTTGGCATTAATCATATATTATTATTTTTAATTAATTTAGCCCAAGTGTTAGTAAGCCCAAGAGCATAAAATAATTTATTCTTTCGGGATTACTAAAGCATAGTAATGAGGAAAATGAGAATAGCCTACACCAGACATCTATTTCAACAAAACAGACACTTAATAGCTCAGACTGCAATGTTTCGTAAAATAATTAAGCAATATTTCTGCCTTCTTTTTTTAATAGCTACTTGTATAACCACGCTATCAGCAGACATCGCTAGATTGCGTTGTATGTGGCGGGAAGATCCCACTACGACTATGGTTGTAGGTTGGGATCAGGTAAGTGGCTATGATCCTTTATTTTATTATTCTACTAATGAACCAATAGGAACAGGCTTTGAAGGCTACGCCACTATTCGAACACCAGATAGAGTCATTCAGACAAAGGGCATGAACAACCACTTTGTTCGTTTATCAAACCTGACTCCTGATACGAGATACTTTTTTAAAATAAATGATAGCACGGGCAGTTCTAAAGTATATTCTTTTCGGACCGCCCCCGCTTCTCCTTATACGCGCTTGTCCGTTATTGCAGGTGGAGATTCCCGAAACCATAGAGCGGGCAGGATTAATGCCAATAAATTAGTTGGTAAGCTTCGCCCACATTTCGTTATGTTTGGTGGAGATATGACTGGTGGAGATAATGATACACAATGGCCGATTTGGTTTGACGATTGGCAGTATACTATCACACCTGATGGTAGACTTACGCCCATTATTGTTACGAGAGGTAATCATGAATATTCTAATAAAACCCTAATTGATCTTTTTGATGCTAAAGGGATTGATTTATTTTATGGCTTTACATTTGGAACGGATTTATTAAGGGTTTATACGCTTAATTCTCTAATACCCTCTGGCGGAAAGCAACAACAATGGCTAGCAAAAGATTTAAAGCGAAATAATTTTGTGCAATGGAAAACGGCACAATACCACCATACTATTCGGCCACATACTAAAGCTAAACGAGAGAAAAACGAACAGCTTATTAATTGGGCTACTTTATTTCATAAATACCAAGTCCAATTGGTGGTAGAATCAGATGCGCATGTTGTAAAAATTACCTATCCAATAAAACCATCTAATGGACCAGATAGTTATGAGGGTTTTGCTAGAGATGATCAGAAAGGAACGATTTATTTAGGAGAAGGTTGTTGGGGTGCCCCTTTAAGAGATGCGAATGATAGAAAACCTTGGACTAGAGCCACGGGTAGTTTTAATCAATTTAAATGGTTTTTTGTAGATAGAGATGGTATAGAGATTCGGACGGTGAAAACAGATGGTGCAGATTATGTGCAAGCGGTAGATGCTTACAATATTTTTACGCCGCCTAGTGATTTGAATCTATGGGCGCCTAATGGAGAAACAACTATTTATATTAGAAATAAAAATAATACAACGCCAGCAAACTATGGAGATTTTAGCGGAGATTTAGCGGCCAGAGGAAACAGTAGTCCAATGTATATCGACAACTTTGCAACGACTATGGTAGAAAAAGATATTGAAGTAACGTGGCTAGTAAGAGAAGAACCATTGAATTTATATTATGAAGTGCAACGCTCACTTGGCAATGGAAAATATACAACGATAGCTCGAATGCAAGGCAAGAGTAATGTGAGTAATAATAACCCTGCCTATCAATTTAGAGATGTAGGCTTGGCGATAAGAGCACAAGGAAAATATGTAAAATATCGCCTAAAATATAAAACCAGTTCCGGACAAACGAATTATTATCATCCACCTATTCCAAAACTAACTGGCGATGGACTAGAGACCTTACCAAGTAGCAAGCAATTAAAAACGGATAATAATGGTCGGCTACAAATAAAATATCAATTGGCTAAAGGCTGTGCCGTTAGCTTTCAGTTGTTTAATGCCAACCGGAGAGAAATTTTTAATAATCAATTGATTGACCAGACACCTAAGAATTATCTAAAATCTTTAGATATTAGCCAATTGCCAGATGGAAAGTATGTGTTGGTTGTGAAGGCAGGCAAAGAAGAGATTGAACGGTTTCAAGTAGTAAAATCAAAGTAAAAAAATGTCCACACCAAAAACAGTCGCTTTCCATACCCTCGGCTGCAAGCTCAATTTTTCAGAAACTTCTGCAATCGCCCGACAATTTGAAGGGGCGGGCTATGGAGCCGTAAAATTTCAAGAAGGCGCAGATATATACGTCATCAATACTTGCTCCGTAACAGATTTTGCAGACCGTAAATGTCGGAAAGTAGTGCGACAAGCATTACGTCATTCTCCTAATGCCTTTGTGGTGGTGACTGGTTGTTACGCACAATTAAAGCCCGAAGAAATTTCTGAAATACCAGGTGTAGATTTAGTCTTAGGCGCAGCGGAAAAATTTAGAATTTTGGATTATGTGGATGATTTATCCAAAGCAACGGATAAAGGCATGGTACAGGCAGGGGCAGTTAAAGAAGCAAAAGATTTCGTCAATGCCTTCTCTTTTGGTGATCGCACTCGTTCGTTTTTAAAAGTGCAGGATGGTTGCGATTATAAATGCTCTTTTTGTACCATCCCCTTAGCTAGAGGAAAAAGTAGAAGTGACACCGTCGCTAATGTAGTCGCCAATGCCCAGAAAATAGCCGCTATGGGCGTAAAAGAAATTGTACTAACAGGCGTAAATATTGGTGATTTTGGCAATGGGACGGCGGTAATAGAAGGAGAAAAACCTAAAAAAGAAGCTTTATTCATTGATTTAATCCAAGAATTGGATGAGGTAGAAGGGATAGATAGATTTAGAATTTCTTCTATAGAACCTAATCTATTAACCAATGAAATTATTGAATTTGTAGCTAACTCTAAACGTTTTGTACCACATTTTCACATTCCATTACAATCTGGTAATAATAAGCAATTAAAAGAAATGCGTCGGCGCTATAAGCGAGAATTGTATGCAGATAGGGTGGCTACCATCAAGCGTTTAATGCCACATTGCTGCATTGGCGTAGATGTAATTGTCGGTTTCCCGGGAGAGACAGAAGAAGATTTTAAAGTAACCTACGAATTTATTAAAGACTTGCCTATTTCTTATCTACATGTATTCACTTATTCAGAGCGAACAAATACGCCTGCTAATGAAATGCAAGCCGTTGTTCCCGTTCACATAAGGCGAGAACGGAATGAAAGACTACGTATTTTATCGGAAAAGAAAAAGCGATTCTTTTATCAGCAATTTACAGGGCAAGAGCGAACCGTCTTATTTGAAAAGCACAAGAACAAAAACTTAATGAGTGGCTTTACAGATAATTATCTGAAAATTGAAATGCCTTATAATCCAGAATGGATCAATGAATTAGCGAATATTAAATTGGATAAACTTAATTCGGAGGGGCTTTTTGAGGTAAAGGCAGAAATAAATAATAAATAATAAATAATTGAGAATTGAGAATTGAAAATGGAGAATTGAGAATTTACTAGACGTTTACTAGACGTTGGCTAGACGTTTTTTTTGAAACACAAAAGGAACAAAAGACACAAAAAATTTTAAACATTAAAGTGTAATAATTTACAGCGCAATAAAAAGATAGTAGCGCCTTAGACTAAACTTTTTGTGAAAACCCTTTTGTTCCTTTTGTGTTTCAAAAAAAACGTCTAGTAAACGTCTAGTAAATTCTCAATTCTCCATTTTCAATTCTCAATTATTTATTTAGTCATTTTCTACTCTAAAAATGCACCACCTCTATCCCTTCCACCGTTTTTTCAAACCACCGCACAGGAGTTTGTATTTTATCTCCTGTTTGCGTATCGCATTTAAAGAATAAATAATATAGCTGCACCTTATCTTTTAACTGTTTCAGTAAAGCCGCTAAGCGTTTCTTACTTTTTTCAGGAGCATTGTATAAAGCTACCAAGCGCCAACAGTAGTAAGCCTCATCATGCAATTCGGTAATCGTTAATAAAAAATCTTCTACTGGAAATTTTTCTAAAAACTTTCGAGCATATACACTGTGGTGCTTCGTCCAATCTCTAGGACTCCCCTTATCTTCTATTTTTTTAAAAGTATCGTGTACAAAAGTGATAATTCTTAGGTGTCGCCTAGTTTCTGCAGAAATGTCTAGTTTATCAACATTCGCCAACACTTCTGGAATATGGTATAAGACTTGACCTTCTGGATGACCATATCTCGGTTTTCCATAAAATAAACCTTCCCGGAAATCAGGATCAGCCAGAAATTGATGTTCTAATTCCGTTTCTGGTTTTAAAATGGCTATTATTTTATCGTCGGTTATATTTTTATTCATTCTATTTGTTCAGAAACGTGACTATTAAAGTAGTATTGAAGTCTTTTATTATAGAAATCTAAATTTGACTTCTGACCTCTACTGGCTATTTATTATAACTCCTGATGTAAGTTAGGAGTTGCAGGTGTTTAAATATTTTCTGCGAGAGCGTTAATTTCTTGTTAATATAAAAAATGTCTAAAACGAAGTACTCTTATAAGCGTTATCTTTTAGTCTTTAGTTCTTTTATCAATGGGTAAATGTATTCTTTTTCCCGCTAAAAGAACTGAAGTGTAAATTTCCAATGTTTTTTTAACAAAACCACGATTACGAATGAGAAATATACTGTCCTTAGTTTTCGCTGGTATAATTGGTGGATTGATTACCCTCGGCGGGTATAATTTTATCAATTCTTCCAACGCTTCAGATAGCGTATATGCTAAGCAAGTAAAAAATACTTATACACCCTTATTGAGTACGAAAGCAGCTAATTTAGATTTTACAAATGCTGCTAATAAAACCATGCCGACGGTAGTTCATATTAAAGCATCGGAAGATCCATCTAAGCAAAAGAAAAGAGGTAGCGAAATAGAGAGCATTTTTGATTTGTTTGGTGGTGGTGGCGGAATGCCTTTTGGAGAAAAGAAAGGTTCTGGTTCTGGTGTAATCGTTTCTCAAGATGGTTATATCGTTACGAATAATCACGTAATAGATTATGCGGACAACCTAGAAGTAACCTTATATGATGACCGAACTTTTAAAGCAACTAAGGTAGGTGTTGACAAAAGAACTGATTTAGCGGTACTAAAAATAGACGCTACGAATTTACCAAGTATTAAATATGGGAATTCAGATGCAGCCAAAGTAGGCGAATGGGTATTGGCAGTAGGTAATCCTTTTGATTTAACCTCTACCGTTACAGCAGGTATCATTTCAGCTAAAGGAAGGGATATTGATATTATCAGAGAGAATAATGCAATTGAAAATTTTATTCAAACTGACGCAGTTGTTAATCCCGGTAATAGTGGTGGTGCCTTAGTGGATTTAGATGGCAACTTAATCGGAATTAATACTGCTATCTTTACTAAAACAGGAACTTTTACGGGCTATTCTTTTGCGATTCCTTCTAACATGGTAGAAGAGGTAGCTGGCAATATTATCAAGCATGGTGGACCAAGAGGTATGTTGGGAATTACGGTATTAGATGTTGATGAAGAATTAGTAGAAGATAAGAACCTTTCTGTACTTTCTGGTGTTTATATAGCAGAATTAGTAGATGGAGGTGCGGCACAATATGCAGGACTTTTGCCAAATGATGTAATTACTAAGGTAGATGGGCAGCTAGTTAAAGATGCACCAGAATTAATTACTATCATAGATAAAACAAAAGTTGGCGAGGTTTTGGAATTAACTATCAATAGAAATGGTCGCACAAAGAAAGTCCAAGTAGCCTTAAAAGCAGGCTAAAAAAAACTTATATTTGTATAATCAACCATAGATATAATTTTCTAAAAAAAAATACGTTCTAATAATAGCTTTCGAGCATAAAAAAATATAAATAAGTCTTGTGTTCTTTAGTCTTTACTTTATGTAACATTAGACTTTTAAAGATACTTGTTTAAAGTTGGTTTTTCGTTTTGTTTTGATGCGCCTGCCTCTCTCTGAGGCAGGCTTTTTTTTTGTACTTTTGTTTGGAAAAAGAATAGAGAAGTGAGACCGAAAAATTATATTTTTCTGTGAGAAGTGAGATGTATGACGTGTTCTTAGACGTACCGTTAACGTAGCTAGACGTTTTTTTGAAACACAAAAGGAACAAAAGATACAAAAGGGTTTTCACAAAAGTTTTTTGCTTTTTGAAGCATATCAGTAAAACGTAAAATATACAGTAACCTTTTGTGAAAACCCTTTTGTCTCTTTTGTTCCTTTTGTGTTTCAAAAAACGTCTAGGAACACGTCCTAAATCTCACTTCTGACAGAAAAATTTATTTTTCGGTCTGACTTCTGACCTCTGAAAAATTCACTCATGGAGCATCCTTCCAAAAAAAAAGCTACTAGCTTAAATCCCAATCTAAAAAAATTATTAGTAAAGAATCAAAAAGCACAACTATCTGTTGAAGGCTACACGAATGCGATACTCGCTGGAGATAGAGTGGCTTTGGGGCAAGCAATCACGCTTATAGAAAGTACCCGAAAAGAAGACCAACGAATAGCTGCTCAATTAGTAGATCAATGTTTGGCTCATGCCAATCAATCTATTCGGATAGGCATTACAGGCGCGCCGGGTGTAGGGAAGAGTACTTTTGTGGAAGCCTTTGGTAGCTATTTAATTCAACAAGGTAGAAAATTAGCCGTGTTGGCAGTCGATCCTTCTAGTCAAGTTAGTGGCGGTAGTATACTAGGAGATAAAACGAGAATGGAGCGTTTATCTAATCAAGCAAATGCTTTTATTCGACCGTCTCCTGCAGGTGCTTCTTTAGGAGGGGTTGCGAGGAAAACTAGGGAAGCAATGATATTGTGTGAAGCAGCAGGTTATGATACTATTTTTGTAGAAACAGTTGGCGTGGGACAATCCGAGATTATGGTGCATTCTATGGTTGATATTTTCTTATTGTTATTGCTGCCCGGTGCAGGGGACGAATTGCAAGGAATTAAAAGAGGGATTGCAGAAATGGCAGATATAGCCATTATCAATAAATCGGATGGCGATAGAGAAACCTTGGCGAAACAAACAAAAAGAGATTATCGCAACGCCCTTCATTTATTTCCACCCAAACAAAGTAAGTGGACACCACCTGCAATTACTTGTTCGGCATTACAAGATAAAGGCATGGTCGAAATAGGGAATCAAATTGACAAATATTTTCAATTGGTTCAAAAAAATAATTTTTTTCAAAAAAATAGGCAAGAACAAACAAAATATTGGCTAACTTCATCCATTAATCAAGGCTTGCAGGACGCTTTTTTTAAAAATGAACAAGTACAACAAGAACTAGCAAAAATAGAAAAGGCAGTTTTGGCGCATCGTTTATCCCCTTTTCAAGGAGCAGCAGAACTACTTTCTTTTTTTAGAAAACTTGGTAACGAAGAAAAATAAAGGGAAACAAAATAGGAGAAAACAACTACAAATGAATGAAAGAAATAAAGAAATTAATCAGAGAAATTATTCCAGTAATTCTTGGAATTTTGATTGCATTAGTAATCAATAATTGGAATGAAGACAGAAAGGATAAAAAGTATCTGAATCAGATTTTTTCTTCTATCAACAAAGAGTTAGAAAACAGTAAAACAAATATAAAAGAGTCAATACCTAGACAACGACTATTGTTGGATAGTATAGAAATATATTTGACTGATGAAACAGTCACAATATTTGATATAATAAGCAAGGTTGACGGGGTTCGCTTTTCTACTATAAAAAATAATTCATGGAAAGCGATTTCCAATTCAAAAATTGAATTAATTGAATTTGAAAAATTATCTATACTATCTGATATAGACGAAGGAAAAGAAGAACTGAAACTTAAATCAGAAAAAATTCTAGACTTTTGCTATGATAATTTTAGAGAGACAAATCAAGAAAAAAAAGAGTTTCTCAAGGTCTTAATTCAAGATTTGATATGGGTGGAAAAAAGATTACAATTACAAATCAAAGAATTACTTAAAAAATGAAACTTGCTGCCAATCAAGCACCTAGTTTTATTACTCTTTATACGTTCGGGTGAAAATAGATGAAAACCGTATGCTAGATGTATACTACACATACGCTAGAAGTACTTACGTACAATACACGTATAGCATACGTCTAATTAACTCGCAACCTGTAACTCGCAAGCCGAATTTTCAATCAAATTATAATGCTTACTAAATTACTATTTTTTTTCCAACAAACACGAACGGCTATTACCAGCACAACAAGGCTAATTGGGCTTATGTTTCTACTTTTGTTTTGTGCTTATTCTTGCCAAAATGAGCCAACTTCTGCTACAGGAACAAGGGCCATTGAAATACCGAACACACCTGAAGCTGTTTGCCGCACTTGGCAATCCTTTTTAGATAAAAATGAAATAGCGAAAGCCATGCTACTGGGTAGTCCCAAAACTAAAAACTGGCTCAGAGATAACCAAACCTTATTCTTAGAAGATAAAGAAGTAGAAGCAACAAAGTTCTTAAGTATGACTTGTTCAGAATCGGGAGATGCGGCTATTTGTAAATATACCTTAAACGAAGAAGGAGATTTGATTGAAGATTATTTTACTTTAATTCGCCAGAAAGGGCAATGGTTAATTCACATAGAAGAGGTCGATAGCAATGACCCTACAGAAATGCTTTTTGAAGAAATGAAAAAAGCCTTAGAACTTTGAAAAAAATGAGAAATTAGAAATAGTAAATGGTAAATTAGAAATGGTAAATGGTAAATGCAAATTAGACGAAAGAACAAGTTTCGTCTAATCTGCATTTACCATTTACCATTTCTAATTTACCATTTTAAAATAAGACTATGCTCAAACTCGCCTTGCTAGGTGTAGGACATCTAGGCAAAATACACTTAAAATGCTTGCAAGCTATTCCAACGATTGCAGTAACTGGTTTTTATGATCCAGATGATACAGCAGCGGAAAAAGTACTGGCGACTTACCCTATTCGACGTTTTGCAAGTATAGCAGAAGCTTTGGTAGCATCCGAAGCTATAGATATAGTTACGCCAACTTCTAGTCATTTTGAATTAGCGGCACAAGCGATTAAGGCAGGCAAGCATGTTTTTATAGAAAAACCATTAACGCATAGTCTAGAAGAAGCTGCCACTTTGGTGAAATGGAGTCAAGAATACCAAGTAAAAGTACAAGTGGGACATGTCGAACGTTTCAATCCTGCTTTTTTAGCTATCCAAAAAATTCCTTTACAACCTTTATTTATAGAAGCGCACCGTTTGGCGATATTTAATCCACGAGGTACGGATGTATCTGTGGTGCTAGACTTGATGATACATGATTTAGATTTAGTGTTGAAAATGGTGCAATCTCCCTTAAAAATGTTAAGTGCAAGTGGCGTTGCGGTAGTCAGTAAGCAATTAGATATAAGTAATGTTCGTTTGGAGTTTGAAAATGGTTGTGTTGCCAATTTAACGGCTAGTAGAATATCTATGAAGCAAATGCGCAAAATTCGATTGTTCCAAAAAGATGCTTATTTGAGTTTAGATTTGTTAGAGAAAAATGCACAGGTAATTCAATTATGGAATGAACAAGCTATTGATAAGGATAATCCAAAGCCTATGTTAACTTTAGATACGGAAGAAGGCAAAAAATATATTTCCGTAGAAACACCACCTGTTGCAGATACAAATGCCATTCAGATGGAGTTGGAAACTTTTGCTGCTTGCATTCTTCACGATACCCCACCTTTGGTCACTATAGAAGAAGGCTATAATTGCTTAGCTTTGGCGCATCAAATTATTGAGGAGATTGAGCAACGAAATGCTGTTTTGGTTTGAAAATTCAATGAGTAAATGAGTAAATGAGGGTATTCTAGTAAATTTTTAAGGCTAAATGTAGGGGATGCTTTGAAAGTCTATTGATACCCCCCCACTTACCTGTAAGCAAAAAAATAAAACAAAAAATAAAATGAAATACGTAAGTGGAAGTTTATTAATCGGACTAATACTATTTGGAAGTTGTAAGGAAATGACTTCCTCTAAAGAAGTGGTTAAAGAAAAAGTAGAATTCAATCAAGAATTGGCAAATGAATTGAAAGAAATGTATGAAATAGACCAAATAGCTGCATACCTTCCGCAAGGTAAATACAAAGAACTTTCAAGGGAAGAATGGAAAATATTCAAGGATAGCGTATTTACAACAAATCAAAAACGGTTAAAAGAAATCTTTGATAAACACGGATATGTTGGTTATGATTTAGCAGGTAAAGAAGGGGCACAAAATTTTTGGGCTATTGTTCAACATTCAGACCACAATCCAAATTTTCAAAAAAGGGTTCTGGAAAAAATGAAAATTGAAGTAGAAAAAGGAAATGTAAAACCGAGCCATTATGCTCTTCTTATAGACCGAGTGAATAATAATTCAGGAGAAAAGCAAATTTATGGAACCCAAGTGTCATATAATACAAATACAGGACAAGCTTATATCAAGGATTTGGCAGATAGTTTAACCGTTAACAAAAGACGGGAAAAGATGGGACTTGAATCACTTGAAAATTATTTAAATAGTATGACTCAAGCGCACTTTGAGATGAATAAAAAGCATTATATTAATGAAGGAGTTACAGAACCCAAATTGTATAAAAGAGAATAAAAAAAGATGTGGGGTATCAATAGACTTTGAGAGTATCCCCTACATTGGAATTCACAACTGTCCTATTTACTCATTTGCTCCCATTATACAGGAAAAAACAAAAATGCAAACTAAAAGAAACAAACCTATTTTAATATATCTCCTATGCATCATAAGTTGCCTTTCCGCTTGCGACCTAATCAACCCAGCAGAAGATATTCCTGCTTTTATACAAGTAGATAATTTTGAATTAACAAGCAAT
>ENA-ORXT01006243-ORXT01006243.1-marine-metagenome-genome-assembly--contig:-NODE-6243-length-11169-cov-8.607645_pt1 | contig 11169 bp, 14 predicted proteins | sample MGYA00237868_ERZ511482 | MGnify/ENA metagenome assembly ERZ511482
TGGTCGGGTCCGGTGGGGTGGGGTGGGCTTGGCTGGGGCCGCTTCGGGTCGGGTGGGGTTACGTGTGATGGGGTCGGGTTGGGTCGGTTCGGGTCTAGTCCTCTCGGGCGAGGTTGGGTGGAGTAGGGTGGTGTGAAAGCGGTAGATGAGATGGAGTGCAAAGCGTGAACAATGGCGCAGTCGTGGCATTTGAGTATGAACGGGAGTGCAGGAGAAATAGTGTGGAGAGGTTCACGTCGTTTCATCGCGGGGACACCTCATACATCTTCTGGACAGGGCCCCAAGACTTTACTTTGGAGAACACCACAGGCGCGTGCCAGCCGACGGGCACTCCTTTCATATAGAGCTTCGCATTCATGGTGCTCTGTGCATGAAGAACACCCGTTTCTCCCTGTTTCTGAAGGCTTGATGACTGAGGTGCTAGCCGTTTACGGGTATCTAGAGGCGCGGCATGTCCACCTCACTTCGACACGGGTACACCTGTGACATCGTCTGGTTAGGGCGCCGTCACATTTTTCCTGAGCATCCATCAGGCGCTAGCCGGCCGACGGGCACTAGTACTGACATCAATTCGGAGCGGCGGCCGTGGGGGGGGGACCGAACGCACGTCATCTGGGGGGGGGAAGGATCCAGAACGTGGGCTACAAGTCCCACGTGCTGGCCCCGTGGGGTGTACTAGGTAAATCGGGCCAGATTCGTGGGGTTGTAGTCCCTGCTGAAGCAGGCTACAAGTGAGACGCACACAAGGAAGTTGGGTGTGTCTTCGTCGTTTTGCAGCGTGCCAGGGCCAGTCAGGACGGTTTGTCACACATCGATCTGTGTGGGGCGTCGCTGGACTGCCAGAAGCAACCAGCGTTCAGCACGTAGAAGCAGCACGTCTGGGGGTCACACATCAATCTGTGTGGGGCGTCCCTGGAATGCAAGAAGCTACCAGCGTTCAGCACGTAGAAGAAGCAGCTCTGAGGGTCACACATCACCTTCTTTACTGCGACCGGCCGGGTCCCAAACGCTTCATTGCTTCTGACACTTCCCTCAACCGAGACATTCGCGACACGCATTGATTAAAGCTCCGAGAGGCACAACTGCCTTGCTCGTCTACCCCTCCCGCCCCACCAACACCCCAGCTCACCCCTCCGCCCTCCTGCCCCCCCCCTTCCCCCATCATTCGTCATCCGTCACCTCTACCGCATCGCTGACTGCGAATGCGTTCACAAAATAGCGGGCGGCGCGCAGCTCTGCAGCGGTGGATGGTACCTCGTTAGGCATGAAAAGCACGCCATGCCGCTCACAAAGGTCCTCCCAGTCATGCTCCACTGCAACCCAGCCCACAATGTCGGTGACCTCCACGACGTCCAGACGAGCCGCATTCCCACCGGACGGTACCGGCCATTGCAGACGCTGACACCCGTAGTCTGTCAGCACACAACCCTCACGAGGTGCCGCTTCCTTTGCCCGCCGAACCACCAGCCGCTTCCGTCTCCCAGTTCGGGACTGTACAACGAGCGCAGCTTGACAATATACTCTGTTGGCAATGGGCCCGCGGTACTGCAGCCAGTCATACCAAGAAGCGCCATGAAAGCTCGCTGCCGCACGAATGGTGTTGGCCACCCGGCCACGCCTAGGGGCAGATGACTTGCCGTAGTACACGGAGTCGCAATAGAACAAGGAAGCACTGTGCTCCACCTCCAACACAGTACAGAGCCCAGGCAATTTGCGCTTGCGCGCAGGCTGCTCCGCAGTACAGCGGTGGGAGAATCGAAGAGGTCTGCTGCGGCGTCCGGCGTGTGCTGGCGTTGCAGCTGAGACCGCTGCGATTGGGCGCTCCTCTTCCTCCAGCAATAAGGCAGCCACCTGCTGGTTCAACAGCAGCTGCTCAACGAACTGGTCACGCCTCTTGTTGGTGGCCTCGTACGCCGATTTCATTGGCTTTTGCAGCCTCTCATTGTAGACCGTGTTCCTGTCGAAGAAATTTCCCCGCAGAAGGAACTCGTCAAGTAGATGCACGGCAAGGCGGTGCAACTTCGTAGTATGCGACGGACCGAGCGACGGCTGGTAGTTATCGATGACCCATTTCTGTGCCCGTTCAGCAACTGACGCCGCTTGTGCGCCAGTGATCCCACCGCCAGAACACCTCTCAGCAAATATCTCGTTCGTCACTGCCACCAGCTCACACACGGCCCTCGTCAGAAGCCGGTGGTCCGTCTCGTTCTGCACGGAGCCAATGGTGGCGACGACGGCAAAGGGAAAGAACGGCAGAGCTCGTCGGTGCTCGCTACCCGTCATCGTTGCCTGCGTCGTAGCCTTCGTGTGAGGCCTTGGCCTTTCAAGCCACGTGGCTACCTACTTTCAACCTATTTTTCACGTTTTACCCGCTTTCAAACCTCACTTTCCACGTGGCACGCTTCCTTAGCGATTCGCTGTACGCGTCCACCACCTGCTGCAACGGCCTCCATCATTTTTGGTGGAAGCTACGGACACGCCGATCACCCTGATACGGCGTGGGGCCATCCAGCGCGACGCTGACTCACCGTGATGCGGCGCCTGACTCCGGATCACCCGGCGTCAGCACCACGCCACCAATGGGATTCGGTGTCAGTTGTATAGCCCTATAGGGACGCGACATCACTGTCCGCGTCCCGTACAATCCGTTAGGGCGATCCGGTGCCAGCAGGGCTGGGCCGGTGATGCCCTGCTGTGGGGGCTGTCGAGTGCCGCACTGTCCAATGGGAAGTGCCCGCAGCCTCCGACATTCGTGTCGAAAGCCTCCTGACTCTCCACGTTTCTTTACCTGCGTTTTTGAGGCATCTGGTGCCGCGTTTTTGGCGGCACGCACCCGTTTACCCTTGTTTTTGGCCTGTCTGGTTCCGCGTTTTAGCGACACACGCCCGTCCCCCCTCGGTTTTGGCCCTTCTGGTGTCGCACCGTGAGGACGACGAGCGCATGCATGTTCTGGGGCACCTGGGGTGCCCCGAGGAGAGTATGTAGTCGGAGAAGAGGAGCTCCTCCGGGGGGATCGAGAGGGGCAGACTCGGTACCAAAAGACAACCTTTTCCATCGTGAACCCTCTCGCCAAACCCGACCGTCGTCGCGCCCGCTGAGTTCCTCGGACCCCTCCTCCGACGTGCCCATCGTCTTCCCTGGCGCCGCCTTTGACGGTTTCGATTCCCCAAAGTACGTACGACCCGCCACGTGGCATCGTGCGTCTTACACTTCCGAACCATGCATGGCTTTGCCACCAACCAAGGCGCGGAGAGTCTCTCCAGGCGCCGAGTTCTCCGGCGACGAGCGCTAGGTCGATACGAGCGCTGCGACAGCGGTGCCGTGCACACCGTTGCGGCCGACCACGGCCTGGCTAGATCCCGCAGGCACCTTGACTGGCGGCGACGCGAGCGGCGGCAAGGCGGGCGCCGTAGTCTTGGAGCCTTGCGTGGTAGTGATGCCACCCAAAGCGCGGCCGAATCCCGTTGGCGCCGTCGATGGCAGCGACGCGCATTGCGACTTGGTGGGCACCTTGTTCTTGTTGCCGTACATGTTGTTGCCGTCGCCCACCACAAGGCTCTTTCCCACACGCGCCGTGGGCAGCGGCATTGTACGCGGCGACGAGGCAGGTGCCGTCGCGGTAGTGGCTCGTATGCTAGTGCCGACGCGCACGGCGCGAACAGGTTCGCGTGGCGCTGTTGGCGGCGACGACGCCAGCGGGGATGCCGGGAGCACCTATTCATGTCTGCCACTCGTGGCCTTGCTGCCACCCACGACGCTGTCGGTCCCCACAGGCGTTGTCCGCGAGCGCGGCGTGCGCAGCGACGAGGCGGGCGCCTCATTCTTGTTTCTGTTTGTGGTGCTGCCGCCGTTCACGACGCGGGCGATCCCCGCAGTTGCCGTGTGCGGCGATGAAGCGGAAGGCGACGAGGTGCGCACGCCTGCCACTGTCTTGCCAATCGCACCGGTCGCCGACGACTGCATGTAGGACTCAGTATCGTTGGACAGTCCCTTTATGGGCCCATCCGAAGCGTCGTTGGGAGCAGTCCCCTTCGTAGCTTTTCCGGCGTCGCTGGCGCCATCCTCGTCGGAGCAGCCGTCGGCAGAACCGCCGTCGCTACTACACACCTCGCTCACCTCCTCGCTTGTAGCCTTAGTAGCCAGCCCGCGAGCGCGCTTGCGACCTCGGCTCGAAATTGGCTCGTTGGCCTTCAGCTGCAGGTTGTGCTTCCGAGTTGCTTGCGCCTTCTTTGTAGCATGAACGCGTGAAGCTCTCAGCTCCTTTCGTGTCATATTGGTCTTCTTGCTTTTTTGGTGCGGCGTTGTCGGACGCCCCCCCTGCGGCACCTGCAGAAGATCGGCCAAATTTTTGCCCCTAGACAAACAGCATGAAAGATGGGTACAACAGCAAGACATTAGCAACGGCGGGACGCGACCCACGACAACATCAAATCACGTATGGCTGATCCCTTAATTCTGAGAGGACGACGACTGCGTCTCAGTTTCCAGTTTACAACCTGATACCGAGCAGTTTATCCGAGTATCGAGAACTCCATATCACTTTCCAGCTGAGTTTGACACTGATGAGGAACCGAAGAGCTGATGAGCTTGGCAGCAAATCACGAGCTCGTCGAAGTTTGAACAAGCAGCGCAAGGCTCTGCTTGGCCGTGCATGCAGAGCAGGCCGGCGCCCTGGCCACCACTGCCGGCGTCCCCCATCTTCCTCGTCCCCCCGCTTGCCGCCACCGTCGTCCTCTCGCCATCCCGCAACGTCGCGTCCTCCCCGGCCCATCATCGTCACCCCCCGCAAAGCCGTTGTCCGGCCGTCCCTTCTGCCATCGCCGCCCCCCCCTCGCCCCCTTCGGCGTCGCTACCCCCCCGCTTTAGGCGTCATTTCTGCCGATAGAATTTGAACCCAGGACACTTTCGTAAGCAGCTCTTGAAACTGCCGCTTGCAGTGCATCCTGCGGACTAATCGTCTCGGACATAGCGGCCTGTCGAGCTCATCAGCGAGCTGTCTCCACTCATCACATCGTGCTCGTAAACATCACTGTCCCCAGCAACATCTGTCGACCTCGCCAGGCGCAGCGTTTTTCGTCCAAGATGGGGTAGAGACTATGCCGTGGGCCGCTCTGGGGGAGCTAATAAATAGAGCCTGACGGCCGTGCTCCCTCATGTGCACACCTCTGGTGGGCACCAGAGACAGTCAGAGTTGCGTGGCTTGACCGAGACTCGAAGTGAACAGGCGCTTCCAAGATGGGAGCGCGGTGCACGGCCCTGTTTCTTCCACAGAAGACGCATCGTGTCGAGCTGTCATCAGCTCCGAAGCTTCATCAGACTTGATAGACTGACGGTCACGTGAGCATTCCATTGCCTTTCGTTTCTGTCAGCCACTCGTGCCAGAAGGAACAGCACTTTTGGTCCCGTTTTTTTGTATCTCACGAAGACTGCTCCGCTGTCATTCATGGATCGCGTGCTGTGCTTGGCACACTTGATGACAAGTTCCCTCTGATCACTCTGCAGTGGGTGTCGGAAGACAGTTGTGGGTCAGTCTGACTGGGTCGGTCGGCCCTCCTGGCCACAAAATCTCGTGTCAAGTCCAAGGAGACACGCCCTTTGTCCTGGAATGACATTTGCTGAGGGAGCCCAGCCGAAACTGATATAGACAGTGAATGTGACAGGAAAGCTGACCACTTCCAGATCGTCGATGGGTGGCCGTCAAATCACTAGGATCAGACACTTCCCGCACTCTTCCGACAGAGCTGTGACAGTTTCCTGCGACTTCGGTCATTCGTGTCGCAGAAGCAGTTTTCGGAGACGTGTCTCCAGTGCTGCGACTCTCAAAATCGAGGGATCAGCTACAGTCCGAGCGGAAGGGACAGCACATTTGGATGTGGCTCGCCTTAGTTGCCCCACTCAGACAAAATCAGCACAACTACCTCCATCGCACCCACGGTCGGCCCATACACGGTGTGATAACGCAAGAAACCGGCCGCCATACCGCGACAAGCCTTCTCCAAGAAAGCAGCACGCTCTGCGTTCTACTCAGGCCCGAAACAAATCTAAGCGAAGTCCGCAGCTAAGACAGCCGCTCCCAGTTTTCGAAAGCCTGCCTCGCGTGACCCGTCAGTGACCGATTCGGTGTTACCTGGGACGGCAGGCCCGGCAGTGGTGGCGGCATCTGCCGTCGGAGGGGGCGGGGAAGGGCTTTCCGTAGCGTAGGGTGCCTGCTTAAGGATTGTAAAATCGAATAAAAGGCCATCATGGGTAGGACCACGAGCACCGCTGGTAGACAGCAAAGTTAGAATTGCAAGTCACATATCGGCTTAGACATGGTACAATGCGCCAACAATAGCAGAAGGGGCGGCACAACACACACCAGATAGAAAGAAACCAGGAAACTTACATTTGGATGGCCGTGCTGGCCCCGCCGAAACTTCCGAGTCGACCCTCAATCCGGGCACCTTGCGCGATACGCTTCTCCGCGGCAGCGTCCGCCAAGCGCTTGCAAACTGCTCAACGCACATTAGTAAAGTTGTGGGCCTCCACTCAACGAATCACAGAAGTCAACCCTTGCTTGGCTGGCTCCGGCGTACAGAAGCGCCACGTCACGTGACATCCCCGTTGACAATCCCGTCGCCAACGACGAGCGGTTGACCGCTGCGCGCGGATTGCGCACCGTCGCGAAGAGAGCGCTGGGATCCAACATCGCCGCGGCTGCATGAGCCATATTGCCTCCGCGAGCCACATCTCGTTGCTCCTAAGCGTCCGATTGCAGAGAATGTCGACGGCGAGCGACCTCAGCCTGCGCCTCGTTAGCGTCCGCCGGTGCCAATCGAGAAGCGGCCGATGCAACTTGGGTGAGGTGTGCGTCGGTAGTCTGGGCGCACACCATCCTCTCCGCACAACAGCGGTCATCCTTCTGTAAGAGCACCGTCAACATTCCTGCGGGGATAAACCACAGATCAAAAGCCTTCGACAGCGACAAATTCCGAGTATGCTGGCCCTCTCGCCGACACAAGTGGCAGCTGAGGAGATTACTACGGCGCCACGATACATACGGAGACAGACCTTTGAGCCAAAATCCAATTGGGCGATGCCTGCTTACCAAAAAGGTGCACCGCAAGAAAAGCGAGGCCAGCCCATCCCTAACTTACTGTGCATTGAGTGTGCATCGCTTCTCTTTAGAAGCTGAACAGGTGCAGATCTGGGACCGAATTGGCGCCGCAACATTCTGGCTCGCGGTGCATTCTGCCGTCAAAATTGGTTGAGTACCAGAGCTAAATGACACTGTAAAAGAGCGATCGACAGGTGGAGGAGGGTGTCGGACAAGTGGCATGGGGAGAGGAGGGTTGCCCGGCACGGGAAATTGGACGACAGTTGCAGTCGACCTGAATGGACAGTAGAGATGACAGGGGATGCAGTACCGAATCACAAGATATCCCAGTGTGTGTGAACCAAAATGCGCGGACATAAATTTCACTGGATGGTGCTCCTGCATGTGCGCTCTTTCGCCCACCGGCGCACGTCATCCCGTCGTGTCCAGAATTTGTCACATATTCTCATTTGCGCGTTCCCAGCCGCAAACAATTAGTTCTGGAAATCTGCAGGTTTCCGCAACATGGTAATTGAGTCGTTCTCTCATTATCAGTAACTTGTCGTTCAGCAGCCTTTCTGATCCGTCATGCTCGAAGTGCATCAGTGTCAGCTAGGAACCGCACATGAGATGTTCACAAGTGACACGTGCAACAATCTCGTGCCGCCACACCGTGTGCTCGTAATTGGACCGCCGCAAGATGCGAGCTAAAACTCAGAGGCTTGCAAGACCGCATCTTCGAAAAACGGGCTACGTTGTCACATAATCAAGCCGGTGGCTATATTATCAGAAATTTCCGACAGTTTGAACTGAGCATTGTGACAATCAGCGACTGCGGGAGTTTTTGGAGATTGGCTGCATCTCGCCCCATCTGCCAACGTGTTCATATAGAGATCGGGCGTCGTTCCTTGGGAAATCATGCAACTGATGCCAGCGATTGGCGGAAACAACAGTATAAGCCACATCTGCACAGCTACGTGGCTGCAGTCGCCTTCATCGGTGCCAGTGGTTGACGAGGGCCGAAGGGCCTGCTTAGCGATTTATGGGATGGAAGAGTGGGTCCAAGGCTTAACGTAGCGTGAAACGTGTCCCCGACTCACGCCGTCGACCAGCATTCGACACGCCGGAGATCTCTAGTGCCAATGAATTGTAAAGTGGCGAGACAACAAATAAAGGTTACGGATGGTCGGCCTTCGAACGACAGGAAATACTCTTCTTTCATCTGGTTCGCTTGTTCACGGCAGACAACACCTTGAGCAGACTCATCTCCGCGTTGAATCAGGAAACATACCCCGGGCTTCATTCTCATACCTCCTGCGTCCTGCAGGAGTGACGTTGAGCAAATCGGACACGGATTGCCCGACAAGAGGCCCAGACTTGCAACGCAACATGCAGCCTGGAAAGTTTGACCCGATCTCAAGAGCACCTCTCAATACTTTCCTTGCCTGCAAACGCTCGGACCCGACAATAGCAGAAAAAAGATGCATAATGAGCATGCAAGCCTCATTCGCTGACTCCCCCGTCGACTTCGTTCTCTCTGGTAGTGGGCGCGAGGCGTCTCGGTGGTGAACCACCCGTGCTCGCTCTCATGGACCACACCTATTCCGGTCCACAGTAGCCCGCTCCGCTGTCCCGTCCGGCCTGAGCACCGGCAGATGCCATTGAACCATCGCGTCTCTCGGGTGAGTAGGAGTTGCAGTTAGTCATTCGGCTAAGTCCATCCCCTACGGCAGAGCGTTTCGACACGTCGCAAGACCGTGCGGTGCGCATGCTGATCAACCGCCTCTCAAGCCGACGACCAAAGAGCAGTCAGCAGTTCATAGTGCGAATAAAATTACGAAAGGCATGTTACGTTCCTGTCCTTCACCACCCTACCTTGCATCCGGTATCCCAAAAAGCCCCCAACAGTGTAGTACGTGAGACCAGCGTAACAAGTGTCCGTCACAAACCCGTTCCTGTATCCGGGACCGAGCCTCGTGCGGTTACCATGAGTCCAGGACCCGCTTGTTCCACTTGCTGCATGACACGTATTTTCTGTAAATTAAACACGAACACGTGGCGCAGAGGCGATCATTTGCAGTGCTTACTTGCATGACATCGATGATTTCAAGATAATTTTGACCACCACTCTATGGTGAAAACTATCGATCCTTCTCCCTGGTTTGCGGGCTGTACGGGCAAACTTTGTAAGCATGGGACCGGAAATGCACTGTTGTCAATCCCCTTCGCCAGTCGAAAACCTCCCTGCATCGCTGTTGTACTCCCGTTCTCAGGCGATGTGGACGAAGTTGGGGGATCCGAAATACAGTCAATTTCCGGTAATATGCGCTGCAGTTACAGTCTCTCTGCATTCATTTCCACCCTTTCCGTCGCCCGTCTTGAGACAGTTCGGACAAGGACCCCAGTTCAGTCGTCTCAATTTTTGCACTGGATCGCCGTTTGCTTGAAGAAGCGACACCCAGTGGTCGCGGTTGATCAGTGCAGATGAGATGATCCCAGGAGTATCTAGGAAACTCAATCTGCAGGAGTTGTTATGACTGGAGCCATCGCCCTGCTTCAATTGCTCTTCATTGGCCGGTCCCCCGCGATGCCCATCGCACGTCTTCGCCCGGTGTGGAACAGTGCGCGTGACAGCGGTGCTTTTGGGTGGAAGGATTTGTACTTCTGCGTCTTCAGCGCTCAGGATGACGTCGTGGGTTGAAGCCTTGTCCATTATTAGGGCACACTTGACACACCAGTGCCGCCGGTGCACAGCCGGCAAAAACACTGTATTTCACCATCGCTCGTAGACGTGCTCGTCCGTCCATGCCCGTTTTTCGTTGAAATACGGCAGAGGGCACGCATTGCCTTCTCCGCGGAAGCACGTAGGGTTCTCGGCCTGACCAATCACTGCCACGGAAAGCTTGTGGGTAATCGTTGCATTCGTACAAGGCACTTGGGTGACCCGCTCCATGTTGCGCATTGCCTCAGTGCCCCGTGCGTGGCGGCGATCATGGCGGGGCACGTACGACCAGGATGGCAGGCACCGGTAAAGCTACCCCGTCTCATCCATATTATAAAGATGATCCGGGGGGTACGCTTCCATCCGCCACCGGATGTCCTCCACAGCAGCTACTGCCGCCATTAGGTTTAGAGCGCCGGTCTGCTCGTGTATCGCCACATTGTAGATGTCGTAGCGTTTCAAACAGCAGCGCACCTAGCCATTGCTGGCCGAGAAATTATTGATGGAGAGACGGGCGGAAATCACGCTTGCTGCTTCTGTGAGGAGGGCTGTGGTGATCGGGATGCGGAGGTGTCCGAGCGAGTACACAGCCAGGTAACACTTGTAGAGCCTAGCATGGTGCTCGGGCCACTTGCCCTCCCGGCAGGTTGTCCGTGCCAGCGTGTGTGGATCGTTTGACATGGCGCGATACTGAGCGGCAAACTGCATGTTCTGCCTACCCGTATCTGCTTCTCGACGCCACTTGAAATCTTCTGGCACGGTCTGCGCTGACGCCGCCCAGCGACCATCATGGCCGGGTGCGGGCCATTCGCCGCCTTGGCGTCGCACCCGCGCGTGGCTGCCGCCTCCTGCGTCGGCCCACCCGCCGCTGGTAGTCCTTGACGTGGTGCCGCTGCCATTTTTGCCGCTTGCCGGACAGCGTGGGGCCACTCACGCGTCAAATCTGGGAAAGCCCTGTCGAAACCGGCCTCGACAGTAGCAACAACAGCGTCCTTCGACGTCGCCAGACGTTGTGGGCAGCTCGTATGGGCCGCCGCACAGCAGAGGGAGGGGTGATGGGTGGGGGGGGGGGTGGACTGGGGGTAGGTTGCGGAACAAAGATAGCGGGCTTTCAAATTTGTGCAACCAAAAGTCACGCGGATCATCCCCCCATCAAATCACCATCAGAGGACGGCGCCCACTAGAGTCGACTCGCCACTGTATTGACCGCAATAGATTGACCTTGAGAAAGGGGGTCCACCGTGGTTTGCAGCTGTGACCACCCATCGACGCCTCAACCATGGGGCCTGAGCGAATCCTATCTGGTGAGGGACCAATGCGGTGTCTGTCGCACTGCCGCCCCCTGACGGCGGCACCCTACGGCCCCCCCCCC
>ENA-ORXT01006244-ORXT01006244.1-marine-metagenome-genome-assembly--contig:-NODE-6244-length-11169-cov-5.505950_pt1 | contig 11169 bp, 10 predicted proteins | sample MGYA00237868_ERZ511482 | MGnify/ENA metagenome assembly ERZ511482
CGCAGGGACGCACCTCCCTACCTTTCGCCAACCCCATACCCGAACCGCTCGGGGGTTCTTAACCAAGCGCCATTGCCTGTAGGGGCGACCTAAGACAACCAGGCCACGGGTGGTTCGTGGCGACGGATTAGGACGCCCCTTCAGGGCTCGATCCTACTGGGCCAAAGACCCGGGGCGTTGCCCCGGGCTAGTTTGAGGCGCCCCTTCAGGGCTTTCTTTTGGACGAGGACAGAACCGCATCGCGCAGTGGTTCGCCCCACGAAAACCGCTCTTAACCAAGCACCATTCTTGCTAGGCCCGTTTCCGGCGCAGGAGAAGGCCAAGTCCGAAAACACCGGCGAGAAGCGAACTTCCAGGCTCCGGTACAAGGCTTCCGCTCGCGCCGTCGAACCTCATGGAAGTGTTGGCGTTGCTGGCCGTGGAAACGGTGAATGCCGCGGAAGTCGAAGTTCCGTAGTCGGAAATCGGCAGCAGGGCGGAGTTGTTCTCCCCTCCCAGCACGACATGGAAATAGGAATCCGACGTTTCCGAGGCCCAATACCAACCGTCGTCGGGGGCCATGGCGAGTGCATCGAACCAGGTAGCCGTGTCACTTTCCGTCACGTCATGGGTGGGTGTCGTTGGGTTGTAGAAGGTGGAGGCAGGATTGGTGAGGTCGTCCAGGGCCAAGAAAGTCGAGGCCTGAGAGGGGCCGTAGAACGTGGCCCACTCTCCAGTCTGGTTCGAGAGGGTCAGGGTGTCCGCATCCAGATCGATTTCGAAGTCGACTGATCCGACGATGCCGATGGTGGTGGTGAAGTTGCCGTTGACGATCTGCGCGGGTAGTCGGGGTCCATGGGCCCATGCGAAAATCAGGAGGAGGACAGTGAGTTGATGGGCAAGCATGCGGCTGTCTTAGCGGGAAGGGCGTTCGAGGTCAAAGAAATAAGGTCGCCTGACCTTAAGGCGGCTGCCCGAAAAAGGCTTCCCTTTACCAGCCTGCCGGCAAATTCACGTGGGTCGCCTTGAGGATCTCGTAGATCGCGGTCCGCTCGACCAGGTCGAGTTTCGCGTAGTCGCCGGGAGCTTCCCTGGCGCGTAGAATTTTCTTCAGTCGAGCCCAGAACACTTCGCGAAACTGCAGGGGCAGCTGCAGGAAGGCTTCGGAGTGGATCAGATAGCTGCAACGATACTCAAAGATGCGACTCTTGAGGTTGAATTGCCGCAGTGATCGCCCATCGGCATCGCGTCGTGCCAGGTCCGTAAACACGCTGCGGAAGGACTCTCGGCTGTCCTGAACTCCTCCCTCGAGATCGGGCGCGTCGATAAAGAGAAAATAGCGCGCGAGCAGGTCCGCCTGTTTCTGCGCCATCTCGAGTCCCCCCTCCGAAAGCGGGATTGCCCGACCCTCGGGGGAGTCGAGATCGTGGTAGTCAAGTTCCGAGCGGACTCGGTAGTGCACGTTCATGAGAAGGTTGTGCGCGCCGATCTGGTGGTCGTGCACCAGCAGGGCCACGACGTCGCTCCCCTGCACGGGAAACAGTTTCTCATCGAAGAATCGATCCAGTGCCGTCATCGGCTTGGGCGCGGGAGGATTCCGCACCCCGCCGTCCGCGCGAACCGCAAAGGCGTTGCCGAGGTGGTTGATGCCGTGCTGACCGGTCACGAACCAGCCTCCCCAGCGCGTGTCGAAGGGTATTCGGTGACTGGGTAGAAAGGTCGTCGCCGCCCCGAGACTGCGACCGTCCTTGCCGACATGGGTGGAACGAAGCATGAGGGCGGGCAGGAAATCTCCCTGGTTCCCCCCGTGGCAGCCGAGACAGCGCTCTTCCTGACGCAGGAACTCGAACTTGTGCTCGGGATTGCGCGGGTCGGCGAGAAAGAAGATCCCGCCCAGCTTGGGGTCGATGGAGATGATTTCGAGGAATCCGCCGGGAACGTAACCGAAGTAGACGTCGTCACTGAAGTACAGGGCACGCGGATTTTCGGGACCGGTAATCCGCCGCTGCAGACCGGTTCGCGAGAAGACCAGCACCTGCGATTCGATGGGTACGTCGAGCGCCTTGCAGAAGGCTTCGACCATCTCCTGATCGGTGTCCCACTCGATCTTGATCTCGCCCTTCTCGTGGAGAGCCTTGAGCCGCGTGACCCTGTCGGTGGCTGCCACCTTGTAGTAGTCATGCGGCGGCAGGTGGAAGTCGTTGTAGAAGGTCTTCTTTTTCTCCTGGGCAAAACCCGACGCAACCAAGCCAAGAACGGGCAGCGCGAGGAGGGTAGCCAGCAGGGATGAGAAAGCCTTCACGGACACAGGCTAGGGGGCGGCGTGGTTCCACTCAAGTCTTACCCGAAGAGCTCGATCTGCTCGTGCACGTCGACCTCGCGGACGCGTGGGGACGGCTCTTCTTCAGCGGACTCAGCTGCATCCATTGGAGCCTCCTCTGCGGGAGCTGAAAACGCCGGGGCCCGCGCCGTCACCAGCGGCGTGGGTTCGCACTGCAGCGACACGACGACTTCGATCGAGCGACCGAGAGGTCCGGCGGAGAGGCCCTCCTTTTCCCAGAGCCTGAGCACCGAGTCGCGCGCGAGTTCGGGGGTGTTGCAGTCCGAACTGAGATGACCCAGCACCACGGTCCGAAGCCGATCGCCGGCCACGTCGCAGATCAAACGCGCCGCGTCCTCATTGGAAAGGTGCCCGTGACGGCCCATGATCCGCTGTTTGATCGACCACGGCCGGATCAGATCGGCCTCGAGAAGCGCGGGGTCGTAATTCGCCTCGAGCACGAGGGCGTCGCAGTCGCGGAGCTGCTCGCGGCAGAGGTTCGTAACGACGCCGACGTCGGTGGCGACGCCGATGCTGGTTCTGCCGTGGCGCAGGACGAAGCCGACCGGGTCAGCCGCGTCGTGAGTGATCGTGAAAGGCTCGATCTGCAAGTCCGCGAGCGGAAAAGCTGAGCCCGTCTCGAACAGGCGCCAGGTCTTGGGCCGCGAGAAACGCCGCTCCAGACTGTGGCGGGTGCGCTCGTTCACGTAGAGCGGCACGTCACGAGTCTTGCAGAAGACGTCGAGCGCGCCGCAGTGATCGCTGTGTTCGTGGGTTAGCAGGACCGCGTCGATGGAGTCGGGATCGATCTCCAGTTTCGCCAGCCGCAGACAGAGCTGCTTGCAGCTCAGTCCCGCATCGACGAGGACCGTCGTCGAACCGGCCCGCACCACCACCGAGTTGCCCTTGCTGCCACTCCCGAGAACCGAGAAGGAAAAGCTGGACTCTTCGGAGGTGGACACGAGACCACCTTGCCTCAGGAGTCGACGAACTCAATGGCCAGCTGCGGGAGTGATCAACTTTCTGCCGACGGCGGGATACTACCAATCAATCCACCTTCAGCGAGGCGGCCTCCGTCGTCTTTCGTCCGGAGCCAAAGCGTTCGATCAGCACGACCAGCGCAGCGCCCGCCACCGCGAGTCCGAGTGCGATCCAGGTGGTCGAGTCACCCGAAGGCATGAGCCACTCGTAACCGCCGAGGATCGGTTCGCCGTCGCGGAGCTGGGGGGCGCCATTTTCACCGAGCAGAGGCAGTTCCCTCTTCCATGGCCAGATGATCAGCAGCGAACCGGCGATGAAACCGGTCAGCAGCGCCACCGTGGCATTGCGCTGGTAGGTGAACAGCCAGGACACGACCCGCGAGAAGACGATAAAACCGAACACCACTCCGATTCCCACCGGCAGGATCACCTTGAGGCTGATGTCGATCAGAACCGGTATATCGAAGGCCTTGAGGGCATCGATGAATTTTGAGATCGCTCCCAGTACGAGCTTGTAGTTGCCGAGCAGCACCAGCACGAAGGACCCCGACAGCCCGGGCACGATCATCGAGCAGAAGGCGATCGCACCGCACAGAACGAGATAGAGAAAGGAAGCGTTCTCCTGAGCCGGCTTGAGCAGGATCGCGACCGCCACGGCGACGCCGAGTCCGGCCACAAAGGAGGTGATCGCCTTGCCGTTCCAGGGTTTCACCGTCTTGCCGACCAGCCACACGGAGGCCACGATCAATCCGAAGAAAAACGCCCAGACCAGCGTTTCGTTCTTCTCAAACAGGGCCTCGAGGAGCTTGGCCAGCACACCGATGCCGAGCACCACGCCGATGCCGAGCGGCAGCAGAAAGGGCATCTGGGTCCGCTCGAAGAAGTCCTTGAAACGAAACTTCAGGAGATCACCGGCGGCCCGGTGGTCCAGCGACTTCATCGAGTCGATCAACTTGTCGTAGATCCCCGTGACGAAGGCGATCGTACCACCCGAAACTCCGGGAATGACGTTGGCGGCACCCATAGCGGCACCCTTGAGAAGGAGGAGAAACGGGTTCATCGGAAATTAGGAAGTCGCGCCTTTCGCCTCCTTCGGACCGGGAATCAAGGCACCAAAGCCGAGCGTGAGCAGGCAGGTCAGCGGCCACAGCCAGGGGAAGGCCCACTTCGAAGCCAGCTTCTGCTCGTCGCCCGTCAGTTCATAGGTCGGCAGTCCCGCGAAGAAGGTCTTGAGCCCTTCGTGCCCCTTGCCGAGGAAGAAGTCGAGCAGCAGATAGAACTCCATCCGCCAGAAGGCGGTGACGACCAGACTGATCAGCGAGCCCACCAGAAGCCCTCTAAAGGAAAACGACTTCCGCCAAAGTGCGCCGAGGAAGAAAGCCAGCATCGGCCCCATCGTGTAGGCGGTCATCCCGAAGGCCAGCGGAAGAATGGGTATGTCAGTCTGATCCTTCATCCACTTTAGCAAGAGCGTGAAGGCGGTCAGCGCAAGTCCCCAGAAGACCACGAAGGCTCGGGAAACGTTGACCATCTTCCCGGCGGACGCTTCGTCCGAGAACGCCTCCTTCTTGTAGAGTACCGACATCGTCGTCTGACTCAGCGCCGCGAGAATCGAGTCGAGGCTGGAGATCGCGGCCGCGAACACCCCTGCGAGGATGAGACCACTCAGGCCGGGGGGGAGTTCGCTCACGATCCAGATCGGAAAGACCGAGTCCCCGTCGGAGGGGACGCCGTCCTTGTCGAAGTTGAGCGCAGCCGCGACCGCTCCTTCGGGCGGGTGCTGCTGGTAGAAAACAAAGAGAGCAGCGCCGACGTAGAGCATCAGCAGGGTGAGGAGCTGGCCCACCGATGAGAAGATCAGCGCCTTGGCGGCGTCTTTCTGGTTCTTGCAGCAGAACATACGCTGGGCGTTCAGCTGATCGACCCCGAACGCGGTGAGGTTCTGGAAGGGCACCGCAATGACGGCCACCCAAAAAGTGAAGACGAGAGAACGGTCGAAGCCCCAGGTCATGTCGATCATCTGCGTCTTGCCGGCGCCCCCGGCGATTTCCATCATTCGACCCCAGCCCCCGTCGATCTCGCCTATAATCCAGAAAAGAGCGAGGAGCCCGCCGAAGGTGAAGAGTCCGAACTGCATGACGTCAGTCCAGATCACCGTCCGCATGCCGCCCATGAGCGTCCATGCGATCGCGAAAATCCCGATGATGAGGATGCAGATCTCGAATCTCATCCCGGTGACCACCATAAGGGGTAGAGCCGCCACGAGAACCCGGACGCTTTGTCCGAGAATACTCCCCAGCGTGAAGAAAAAGGTCGCCAGCTTCTTGAGCCCCGAACCGAGACGGCGCTCCATGTAGTCGTAGGGGCTGTAGATCTCCTCTTCGTAGAACCGTGGCACAAAGAAGACGGCAACGAGAACTCGACCTAGAATCGAGCCGATCCCCCAAAGCATGTAGGTCATGTTGCCGGTGGCGTAAGCGAGCAATCCCCCCGCGACCCCGATAAAGGTCACCCCGCTGATCTCCGTGGCGATGATCGACCCGCAGACGGCGGGCCATGGCAGGCTGCGGCCGCCAAGAAAGAAATCCTTGATGCTCGACTGCTTTCCTCGGAACAGATGCCCGACAAAGGTAGTCAGGAGGAGATAGCCGATCACCACGACCCAGTCGAGCGGGCGGAACAGCTGATGGAACTCGGTGGCTTCGTTTGCGGTCATGGCGGGGAGGCACTACCTACGGCAGAGGACCGCTTCTGTCGAAACCCAAGTCACCCCATGAATCCTGAAGACCGCACCCTCCTCGCCGAACTCCTCGAGAAACGCCTCGCCGTGATCGCCGATCACGAATGGCGCGACCGTGACGAGAGCGCCCACCTTGCCGCGCTGGTCGAGGCCGGCGAAGCGGTCGAAGAGTGGAAGAAGGCACACCTTGGCGAGGTCGAGCCGCGTCTCCGGCACTTCCTCGAAGGCTGCTCCTACGACAAGGCTCTGGCGTGGATCTCCGAGGAAAGCCTGTAGCGTAGCCCATATTTCGTAGCCGAATTCGTGAGAATTTGGAGGCGTGGCCTGAGCCCTGAGCCCTGGGTCCCGCACACACCCTCCCTCCCAAAGTCTAACGACTTCGGCTACCACAGAACTTGCCGCTCACTTGCCCTCGCCCACTACGAAAACAGCAGCTCGCTGGCGAAAGCTACCGTCAGATCGGTCAGGCCCCTCGACTCCACCCGCGCAACCAGCGCCACCGTCCGTGAAAACACCGGCTGCAGCCGGGTCGTGCGGAGCTCTCGGGTGCGCAGGTACAGGGGAACGACCCGGTGCGGCACGAGACTGATCCCCAGCCCCATTCCGACCAAGTTGACCGCAAGATCGAAGCTGTCGCAGTCGATGATCGCGTCGGTCTCCAGCGGCAGATCCGCAAGCCAGTGCCGAAGCTGCCGTCCCGTTTCCGTGGAAGGGTGGGGGAGGATCCACTCATCACTCTTCAGGGCCCGGAGGCTGCGCTTGGGGATCGCGACGTCGTCGCCACTGCCGGGGGTCAGCAGGGTAAAGGGATCCTCAAAACTCGCCAGCTCGTGAAGAGGCTGCGGCAGGACGGCGCGTCGAGTGACCACGGCAAGATCGAGGGAAAAGCTCCGCACCCGCTCGAGCAGTTCGTCACTGGAGCCGTGTTCGACGCGAAGCTGCACCTGCGGATGCTTCTGACGGAAGGCAGCAATGAGACCGGGGAACTGGCCGAGACCGATCATCCTCGAGATGCCGATGCGGAGAGACTGCTTGCCGAGTTGGAAGCCCTCGTGGATTGACCGGTAGGCGTTCTGCGCACCCTCGAGCAGAGCCTCTGCTCGCGGTCGAAAAAAGCGACCCGCATCGGTAAGTTCGACGCGGCGGGTGGTCCGTTCGAGGAGGAGAAGTCCGAGCTTCTCCTCGAGATTCGCCACCGACCGGCTCACCGAGGTCTGAGCAAGGTTCACCTCGGTCCCCGCCTTCGTGAAGCTCCGGTGATGCGCCACGGCGACGAAGGCGCGCAACTCGGAGAGATCAAATGGCGGTTCCTGATTCATGCGCAGTGCGCATGAATCAAACCGAATGACTCGTTTCTTTCAAGGTCTTGATCGCCGGAGGATGGCGCATGGCAGAACACCAAAACCGACACCCCGAGAACGTTCCCGGCGAATTCTTCAATGACGACGACTGCATTCACTGCGGAATTTGTCCCGAACTCGCCCCGATGATCTTTCGCGAATCCGAGGAGGATGGCCTGAGCTTCGTCCATCGGCAGCCGCAAACCGAGCAGGAGAGAGACCTTGCCCTCGAGGCACTGGACGCGTGCCCGACGGAATCGATCGGGCAGGTTCCTCAGTAGCGCTCATCAGGAACTGCGCCGGTAGGTCAGCAGAATCCATCGGATCCCGAAAAAGAGCACGACAAGGGCGAGGATGAGTTTGCCGAACACGGGAAGCGGAATCCGCAACGAGAACAGCATCGCGAAGAAGGTGAGAAAGAGCTGGCCGGCGGCGACGACGATATGCTTCCCAGTGACCTCTTTGCCAAATTTTGAAGAAGTGAGTTTCGAGCCAGGCGTCATGCGTGGGCGCGTGATCTCTTCCTTCCTCCCGCGACGCTCCCGCTGCTCCTCGGGATCCTCATGCATGGAATTGCGATCATATAAGCCCATGCCAAAGCATGAAGATGGCTCGGCTTGGGGGCAAGCGGATATGAGCGAGGTGGGTCCGGAGGCTCTCGCTCTACCTTGGAGTGATCGAAGTTGGGATGATAGGGCGGGTCATCCTTGACCCGCCACCGTGGCAGCACCTGACTTGAAGTGGTCGCAGGGCGCTCCCTTCGGCGGGTCCGGAGGCCCTCGCCCTACCTTGTCCGAGCCAATCGTCGTTGAAGAGACGAACGCTACCCCTCCGGCATCACCCGCACCCGCACCGGCGGATCGCCTTTGAGCAGGCTCGCCACCCTGCGGATGTCTTCGCTGTCGATCGCTGCGATGCGTTCGGCGATGCCGAGGTGATACTCGAACCCCAGTCCGTGGAGTTCGTTGAGCGCGGTGGTCTGCGCGAGGCTGAGGTTGCCCTGCAGGCCGAGCTGGGTCTTCCCGAGGAAGGTTGCTTTGGCCCGGCTGATTTCTTCTTCGGGCAATCCATTGTCCGCGATCTTGGCGACCTCCTTCATCAATTCTTCCTCCACGCGGTCGGCTTCCTCCGGCGAAGTGCCAGCGTAGAAGTAGATCGCCCCCGGGACGTAACCGGTGAACTGCCCGGCGCCGACATAGTAGGCGAGTCCGAGCTCCTCCCTGATCCGGGTGAACAGCGGGGATGCCATGTCGCTGCAGGCCTCGTCGAGAAGGTCGAGCGCCAGCGCGTCGTCGTCGAGCAGAGCCAGGCCGTGATAGCCAAAAAGAATCACGGCCTGTTCCTTATCGGCGTTTTCGTCGATGATCACCGGGGGTGACGGGGGCGCAGGAATCGGCGCGATGTTCTGGTGCGCCAGTTCGCCCTTCGGAAGAGATCCGAAGCGAGCCTCGGTTTCAGCGATGACCTCGGCGGCATCGACGTCGCCGAAGACGGCGATGATGCCGTTGGCGCCCACCGTGAGGGACTCGTGGCGCTCCAGGACGTCGTCCCGCGTGATTGCGCCTACGCTTTCCTCGTGACCTGAAGGCGGCAGAGCCCAGACATGACCGGGGAAGAGGGCTTCCCTGAATCGAAGATTGGCCAGCGTCATCGGCCTCTGCAGCTTCTCGCGGATTCTGGCAATGCGCGACTTCTTCTCCTTGACCAGCGTCTTCTCCGGCATGGTCGGCGCCGCAAGAACGTCGCCCATGACGCCGAGGGCCACGCTGAGATCGGGGCGCAGCGTTTCGGCGGTGAGCCCGAAAGTCATCATCCCCGACTGCGAGCCGATCGTGCCACCGAGATCCTCGACGTCGGACGCGATCGTTGCGGCGTCCCGCGCGGCGCTCCCTTTCAGGAGCATCGTGGCATGCATGCTCCCGAGCCCGGCAGTCCGTGCCTCGTCGGCAAGCAGTCCGCCGCGGAAGACGGCATAACTCGCCGTGAGAGGAAGGCGGGCGTCCGCCTTGAGCAGCAGTGTCATCCCGTTGGAGAGCTCGTGGCGCTGAATCTCCCCGGTGCTTTTCCTGCGCTTGGACTTCGATTTGGCTTCGCCGGTGCCCTTGGGCAGCAGCCGCGTCGTCGTACGGGTTTCTTCCACAAGATAGCGCCGGGCGACCTCGCGGACGTCTCCCTGCCCGAGTTCGGCGGCTGCCTGGAGGTAGCGCTTGGTAAAATCGACGTCCCGGGCGTGCAGCCACGAGGAGCCGATGTCGCTGGCCTGATCTCGCATGCTCGACAGCGCGTCGAGCGACTCGGCGAGAAACATCCGCCGTGCCTTCTCAAATTCCTCCTCGGTGATCCCGCGCTCACGGACTTCCGCCAGCATCTCCTGCACTCGGACGAGAAGTTTTTCATACTTCTTAGGGTCGCAGTCGCCGCCCACGCTGAAAAGTCCGTCGGAACCGGGCGTCCATGCACTCGCGTAGATCGAGTGGGCGAGCTTTTCCTCCTCGCGGAGCTGACGGTAGAAGCGCGAGCTCTTCCCCGAGCCGAGCACCGAGGAAAGCACGTCGAGAGCCGGGGCGTCGGCATGCGAGATGCCGGGGATGCGCCATGACAGAGCAAAACGGGTGGTCGGCACCGCGAACTCCTGCGAGGCCTCGCGGGGCCCAAGTTGCGGGGGCTCGATCGGTACGTGGACCGGCGGGGTCGCCTCGCGTTTCCAACCGCCGAAGATCGTCTCCGCGTACTCCTGGACCTCGTCGGCATCGACGTCGCCGACGACCACGAGGAATACGTTGCTGGGCACGTAACGCCTCTTGTAGTAGCCGAACAGGTCGTCCCGGGTGAGCTGATTGAAGACGTCGAGGTGACCGATGACCGGCTGCCCGAAGGGATGTACATGGAAGGCCGTCCGATAGAGCAGCTTGCTGAAGACGCGGCCGGGATCGTCGTTGCCCATGGCGAACTCGCGACGGATCACCTCCGCCTCCTTGTCGTACTCTTCTTCAGGGAAAGTCGAGTTCATCGCCATGTCCGCGAGAATCTCAAGAGAGGGAGCCACGCCCGAGCTGGGAGCGTCGATCCAGTACACCGTGCGGTCGAAGGTTGTGTAGGCGTTGACGTAGCCGCCCGTCTCCTGGATGGCTTTGGCGATCTCCGAGTAGTGCCGCTTCTCCGTGCCCTTGAAGAGCATGTGCTCGACGAAGTGGGAGAGACCCGCGCCCATCCAGTCACCCTCATGGATGCTTCCCGTTCTCACCCAGAGCTGCAGGCTGGCGACGGGGGCGGACTCGTCCGCCTTGACGATGATCTCCATCCCGTTCTCGAGGGTGCGGATCACCGCGCCGTACTCCGGCATCTCGATGCTCGGAGAGCTGCTGGGGGAGGCGGTCGCTTGAGGATCACGGCGGTCGTGCATGCGGACCTGTAGGCCGAATGGGCCGTGAAGAAAAGGGAAACAGAAGTGGGTTGAAGAAAGCTGTGGATGGGGCCATAATCGCCGTCCCAAGCTTCGGCACGGGAAACGGCTCGATGGCAGAGTGGCTATGCAGAGGACTGCAAATCCTTGTACGTCGGTTCGACTCCGGCTCGAGCCTTTTGGCCCGCCCCGCGCCCTGAAGATCAGGGCGCGGAGGTGAGCCTCTTGCGCGGTGGAGTCCGTTGCAGCCGGTTTGCCGAAGGGGACGGCACCATGCTGAGCGAAGTCGGAGCCTTCTGCCCTAGACTCAACGGCGCTTGGTTAAGCACTTGAAGTCGCCTTGTAGTCAACTGCCATCGGAGCCCCAAAGGGGCGTCCCATCATAGCCTGGGGCAACGCCCCAGGAA
>ENA-ORXT01006246-ORXT01006246.1-marine-metagenome-genome-assembly--contig:-NODE-6246-length-11167-cov-7.733634_pt1 | contig 11167 bp, 10 predicted proteins | sample MGYA00237868_ERZ511482 | MGnify/ENA metagenome assembly ERZ511482
GAACCTTCGATATTGGTAGGTATTCTTTTGAAGCGATTACTGATAAAATATGGGAGGTAGTAGATCATTTGCAAATTGAGAAAGTCCACTTAGTTGGTATTTCCTTAGGAACGATTCTTTGTTTGCAGATGAGAATCTCTCAGCCACAACGAGTCTTATCGGTTATTATGCCAGGGGCAATTGTTCGCTTAAATACAAAATTACGCCTATTAGCAAATGGGAGTCTAACACTAGCCAAAGTGATAGGGTACAGAAATTTTTACAAACTCAGTGCCTATATTATGATGCCAAGAGGCAATCATAAACAATCAAGGGATGTTTTTATTAAGGAATCACACGCACTCACCGTTGAAGAATTTAAGAATTGGACCAACCTATATTATCACCTAAATGCTACCTTAAATGAATTCTTCAAATCGACCACGACCATACCACATATTTTAATAATGGGTAGCCAAGATCATTTATTTCTACCACCCGCCAAAGCGTATGCGGACTTTCACAAGAATGCAAGTATTTCTATCATACCCAATTGTGGGCATGTGGTAAGTATCGAACAAGCGGAGCAGTTCAATGAAATTTGCTTGTCTTTTTTAAGCCAACTGAATATAGTAAACAAAGAATTTTTAAACTAAGAATTAGGGGGTAAAGAGAAATTTATGACATCTTATTTTTAAACAAATTAGACGCTGTTTTAAAACACATAGTCAAATAGTCCACATAGTTTTTTTCAATTTTTTTATGAAATAAAAAATTGAAAGCTTATGTGTGCTATCTGACTATGTGTTTTAAAAAAAATCTCGTTACACCCCTAATTATGACTTAGTGTCCCTAGTGGTCAACGTCTAGTATATTCTTAATTCTTCATTTAAACCCCAACCGTCGTTTCACTCAACAGTTTCTCTGTTTTCGCATTTTCTACTTTATTAATAAATCGCTCTGCTTCGTGGCGGTCCCTCACTACTTTAGAAAGCGTAAAACAAGAGGTAAGACTAAACAAATAAGACATGCCTAAAAAGCCCTTCATCGCTAAATCTGCTTCCATATACACTAAGCCCACTGCCATTCCGATAAAAGAGATGCCGAAAGCAATCCACGCCATGTTGTAAAAGGACTTGGTGTTGTTGTTTTCATAAATATAACCATTCATAAGTTGAATTTTTTTATTTGAGAAAAATAGGATTGTTTGATTGTTAGATGGCTTGATGGTTGTGAGCCTTGCGTTTATCAACAAAATATCTAGTTATCTAACAATCAACTATCCTTACGATTGAGGTTGCAAGGTGTGGCATAATTACCTTGAAAAGCAATTGAGAATCGACTAATTGGGATGAACTTTGGACGAACTGCATATTATTTAGATAATTGTAGCGAATTTTCGCTGAAATAAGGAGTGGAAGAAGATGTATCAATCATCTTTTATCTTTACTGATTTAAACACAGAATGGATGATTTGCCCAAACAACAACAAGAAATAGTGGAAGTAATCGCATTGAGTTGGTCTGCTGTCAATGTTAAAGAAATACGGCAAAAAACAAGGATGGAAAGTAAAATGATTTCTGATCAATTAACGCATTTGGTGAAGAATGGTATTATTAATCGGATTCTAACGACCACTAAAAATCACTTATACCAACTCAATGACCGCTTTTTTAATATTTGGTATTTAATGCGTTATGGCAGAAAAGGTCATAAAAAAGAGGTGATTTTGTTGGTGCGGTTTTTTGAACTGTGGTGTGAAAAGAAGGAGGTTATTGTTGAAAGAGTTCAAAAACAAATTAACCAGTTGAAATCTGGTAATTTTGAAGAGGCAGAAAAAAAAATCATTAATGCTATTGAAATAGCAAAAAATAAGGAAACCGAAATTGAAGCGCATTTGGACGGTTTAATAGGCGTATTTCTTTTTTTGTTGCAAAGAAGAAAATATAAGGAACTCTTAGCTTTTTTCCATGATGAAAAAGCTGACTTGAAAACTCCATTTCAACCTATTTATTATGCTTTACTATATTTTATTCAAGACGAGTATCCTACTGACTATTTACGAATGGGGAGAGAATTGGAGGAAACTGTTGGGGAGATTGTGGGAGCGGTAGAAGACTTGAACTGAAAGCGTATGGAAAAGAGATTGTCATTACATTGTAATGACAATTGATCGCAGAATATGGAGATAATTTTAATGGCAAGAATCTACCTCGTATCTGAACAAAAAATGACTACAATTGAAAAGAACATAATATGAGTAAACATATCACCAATAGTAATGAACATTTGGTCGTTGAAATACGGAAAATGATAGAAGATAGATGCCAGACAAGTTGTTAGTGATACAGTAAATGTTGGTTTGACACTTCTATATTGGAATGTCGGGAAACGAATAAATGATGGGATTTTCGCAAACCAACCGTTTTGAATTGGCTTACTATTTTTATTGAGCGAAATCCTAATTATCGTTTACCTTTTTTAATCCTTGAAGATATTTATTTTCTATATATTTTTCAATAATAATCCAATCAATATCATTATAAGATAAATTTTCATTATACATTTCTCCTTCAAATTTGAAAACAAAAAATGGAGCTTCATACGTAATCTCTAATTTGGGAGCGTAACTTAAATCATTATATAGATTATTAATGATTGCTGCTTTTGTAAAATGATATTTTAAATCAGCACTATTTTTAAACCCTTGATTTTTCCATTCATATTGATTGCTTTTAAACCTTCCTGCAATTCTTGCTGCGACTTCCCAAATTATTTTTTTATGCTTTGTGTAGATTTTTAAAGCATCTATTCTAAAAGGATAATCTTCTCTATTAATTAATCCATTATTAACCTCATCTAGGTTCTTTATTTGGATTTTGTCTAACGATAGTTTTCGAGCTTGCCTAACAAATAAGAAATTCCCTCCTGCTTCATGGTCACCAAAATATCCACCTTTGGGTCTTGGATTAAGTCTTGCATTCTTAAAGTAAACTTTGAGAGCATCAAAAATAATAATTCCATCCTTTTTTAAATTATCATCTCTTAATGCTGAAAGGAAAGTATTTGTAAAAGGAGAATAACCATACTTGTTTCCTGCTAAAGTCTCCTTATTCCCTGAAGCAAGAAACAATCTTGAAACATATTTCAATTCTTCTTTTTGGAAGTCTTGCATAGATTTTTTAGTAGGCAAGTATTTCCTTTTAGGGTCAGCTCTAGTATTTGCATTATTAAGTTCAGAATCAAATGTACTGCTAAAACAGGCATCTATTAAAACAAATATATGACGACAATTTTCAAGATAGTTTAATTCTTCTGCAAATGTTGTATGGCGTAAATAACTTTCATATTGTTTGTCTTCGTCAACATTTTTGGAATCTTTAGTAACTAAAAAACCAATCTTTCTTTTTTTTCCTTTTTCTTTGATGTGTCCATGTCCAGAAAAATAAACCAAAAATTGTCCATATTTTCCATAGTCAATTTTAGAATATTCGTTCAATTTTTCTAAAACTTCAGTTTTGGTTGGATTTTTTACTATTTCCGTTTGAAATCCATAACTAATTTTAAGTTCTTCTGCTATTTCTTCTACAGCTTTAATAGTATTCGGTAGATTTTGCCATGAATCATTATTATCAAATTCTTCAATAGCAAAAAGGAGGGCATAGTCTTTATTTAATCCTTCTTGGATAGGAATGGAATCTAAAGAAACAGCAAATAAAAAGCTTAATTTAATCAAAAAAGTTATTAATAAAAAAATGTGTTTCATAAAAATTCATTATAATTTTTTACTTCTTCCCTATTTATTTAAACAACTTTTTATTTTTTTCGAGGCGTTTATACTTATATAGTCCTGTATTAAATCCCAGTCAATTTCATGGAAATTTAAAGCTTCATAAAAAACTTCGTTATTAAATTTAAAACTATAATAGGGAGAATTATAAGTTAAACCATAAGAATTTCTACATTTAAAATCTCGATAATACTTATTAGTGATAGTATAATGAGATACCATATCAAATGGTGTTTTACTAGAACCTGTAGTATTTAGGTAAAAGTCTTCTCTTCCTTCCAGTGGCATAATTTTTTTCTGCTCTTCGTATGCAATTTTCCTATATGCTTTATAAATGTTTGAAAATTCCTTTCTCAATTTATATTCTTCTGTTTGAAGAATAGAATTGCCTAAAATGAATTGCTCTGGTTTTTCTCCTTCTCCTATTATTGGAATCTTTGCCTTTTTAACAAACAGGAAATTACCTCCTGCTTGATGACCTCTAAATTTACCTCCTTTAGGTTCAGGAACTAATCTGGCATTTTTGAAGTACGCTTTTAGCGCATCAAATAGAATTATTCCTTCTTTTTTCAAGTAATCCTCTCTAAGAGCAGAAAGAAAAGTGTTAGTAAATGGAGAATATTCTATAGAACTACCTGCAAAGGTTTCTTTATTACCAGAAGTTAAATATAATCTTGAAACATACTTTAATTCTTTTTTTTGAAACTCTTGCATAGACAACTTATTTGGTAAGTATTTTTTCTTAGGATCTGCTCTAGTTATAGCATTATTTAAATCCGAACCGAACGTGCTACTAAAACAGGCATCTAGTAGAACAAAAATATGACGACATTCAAGGGCATCTAATTCTTCTGATAAAGTACTATGTCGAATAAAACTGTTAAACTGTTCGTCATTTTCAATACTCTTAGAATCTTTAGCAGTTAAAAAACCAATTCTTTTTCTTTTCCCTTTTTCTTTAATTGTACCATGCCCAGAAAAAAACACAAGTAATTGCCCATATTCTCCAAAATTAACTTTTGAATAATCATTTATTGCTTTAAGAAATTCATCTTTAGTAGGATTTTCAACAATTTTCGTGTTGAATCCGTAGGTTTTTTCTAGCTCTTGAGCAATTTCCTTTGTAGCATTAATAGTGTTTGGCAAATTTTCCCATGAGTCGTTGTTATCATATTCTTCAACAGCGAATAAGAGAGCAAAATTTTTATTCAGAGCGTCTTCATCAGGAATAGTATCAATTGAGAGATTGGCGAATAAATTACATAAAAACAACAACATTATAAATAGTAGAGAGAAGCTAATCTTCATAGTAGAGCGTATTATGGCTTTTTTAAGTTAATTATTCTTGCTTTTTGAAGACGGAAAAAATAACTTTACCTATATACCCTCCGAGAGCGGCTTCTGTTCCTGCAATCACAGATTGCATTAACTCGAAACTCCATACACCAGAAACTTTTTGGTAAATAGCAAAAGTAATAATGAACGCTAAAAACGGTATTAGAACTCTTGTCGTCATTACATAAGATCTTTTTATAAGTCTATCTTGTCTTTCATCTTTTTCTTCTGAAATGTACGGACTATCACCTAGAAAGTCATTCATCATAAATCCTATGTAAGTTGTGAAAATTGGAACTATAACTGCTATTGAAGCACAAAGTTCTTTTGTGCTAAAACCTCGTCTATTCCAGCAAAATAAAAGTACCGCAAAAACAATAATTTTAGTAATCACTATTAGTCGAAAAACCCTTTTTTTGAATTTATTTTCATTCATTTGTGTCTGAAATTAAGGCTTTCTTTAGCTGTTCAGCAAATTTCTCTACATATGTCTCTAAGTATTCTTCAAACTCTGGTTCCATATCCATATATCCACTTCTACGTGGCTTCATTACTCCAAATCCATATTTTCCGTTCATGTCCACTATAATTACCAAGGAATTACCTTCTAATTCAAATCCTATTTCAGTCGTTATAAACTCATTTGCTACCCAATTAATGTTTTTACTACAGCACTTATTTAGCCATTCAGCTAAAAGAAAATTGCTTTCATCTGTTAATACCTCATTCTTAATGTGCATTATTTCATATTTTACTAATTTTCCTCTTTGGGGAATTAGAAAGTCTGGTTCTACATTAAACTTTGTTACATAATAATTTTTGATGTAAGCCTTAATTTCTTTTTCAAGGATTGCTTTAGTTACTTTTTTTGAAGGAGGATTTTCTATTTTAACAGATGAAATTAATCTATTATTGGAGACACTAATATTGTCTATTACAACTGGTTTAACAATATTCATGCAATTATCTGAATCAACTATGAACCCTTTTAGATCATCGTAATACAAGTAACGATTAAAGCATGGTATTTCCTCTTGATTAATGTTATTGTAAATTTCAATGACCCCATGATTAAAAGGTATTTGCATCAAGTTACAAAAGTGTTTAAATAACTTTATTTCTAAAGAATCATAAGGAGACTTTCTATCATATTGGTTTTTAATTTCCTTCCAAATTGAATAACTAGTATCCGCATCGACAAAATTAGTTTTTAAAATTAGAGTCACCCGACTTGTATCTCCATAATCAGTATCTATTTCGTGTACTTTCAATAACTGATTAAAGCCATAGCTTTCCAACCATTTTTCATACCTAGGAATTTTACTTTGGAAAAAATTATCATCTTCAATCGTAAATTCTATATTTTGCAGAAAAGCACTTTTAGGAAAGAAAAATATTATTAAAAGTAGTAGTAGTTTATATATATTCATTGTGGGATAGTGTAGTTATAAAACAATAATTGTTTTTTTATCTGCAAATATACAAACTGTTGGCTAATAATCTTTTTGCTAAAAATTAAACTTTATCAATTGACTATTATTATACTTTTAAAAGTATGACTTTATCTAGTTTAAAAAACCATCCCAATCAAATCCATAAAATACCCTTCATAGCCTGCAATTACTCCTGTCACACAGACAAAAGAAAAAATAGTTAGCCATTTATTAAGCCTTGAAAGCTTCAAAACAAGAAATTGACATACCGTTTTTCTTGGAATGAAAAATTTGAGTTTGTACTGTAACTGACAATAAGTATAATATAAGTGGTTTCGTGCTATACTTTGTTCGTTCAGCTCGTACTATGTAACTGATGTCACTAACTCCTTTTGAAAGATAATGAGTAAGAAACTAGTCTCATTAAAACGCAGAAAGAGCTATGATTCGGAATACTCACATTAATACTTTAAAATATTTTAACAAAAAATTATAATTACTTTAATATTTATTTAACTTTGCCTAAAATATACTGCTGTCTAAATAAATAAGATAGCAATTATCAAATAAAAACATCTTAAAAAACCATTTTGTAAAAACACTCCCCTTTAGACTACAATTTGTCAAAAGATTGGGAATCTCTTACAAGAAATAGTTGTACTAACTTATTAATTGAAATTTCTATTTTGGCAAACAAGGTAAGTCTTCTTGGATTAATAAAAACTTCTTGGCATTCTACGAAAAGAAATAATCATAAATCCGCTAAAAGTGTAGCAGCATATTTGTTTGGTTCTTTACCAAGTACTTATCTGCTATATGACAATGCAGATAGTTGGATACGAAGTGCTTGTATAACTCTTGGAATTGAAATTCAAGAAGTACCAAAATTAGTTTCCATAATCTTAGTATTAGTATTAAGTCTAATTGGGCTATTTATAATTCAGTTGCTCTGGAACTTACTGTTGAATACCCGTGAAGCAATATTTACTATTCCAGTTAAAGATTTTTATGAAGAGGCGATAGGCGTAATGAATAATCAAGTTGGAATTTTCAACTCTTATAAGAGACAAAACAAAATCTTATCAGAAATAGAATTAGGACAAACTCTTATACCTCTATGTGAAGAGGTACAATCACTTTATTTCAAAAAAATAAATTCAATAGTAAATACTAAAGGCAAAAAAAAGAAAAAAATAAAAGTCGGGGTTTCAATAATGGTTGTAAAAAAGATATTAGAAAATAATTCAGAGTTTAAATACACGACAGAAGTTAGACCATTTGTGAGAGATAGAGAGACTGAAAATAAAAGACAAAAGAACAAACCCTATCATGCAATCAAACATACAATCACTACTAACACCTGTTATGAAAAGATTATAGAGAAATATAATTCAAATAAAAAGAATAAAAGTTTATCTTTTTTTTCTAATGATTTGCCAAAAATCAAACCCGATGAATATAAAAATTCAAGTTTTGATGCTACCAATTTTGATTCATTTAGCGAAGGGGATTGGTCTAATGAGCAATTCAGGAGAGATAATTGGCCTGTTGATTACAGAAGTGAAATAGTAGTTGCTATTTCTCCGTTACTATTTAATCAATCAAATTTACCAATTATTGGATTTATTTGTATTCATTCAAACGCAACAGGAACTAACTTATTTACGAAGGGAGACGTGAGAATTTTAGAAGGAATTAGTGAGGTGATATATGATTCTTTGCTCAATGCTATCAAGACTCAAACACCAACATAAAACAATAAGTATCAAAATACATATCTTTAAATTAAATTAAGAGTATTTATTTTATAAAAAAGAGAATGGAAAAAATTGAAATCACAAAAGAAAATGGAAAAAAAATCCCATTAACCGTAGAGCATTATGACGACCATGTATTGCTTAAAGGAAAAGATAATAAAAATATAAAACTTTATGTTATGGACGATGAAACATATCAAGAATACCAAAATGCTTTTGATAAAATATATAAAAGCAATGAAAATTTAGCAAGTAAATTGAAAAGGAAAATTGCTGCGCTACTTGAATGATTCAAAGAATAATAAACCTTATTACTCCCTCAAATCCCTCCTAGCCAAAGCCATAAAATACCCCTTCATCGTCTGCCCACTCTCCTCTATCCTATCTAAGATTTGAGAGTGAAACTCAACAGGTAAAGCGATAGTAAAGCGGATAGTCTCCGTTCTATTCCTTTTAGGCGGTCTACCCCGTTTCCGTTTTTTTTCTTCTGACATAATGCTCGTTTTAAAGTAATATTGATACTGCAAACTACTGTAAAAATCCCACAAAAAACAGAAAAAGTTCCTTACTTTTAGCAAGAAACTTTTTCTTTGAACCAAGACCTGTTGCAATAGAATCATTGCTGTTGAAGGTGAAAGAGAGCTATTGCTATACTATTGAAGGTATTGCAACAGAACACAAGCTATTGCAGTAGACACAATGGTACTGCAACAGGAATTAGGCTGTTGCAACACCCAATTTCTGATACAACTCTTTTTGTCGTTCCATCCAATCCCTTGTATATCGCTTGGGTTGCCCATTTTTAAAAGAGAAATGGAGGATAATAGACCAAGATATTATTGGTCAAATATCCCCTGAATCACGCAACCAGCAGATGCACATATAGCACTAGCAGATATTGTAGAACCTAATGTGGAGGAGAAATATTATGTGGATTAGCAAGTAAGGAAAGGCAAGCAAATCGTCTTATCAGATAAAGAAAAAACGCCTATTGTTTTGGAAGAAGTAAGACCTACTCCTATTGAATATGAACGCTTACAAGGATTTTTTGGAAAAACCCAAGAGTAGTTTCCTGCAAAGAACCCTATATTTATAAAAGAAAAAAGCCCAAAACCATTACAGTTAAAGACTTTTTTCTAGTAGCGCGAGGCAGGCTTGAACTGCCGACCTCAGGATTATGAATCCTGCGCTCTAACCAGCTGAGCTACCGCGCCACAGAATCCATTTTTACAAATGGAGTGCAAATATACGGTATTTAATTCCGTATTGACAAATTCGCAGCGAAAAAAATAACGCAAATGTTTATTTTTTTCGTCTTCCCTTACCTGTGAATAATTCCCCCACCTATCACGTCATCACCTTCGTAGAAGACTGCCGACTGACCGGGCGCGACGCCTTTGACATTCGCATGAAACTCTACGCGAATACCATCGCCCTCATTGCGAAGCGTACTGAGTGTACCTGGGCTATTATAACGAATTTGGGTTACAGCCTCGATACCATCGGGAATCGTTGGGTATTTCATCGCATTGAGTTGACCTACTTTAGTACTGTTGCGGAATAACTCACCGGCTTTGCCGAGTACCACTGTATTGGTATCGGGAATGATTTCTTTGACATACATCGGCTCGCCAAATGCCTTGCCAAGCCCCTTACGCTGTCCAATTGTATAAAATGGATAACCATGATGTTCGCCAATAATTTCGCCAGCTGTATTCAGGAATTGACCGCCTGCGACACGCTCCTCCAAGCCCGGCACCTGACGACGCAAAAAACCGCGATAATCATTATCCGGTACAAAACAAATTTCGTAGCTTTCGCCTTTTTTTGCCAAATCTGTATACCCTCTATCGTGTGCAATTTGTCGTACTTCCGGCTTCGTCAATTCAGCCAAAGGAAAGCGACTTCTCGCCATACATTCTTGGCTCAATCCCCATAAAACATAGGATTGGTCTTTGTTCAAATCCTTTGCTTTGGAGATAAAATACCTATCGTTCTGCTGCTTTATTTTCGCATAATGCCCCGTCGCAATAAACTCACAATCAAGCGCATCTGCACGTCTGAGCATCGCATCCCACTTGATATGCGTATTGCACAACACGCATGGATTGGGCGTACGTCCGGCGATATATTCATCCACAAAATTATCTATCACATAATTGCCAAACTCCTCGCGAATATCCACGATAAAATGATGAAAACCGCAATCTACTGCCACCTTTCGCGCATCATTGATAGAGTCGAGGCTACAACAGCCCGTCTCCTTTTTATTACCGCCCGAATTGGCATAATCCCACGTTTTCATCGTGATGCCGATGACCTCATAGCCTTGCTCGTGCATCAACAATGCCGTCACGGTACTATCAATACCGCCACTCATCGCCACCAATACCTTTCCTTTTTTACTCATTATATCAAGTCGATAGTCGATAGTCCACAGTCGATAGTAAGATAGCTTTACATTTATCTATCGACTATCAACTGCATTTACCACAAAATTACAAAAAACAAAGGTATAAAGTTCAAATGAGGAGAATAGAGTGCATCCCAAAATGTCACATTTTTATTTTTGTAAATGAAAAATAAAAGAAGAATCATACCGTTAAAATTAATGATAAAATACTGGTAATCAATACTGTAAGAGATGAAAAGATAATAAACGCTACATCTTCACGCCGTTATTTTTCCTTTATACTTCACCAAATTTTCCTTAAAAAGAAACCGTCAAAAAGTAAGGGAAGAAGAAGAAAATAATCTACCCCAAATGAAGAAGTTATTTATTTTCTTTCACTAAGGAACTAGACTTTGGACGTGAGTTGACATTTATTTTTTTAATAAAAAACTAACTGTCAATCAATAACATATAAAATAAT
>ENA-ORXT01006247-ORXT01006247.1-marine-metagenome-genome-assembly--contig:-NODE-6247-length-11166-cov-5.247002_pt1 | contig 11166 bp, 10 predicted proteins | sample MGYA00237868_ERZ511482 | MGnify/ENA metagenome assembly ERZ511482
GGGCGAGCGGGGTCATGACGGCTTCTTCGATCAGGCGTTGCAGGGGGCGGGCGCCGTAGCGGCGGTCGTAGCCGCGGTCGGCGAGCCAGGCGACGAGGGGTTCGTCCCAGGTGAGTTTGAGGTTTCGTTCGGCGAGGCCTTCGCGTTCGGCGATCAGGCGCAGTTCGAGCGTGGCAATTTTCCGAACGTCCTCGGGGCGCAGGCCGCTGAAGGTGACGACGGCGTCCATACGGTTTGAGCAGAAATTTGACCGTCCGGCGTTCGACTTTGGGATGCCAACTCCAGAATTTGAGCGTGCCGATGTCACCGGCCTGGGCGCAGTCGCCGAGGTGTTTGGCGAGACGGCGGCTGGTTGTGCCGAGTTCCTCGCCTTTCTCGACCCACTCCGACGAAAACAGCACTTCCAGGGTGTGATGATGGCCCCTTCGTTTTTTACGACGGCGGACCAATACGGGGATTATGAAATCCATGACACCTCGGATGTTTGGTGAGGGCGGTGCTCACGAGAACATGGCCTTGATTCGCGATTTCATGCGGTTCGTCAGTTCCAACGCGAGCAATGCGTGCTCGTTCAGCCACTTGCCGGTGCGCGTGGTGGTCGGATGGTGGATGATTTCGTTTACGCCGTATTTCCAAGTACGGCACTTGAGTTCTTGGAGGAACTTGTCTTTGCGTCCGATGCTTTTTGGTGGTTCGTAGTCCTCGATGGAGGAGATGTCGTGAACCAGATTGCGATGGGTTTCCTGGTGTTCGTTGGACTCGATAATGTGCACGCCGACTTCGTCGTTGAGGTAGGCGCCGACCATCTCGCCGGTGAAGCGGACGACGATGCCGGTTTGAATTATGGCGCGGTGATACTCGGCGTCGTTGGCGTACCAATTGACCTGCCATGCGTCGCCAGCGCACTTGGTGAAGTTGCCCTGCGCTTTGCCTTCCACCAGGGGGGCAAAGCTGCCGATTTCCCAGGCGATGTCCGGGATCTCCAGCTCTTCTTTTAGGGCCCGTTGATAACGGGTAAACAGCGTGCGAAAGCCGGGGCCGTAGATGGCGAGGGTCGCGCGGTTGGGCTTTTTGATGTCCATCAGGAACACCTCGAGTTGCCAGACGGCGAGTTGTTCTTGGATTCGGTCGTGGCGTTCAATCCAGGTCCCGCTCTCGCTCGGTTTCGCCGTTTTGGCGGCGTTTGTGGCGGCTTCGTCGTGACGCAGAATATGTGCGGTGACCAGCTCGGTTTCGAGCGACTCCATGTCGTGCACCATGGCGCGCAGGCGTTCCAGTCGTTCGAGATTTTTGTGCAGCCAGGCTTTGTTTTCGGAATTCATGTTCTTTTTACCCAAGAGAAATCGGTCGACCCGCGCGCGCAAACTGCTTACGTGGTTGCAGCGCCAAACATGCGTGATCGAACGCCGCGCATGCATCATTTTGATCGCCTGATCGTGTTGGCCCAATTCCCTCTCGTCGACGTCGAGGGCCTCGACCTCGATGTCCAGTGGCGCGTCTTCGAGTCCGAGCGTGATGCGCAGTTCGAACGCGCCGTCTGCCACCAGCGGCAAGTCGCTGAACTTGCTGGCGAGCGGCACAAGAAGGTCGCGTTCGATGGCGCGCTTGAGCGGACGGCCGCCGTAGCGCAGATCGAAGCCGCGGTCGGTGAGCCAGTCGATGAGCGGGTCGGGGGCGTTGAAGGTCGGCACGCGTTGCACGAAGCCGTCACGGCGGCGGGCGCGTTCGAACTCCTTGCGCGTGACCTCGCGGGCGATATCGCGCGGCAGCGGGTCGAAGGGAATGATCGCATCGATTCGGTTGACCATCTCGGGCCGGAGAAACTTCTGCACCGCATCGCGGAAGTGGGTGCGGGCGCGGTCGGCGATGTTCGCGTCCTCGGCGCCGGTTTCGAAGCCGAAGCCGCCCGACTTGAAACTACTCGCACCGAGGTTCGAGGTGAGCAGGATAACGGCGTTGCGGAAGTCGGCGGTGCGCCCGGCTTGATCGGTGAGGCGGGCTTCGCCGAGCATTTGCAGGAACAGATCGAACACCGTGTGGTGGGCTTTTTCGAACTCGTCGAACAGCAGCACCGAGAAGGGTTGCTGGCGCATTTTTGCGGTGAGCAATCCTTCGCCGCTGGCGCCTTGGATGCCGGTGGTGGAACCCATCCCGCCGACGAGTCGGCGGGCGGCGGCGGTGGGGATCGCGAGGAGCGTTACTCACTCACCCTGCAGGTCCAGCAACCCTGACCGGCTCGACCGCTGCATGTCGGGTCGGCGTCGCCGCTCTCACGGCAAGCGCCGGTGGATCAAACCTGCCACACGTTTGACGGAAATTTGAACACCATCGAGCGACCTGGAGCCCTGGCCCGGGGCCAGAGGTTGAACTGCTATCGCGTCGAGGACGTGCTTGGCGCCGGCGGTTTCGGCATCACCTACCTGGCCACCGACCTCAATCTCGACTGCCTCGTCGCGATCAAGGAATACCTGCCGCTCGGCATCGCCGCTCGGGACGCGACGAACACCGTTCGCCCGGTCGGTCGTGACGCGGAGGACACCTTTCGCTGGGGCTACGATCGCTTCCTGGACGAGGCGAGAACGCTCGCGAGGATCGCGCACCCGAACATCGTCAGGGTCATGGCGATGTTCGAGAGCAACTCCACGGCGTACATGGTCATGGAGCACGTGCCCGGACGAAGCTTCAAGGCCGTCGCGACGGACCCGGCGTTCAGGAGCGAGCACTCGCTTCGCGGTTTGATCACGCCGGTCATCGATGGTCTGATGAGGGTTCACGAGGAGCACATCATTCACCGCGACATCAAGCCGGCCAACATTCTGGTTCGCGGGGACGGCTCCACGGTGCTGCTCGACTTCGGCTCGGCACGCTCGGCAGTGATGTCGGCCACCCGGCTGGTGAGCGAGGAACACGTGTCCCCCGAGCTGACGGCGCTCGTGTCCGAAGGCTACTCGCCGCTGGAGCAGTACGGCAGTCACGACGTCGGTGTCAGCTCGGGAGAGCAGGGAGCGTGGACCGACATCTACGCCCTGGGAGCCGTACTGCATTTTGCTGTCAGGGGAAGGCCGCCTCCGGCATCCCCCGTCAGAGCGAGAGGCGTTCTCGATCATCGCACCGATCCCTACGAGCCGCTCTCGACGAGCGCGGCGAGCGCCGGTTATTCCATGGGATTTCTGAGGGCCATCGATCAGGCGCTGGTGTTGCGCAGTTCGGATCGTCCACGCTCGCTCGCCGACTGGAGCAGGACGCTGCTCGATGACGACGAGCCGACGGTACTCAGACCTGCGATCCGGGGCCACGAAGAAGTACCGCCCCCGGCGCACGCACCGAATCGCTGGAGAGTACCGATGGCGATACTCGCTGCAACCGTTGCAGCGCTGGGCATCGGCTGGGCAGTGATGTTCCGGGAGAAGATCGGTGTGCCTTCCGCACCTCCCGACCCTCCGCCGGAACTGCCCCGTGCATCGACTCCCTATCCGGTCCCAGTCGCGGGCCCACACCACGCCCCGGCTCCCGATCCGCTGCCGGAGCTGCCGGAGCTGCCCCGTGCATCGACCCCCTATCCGGTACCAGGCGCGCCCTTGCGACCCGAGCTGACCGAACAGGACGTCCGTGACGCGGAAGTGCTCTTCGCGGCTGTCGTCCGGGCGCTCGAAACCGTGCAACGCGGCGAGTTCGAACGTATCGCCGCCATTCCGAAAGAACTTCACCCCTACATGGCCCACCTGCTGGATGCGAACGCCTCCATCGATGCGCGAGTCCAGGACGTCCTCGTTCGTGCAGGTAGCGGCTCCATCGGTGCTACGCTGGTCATCGAGCGCACGAAGGGCCTTGACGGTGACATCACCGTGCCTGGCAAGTCGAACAGGGAGATTTCCTTGCACGTCGACAAGGAGACCTCGGGATGGTCCAGGGTCCGTCTCTCGAACCGGTAGCCTGCGTTGGTCGCTTGCTACCGTCCGGGCGATCGGGAAGTGTCCGCCAAGCGGCACACGGCCATTGGAGACGCTACCTCTTCGAGAAGCAGGTCCGGCGGATCCGGTGGATGGTCACGACGGGTCGGTACCCTGTTTCAAGTTGCCGGTGCCCATGTACCGCGGTTGGAGCCGGGTGAGATCGCGATCTTCGCCGTCACGCGCCGGATGTGCCCAGCCGAATCGCGCATCGCGATCGCCACCATCGTTGTCCTCGTCGATCTGCAGTTCGATGCCGAACGGCCGATCGATGTCTATGCCTAACGACGCGAGCGGCACGGCGATCTCCCACGTGTGCTGGCCGGTCTCGCAAGTAATGCAGGTCCGGAAGCGCAGCCCGTCGGGCACACCTGCGGAGTAGGGCCCGGCCGCCATGCGCCGCATTTCGGAGTTCGAGCCGCCGGAGTCCGTCAGCGCGAGAAGAATGTGCCAATCGTCGACGCCATCGTAGGAGGCACCCTTGCTGTTGTTGCCGTCGATGAAAAGATTCAGCGTATCGTCAAGACGCAATTCGGTCGAGTCGCCGTAGAGCAGAACTTTTACATCATCTGTGCCCTCGGCAAATTCAGGTTTTCCCTCGACGAAGATGTAGAGCTCGACTCCGTCGTGCAATGCGAGCCAGCGGTACCAGGGTTCCATCACCCTCGGCCCGTCGCCTTGATCGATCATGAGCTGGTTGATCGACAGCCGCTCACCGTTCGCGTCGCGAAAATCCGCCTCTGACCAGATGCTGTCCTCGAACGTTCCGGACGGACCCTTGTCGTAGAAGCCATCGATCACCGGACCTGCTCCCGGATCGATTCGGGCGATATCGACGGCGACCGCGCGTGGCGGCGGTGCGTCCGAGAGGCAGCGATGGGCGGGGTCGGGTACGGATTCCCGGCGGTATGGATCGGAGCCCGCGCAACGTTCGATCAGGTTCGAGACCTCGTCGCCGTCATCGTCGTGGGCGTCGATCACGTATTCGGCGTTCGATATGGCCCGGGTGCCTGACGAGTTGATCGCGGGCAGCACCTGCTCGAAGGTGGCGAGCGTCAGTCGCCCCTCGACGTCCGGCTGTACGGACGGGTCCGACGTACCGTTCTCGCCGAAGTTTTCGGACCAGCGCAATGAAAGGTCGATCGACGTGCCGGGTTTGACGACCCAGCCGGCCGTCCTCCATACCTCTCCCGCGCCTCGCCCTGCTGGACCGAGCACCCGGGTCTCCCCGTTGAGCGTGATGCTCAGCCGCAATTCGGAGCGATCAACCGCACGCAGTAGCTTCGGCAGAGCGATCGTGGTCTCGTCGGCGCCGAGCGTCGCGGTGTTGTCCGCTTCGGGCTGCGGGGCGCAGCTGGCAAGCAGGAGGACCACCACGGCGACCGGAGCTGACCGGGAGGTACCACTCCCCCGTCGCGATGCCGGCCGAGGCCGTACGGGATCGATGGATGGAAAGGGAGTTCTCGTCATGACGCTTCCGTACGTGACGTCGAAGACCATGGGTCGGTTCGAATCCGATGGCAACGGCGAACCGTGATTCGCTTTACGACGACCCGCGGTTCGATCTGGGAGCCATGCCGCTTCTACCGGCCAGTGTACAGAACCCGGGCGCCCTGTCGAGAGCCGTGCCGGCGCGGCCGGGGGTTCCGCGATGGGTCGCGTCACCGCATTCACGTCTGACCAGTATTCGCCAGAGCGCAAGAGAATCGACTGAACTGCAGGGACGCGTAGTGTAGCGAGGGCAGAAGACGCGCGGCGGTTCCGGCAGACGGGGACACGCAGGTATCGCAAGATCGTCCGGTTGTCGCGGGTCGATGCGAACTGTCAGGATGACAGGCGACGCCAGCTCGAACCGCCGATGCGGTCGAGCGCCGGGCCGAGGCGCGTTCAGCGCACCTTGTTCGTCGCCGCTTGACGAAGTTCGTCAGAATGCCGGCGCTTATCCTGGCGCGCTGTCCCTTCAGTCAAGTTCGGGGGATCGGTAACAGGCTTTTAGTATGAGAGGCAGTCTTGCTGACCGAGTCGGACCGGTCTTCCTGCTAGCGTGGCCTTTCGATCGCTTTGGGCGCCGTGGTCAAGGGGGGGTAGGCGATGACGCACCTCTCCGTAGGGAAATTCGTGCTGGCACCGTTGGTCATCGGGATTCGCGGCGCCTGCAGCTCGGGCAGCGACGAGGAGACGATGGAGCTGCCGCTACCGGACGACGTCAGCGTGGGTGGCGACAACCCCGAATCGGACCCGGACCGGGACCAGGACCCGGACCCGGATACTGACAGGGCCGAAAGAGCGGACGTCGACCTGGTGACGGTGCCCGTCTTCACGACGACCACCTGCGACGCCGCGCCCGCTCCCGAAGCGACGACCACCCGTGCGATGGCCGCGGCCCCCGCCACGCTGATGTCGGGCACGCCCGGCCAGGGCCGACTGGACCCGGATTCGACCACCAGCACCGAACACCGCTGGTCTGTCGATCTGGAGGCGGGCATCTACCACCTCATCGTGGAGAATCGCCTGTCGTCCGGCCGGGTCGGTGCCCTGGCCCTGCGGGTCCAGAGCACGGACCCCTCGGGCGCCGTGCTGGAGACGTTGAGCACCGGCAACCAGCTCGACTACCGGATGCGGGAACTCGATACCCTGACCCTGGATTCGGCTCGGGCCCTGCGCCTGAAGATGATGCCCAGTTCCCCTCGAACAGGGCTACACGACGGGGATCTTCCCCAACGGCATACCGGTACCGTCTCCGCACTTCGACGACTGTCCCTCGATCGCTCCGCCGACACCCGGCACGACCGAAGCGTTCGCGCTCGAGGTCTCCGAGACCGTGAAGGATTCGGCAGCCAGCGAAGTCTGGTTCCGGTCCGAACGGGACGTGGCCGACTACACGTTGGCCGTCGACACCCTCGTCGCGAGCGGCGCACTCACCAACATCATCTTCTCGGTGACGCCCTGCGAGCAGTTCGGGCAGGCCGACCGGAAAGAGACCGTATCCACCACCAATGTGCTCGACACCACGTCCGCCTCTGCCGGTGACATCCTGTTCTCGGATCCCGTACCACGCTGGATACGGTTCAGAAACGGGCATCGGGCGCCCCTGGACGTGACGTCGACACTGACCCGAGGCTAGTGGTCCATCCGGCTGATAGTGTGGTGCTCAGCGAGCCGGACAGCCGTGGTGGCAAGGCGGGTTCGCGAAGGTGTACCGGGGTACTCCGAGCGGAACCAACGCAGTCCACCGCGGCTGTCCGGCTCGCCCTTCGGGAGCCTGCGTGCGTCTGCCCGCCTGCGTTGCCCCTCCTCGACGCACCCCGGTGCGCCTTCGTCGTGGCGCCTGGTCGGGAAGACGCACGCAGGCTCTGAGCACCACACTATCAGCCGGATGGACCACTAGACCGGCACGGCACCGTTGCCGGACGAGACTCGCTTTTCGAGAAACACCCGGTCGAAGCCGTGCTCGGTGCGTCGACCGGTCTCGACGTAGCCGAGCCGGGCGTACAGGGCGAGGTTCTCGTGCATGGCGACATGGGTGTAGAGCGTGACCCGGTCCAGCCCCAGCCAGCGCGCCTCCTCCTCCACCGCCCCGATCAGCGCACGCCCCAGACCCCGACCCGCCAGCTCGGGCAGGACCGCGACGCTCTCCAGGTGCAGCTCCGCCGCCCGCCGTTCGACCATCGCGTAGCCGGCCACCCGGCCGTCCTGCTCGATCACCCGCACGCGCTCCTGCGCGATCACGGCGGCCGCATCGGTGCGCATCGGGGCCGGTTCGCGCCCCATGCGCGGGATGTAGCGGGCGTAGGCGAGCCGGGCGCAATGTTCGATCATCGCGACGTCGGCCGGCTGCGCCAGGCGGGGGCGCGAACGGGTCGGCACGCGTTCGAACCGCACCCACCCGGCATACGGTGCCCGGTCCACGGCGGCGAGCCGCGAGTCCAGGTCTCCCTCGTGCAGTTCGAGCCGGTGCCCGTCCGGGTCCAGGAAGTAGAAGGACGCCCCTTCGCTGACATCGCGCTTCCAGCAGCGGGCTGCACGTCCTGCCAGGCATCGAACTCGGACGGTCGAATCCTGAACCGGGCGAATCGGTGTAGCGTCTGACCGATCGCTCGTAGGACCACAGGAACAGCTCCTTGAGCAAGGCATGATCCTCGAGCTCGTACACGGCGAGCGCGGCCTTGGCGTAAGAGCGCGCGGGGAACGTCGACGAAGGATATCGGCACCAGGTCGGCGCGAATCAGCGGGATGTCGGCGGCCAGCCGGGACACGCGCTTGTTCACGTCCACGAACGGTTGCAGGTACGGCAGCGGCGCCAGCGGCGCCAACGCCTGTTCGAACGGGTCATCTATCGGCATCTATCGGCACCCTGGCCTGCTTTCCCACCGTCGGTGTGCACTGCACCATCCCCTGCGGCACCGGGCCGCCGGTCACCGTCCCGTCATGCTGGACATCGACACTGCGACGACGCCACCGTCGACACGCCGCTCGCACCATGATGATGCCTTCCTCCCTGCTGCCCGCCATCGACCGATCCCGATACCGACGCATCGCGTTGCTCGCCACCACCCTGGCCCTGGCCGGTCAGGCGAACGCCCGGGGTGCGCTGGAGTTCAGCTGGGGCTTCGTCGACAGTGCCGACGTGGTGTGCGGCGAGCAGGACGAGGGGGAAGGCTGTGCGGAAATCTCGGCGGTGGACGAGGCCAGCGGTACCGTGTTCACCACCAATGCCGAGGACAACGTGCTACGCGTGCTGCGCCTGGACCGGCACGGCCGGCTGAGCGAGCGCGCCCCGATCGACCTGTCGCCCTACGGGGCCGCCCCGAACAGCGTGGCGGTCTCGCACGGACGCGTCGCGGTGGCGATGCAGGCCGAAACCGCCACCGACCCGGGCACCGTGGTGGTGCTCGACCTGCACGGAGTGCCGCTGGCAACCTACGCCGCCGGCGCCCTGCCCGACATGGTCACGTTCAGCCCGGACGGGCGCTGGTTGCTGGCCGCCAACGAGGGCGAGCCGAACGATGACTACACGGTCGATCCCCCGGGCTCGATCAGCATCATCGACACGCACGATGGCACGGTGCGCACCGCAGGCTTCGAGGCGTTCGAGAACCGGCGCCTGCGGGACGTGCGCATCTTCGGACCCGGTGCCGGCGTGGCCGCCGATCTGGAGCCCGAGTACATCACCGTCTCGTCCGACTCGCGCACCGCCTGGGTGACGCTGCAGGAGAACAACGCGATCGCCATCGTCGATGTGCACGCAGCCGAGGTGCGGCGTGTGGTCGGGCTCGGCACCAAGGATCACTCGCGCTTCGTCAACCGCCTGGACGCCAGCGACCGCGACGGCGGCACGAACCGGTGTCGCTTCGTGCTCACGGACCGCGACGAATGCATCAAGCTGCGCCGCTGGCCGATCGTGGGCATGTACCAGCCGGACGCCATCGACAGCTTCCGCGCGCGCGGGCGCGAGTGGCTGGTGATCGCCAACGAGGGCGATGCGCGCGACTACGACGGCTTCAGCGAGGAGGCCCGGGTGGGCGACGAGGAGGTCGTGCTCGACCCGTTCGTCTACCCGGACGCGGCACGGCTCAAGGACGGTGCGCGGCTCGGCCGGTTGAAGCTGACCACCGCCACCGGAGACATCGACGGCGATGGCGACATCGATCTGATCCACGCCTACGGGGCCCGCTCCTTCTCGGTGCTCGATGCGCGGGCGCGCCAGGTGTACGACAGCGGCGACGCGTTCGAGCGCGACCTTCGGCGCCTGCAGCGTCGTGGCCAGGGCGTGTGGCAGGACGGTCGCAGCGACGACAAGGGACCGGAGCCGGAATCGATCGTGGTCGGGGAACTGGCCGGCACGCCGATCGCCTTCATCGGACTGGAGCGGGTCTCGGGCGTGTTCGTCTACGAGTTGTCGAACCCGCGCCGCCCGACACCGATCGGCTACATCGACACCGCGGCACTGGGCGATGTCTCGCCCGAGGGGCTGGTGTTCCTGCCCCGCTCGCGCGACAGCGGCCTGCTGCTGGTGAGCAGCGAGCTCAGCAACACCGTGTCCAGCTACCAGGTGATGGCCTGGCCGCGCCGGCAGGTTCAGAAGTGGTACCGGTAGCTCACCCCCAGCCGCGTGGTCCGCTGCAGGTCCTCGCTGAGCCGATCGGCGATCCGCTCGCGCAACGGGTGCGCCCCCCGATGTAGTCCGCCAGCAACGCCAGCGTGTCCAGGTTGCGCTGCTGGAACGCCATGAAGTGCATGTCGCGAATCACCAGCACCGCGTGCAGCCGGTCGCGCGAGTCCACGATCGGCACCACGGCGAGCAGACCGCCCTCGTGCCGGGCACCAGTGTGCCGATCGCGAGCGTGGCGGTGCACGGACCGCCGATCACCGTCAGCACGGCGGCCGCCAGCGCCGCACAGGCGGCACCCTGGGCCACACCGTAGCGTGCCGCCAGCACCACCGGCCCGAGTGCCGCCCAGGGGAAGCCGGCGACCAGGCCCCCCGCTCCCTCGCCGACCAGCACGTGCACCAGCAGTGGCGTGGCGCGAACGGGCCCTTGCGGCCCGACTGGTCTTCCGATCGGCAGCGGCGGCATGCGGGGCTTCTTCAGCCGGTGCGGATCGTGGCGCGGATGTGCAAGGCTGACCGACCCGCACCGACGACCGGCCGGCGAGCGCGCCCGCGCGTCAGTCGAGCAGCAGCGATCGCCCGCTCATGCTCGGCGGTTGCGGCAGGCCCATCAGCTGCAGCAGCGTCGGCGCGATCGAGGGCAGCGCGTGACCGGTACCGAGCGTGTGCGGGCGCACGTCGTGCACCGAGCAGGCCACCGGGAACACCGTGTGCTGGGTATGCGGTTCGCCGGTGATCGGGTCCAGCAGCATGTCCGCGTTGCCGTGGTCGGCGCACAGCACGATCGCGTAACCGTTGGCAGTCGCCGCATCCCACAGCTCGCCCACCATCTCGTCCACGGTCCGCACCGCGGCGATGACCGCCTCGCGCACCCCGGTGTGGCCCACCATGTCGCCGTTGGCGAGATTCACCACCACCAGCGCGAAATCGTCCTCGCGCAGCGCCCGCAGCACGCCGTCGGTGACCGCCCGCGCGCTCATCTGCGGTGCGAGGTCGTAGGTCGTCACCTTGGGGGAATCGACCAGCAGCCGCTCCTCGCCCGCCAGCGGCTCGTCCAGCCCGCCGTTGAAGAAGAAGGTGACGTGCGGGTACTTCTCGGTCTCCG
>ENA-ORXT01006248-ORXT01006248.1-marine-metagenome-genome-assembly--contig:-NODE-6248-length-11166-cov-3.118315_pt1 | contig 11166 bp, 4 predicted proteins | sample MGYA00237868_ERZ511482 | MGnify/ENA metagenome assembly ERZ511482
GTGGCTGCGGACGCCTTGCAAGAACTTACCAGTTTCCAGCTCCACTAGTGTGTATGGCGAGCAGCACAGAAAGGGGTCCCTTTCAGTGCTGTAAGATATTCCAGTTTTTAATGAATATAGCAGGGGCAGGGCAGCGTCCAAAAATACATCTGTGGGACCCTTCGAGGCAAGACTGGGATCAACATGCGATTCGCCGAATTGCAGCTGAACCTTGCGCTGTAGCATCACCTTAACAAGTGTTCCAGAAAACAACTATCGACGCTTTGGGAGTACTAACTGTTGAAAGTTCACATTGAAGTCGGTAGTGGAATCAGAGGCGCTTTAAGTCGCGCTCCTGTTTCGTCTATTGGCCGACTGACCGTTGGACCTGAACGCCTACTCAACTGGCTCGAATCCCAATTGGGCCTGAATCTCCCTACTGTTCCGTTCACTGTGCGGATGGTTCAGTACATGACTTGTTTGCAGGCGCTAGATGGTCCAGAGCGTTTCTATCACGAGTCACTGAAGCAAGATGAATTTGGCGTGGCACGCACATTATTGCACTGGCGCGATACTTGGTACGAAGCGGATTGGGGCGGACGTGAGTTCCCAGCTAATACATCTAGCCGCCTTCGTGATATGGCGGCGGTAGAACGGCTGGCGCAAGAAAACGTCCCGCTTGGAGTTGGTCAAAGAGTGCAGAGAGTGCGAGCAGCGTTGACCAATGCGACTCTGAACGTGTCCGTGACGCTATTGGATGCTGCCGAGACCTATCCTGCTATTTGGCAATCCTTGTTCAAGCAACTGGGTGCGACGTCGGCCATCTGGCAACCAGTGCCAAAATGCCAAGGCCAGTCAGACCTGGCGGCGCTACAGCGTGCTCTGATCTCACCGCGCGAGGCGGATCAAAAAATCAAACTCGAAGGCGACGGATCGGTACTGGTGCTTCGCGACGGCTCACCACAGTTATCAGCGGCCTGGGTGGCTCGATTTGCACACCAGCAACTTCAGGACACGGGCTCGGTTGCCATTTTGGCAATGGACCATGGTGCGACATTGGATGATGCATTGACAGAGGCGGGGTTTCCGCGCCTGGGATTCGGCGACTCGTCTGTCTGGAGACCCGTATTTCAGGTATTGCCACTGACGCTCGAGTTATTATGGAAACCATTGAACCCTGCGATTCTGCTGCAGTTTCTGTCGCATCCCATGGGACCCATTCCTTCGCGAATTCGCCGAAGACTGGCCGAGGTCGTGTCGAGCGAGCCTGGAATTGGCGGAGATACCTGGTGCGCAAGCATTGAGTTGGCGCTCGATGAGGCTGTTGCCGATGAGACATCGGCCAGTCTTGTAAAAGACAAGCGCGAAAAAATGGCGGCGAACGTCGATTTTTGGCTCAACGGTGAGCGCTTTGATCCGCAGACCGGAATTCCGTTAGCCTTATTGAAGGCGAGGGTTCACCGAGTCAGCGAATGGCTGAGTTCCGCCTATGAAGTACAGGAAGACGAAGCACTAGCCAGTCTGTACTCGGCCGCCCTCGGGCAGTCCGACGAGTTGTACCGAACGTTGGATCGCTTGCAACAAAATGGTACGCAGCTCATGGCACGCGAAAGCGTTCGACGCCTCGTAGAGGCCGTGCGAGGAACTGGAGTGATCCGGCCCGGAAAACCTTGGCAATGCGAGCCCGGCATTACACAATTGTTGGCGACGGAATCGCCAGCTGGCTCAATAGATCCGGTATCGACTGTAGTCTGGTGGGGTTGCGACAAGGAACGTTTGCCAAGTCTTTATCCGTGGTCTCGTTTTGAACAAAAGGCGTTGGAAGATCACGGCGTAAAACTGCTATCACTGGATAGCCAATTGGAGTGGCAGGCCGGAACCTGGCTGCGGCCCATATTATCGGCGACGGAGCGCTTGGTGTTGGTCCTCCACGACAACGCCGAGAGCCACCACCCGGTGTTCGATCAGATCGTCGCCCTTGCCGATGGATGGGCTGAGGCGCGCATCGATAAAGTCATACGAGAGCCGGGAATTTTGCGCGTGACGCATCGTATGCCCGAAACGCAGGTGATCCCGCCGCAGACAATACCGGCAAAGACACGTTGGTGGCAGCTCCCGGACGGTGTCACGCTAGCGGCGCGCGACATAGAATCCTTTTCGAGTCTCGAGAAGTTTCTTTTTGGGCCGTATCAATGGATGTTGAATTACCAGGCACGATTGCGGCCCGGTGCGTTGGTGGGGCTCAGTGACGGCCCATTGCTGAAGGGTTCACTCGCCCACGATTTATTTGAGCGGTTTTTTGGAGAGCACAAGGACATTTCAGCGATCAATACAGCAGAAGTCGTCGAGTGGGTAAAGCGTACTCTTGAAGGCCTAATCGAACAGCGAGGCGCGGTTATGTTGATGCCGGGTCGGCAAGCGGAGAAGGAAGATTTCGTCGCAACGCTTATACGTGCGCTCACCGCATTGGTTGGGCATTTGCAAACAGCCAACGTCGTCCGTGTCGCCATGGAAGAGAATTATCAAGGCCACTTCAAAGGCGGGCCCCTGCAGGGCACGGTGGACATGCACGTCGTCAATGCCAACGGTGAGAGCGCCGTTGTCGATATCAAATGGGGTGGATTCGACTACCGGAGAAAAACGCTAACGGACAGCAGCTATCTACAGTTGGCTATTTACGCGAAACTGTGTCACCAACGGGAGAAACAATGGCCAACGTTGGGTTACTTCATAATTCGCGATGCGCGAATGCTGGTGTTGGACAGGCAGTACTTTCCAGACGCAGTCATAGAGCGACCTGGCAATGGCGAAAGCTTACTTGAGTACTGGCAACGAGTCGAAATGACTTGGCAATGGCGCCGTGCGCAACTCGATCAAGGTTTGATTGAAGTAACGATTACTGATACCAAACCGGATGAAGCATCGAGCCCGGGCGATATTGGTCTCGCCATGCCGGACACGTTTGATCGGTACGACGATTACACGGTGCTGACGGGCTGGAGCACTGAGTCGTGAGCGGGCATATCCGATTTATCAGCGCTGGTGCTGGCAGTGGCAAGACCTACCGGATTACAGAAGAGTTGCAGGCGATGCTCGCTAACGGCAGCGCGCGGCCTAGCGGGGTCATTGCGACGACGTTTACCCGGCGTGCCGCAACGGAATTACGTGAGCGCGTGCGCCAGAAACTGATGACGAACGGTAACGCGCAGCAAGCAGCTCAGATGGGGCAGGCTCTGATTGGTACCGTGAATGGTGTGTGTGGAGAACTGCTCGAACGCTTCGCCTTTGAGGCCGGATTGTCGCCGGATCAAAAGGTGCTCGAGGAAGAGCAGGGGAAGCGCATGTTCGGTGCAGCGTTGGAAGGATTGCTGGCAAACGATATCGAGCGCATCCCAAAATTGAATGCTATGGCACAACGCCTCGGCCTGGTCGACGACCAATATCACCCGGACTGGCGCAAGGAGGTAATGGACGTGGCGAGTGCGGCGCGTGCAAATAATATGTCGCCGGTACAAGTTCGCTCATGGGCTGAGTCAAGCACCAATGATTTACTAAGCCAATTTGCGCCGGCGTATGCGTCGAGCCGGGACCTAAACAAGGAGTTACTGAGTGCGGTAACGCAGGCAATTGACGGAATCGATCTGACATTCGATACGACCAAGGGTACGGCGACCTACGTCAATGATCTACGAAAGATGCAGGCTGCTTTGTTGCAGAATCGACTGTCATGGTCCGAATGGGTATCCCTGAGTAAGAAAAAGCCAACCAAGAAAAGTGAGCCACAGGCGGAACCGGTACAAATCATTGCCGGGGATTTCGAAAAGCATCCGTTGCTGCACGCGGACATTCGCGAATTTTGTACCGAGATTTTTGAACTGGCGTCCGATAGCATTGAGGCATACCAAAGCCTGAAAGCACAGCAAGGCATGCTGGATTTTGTGGATCAGGAGCAGCGCCTTTACGAATTGCTGGACCATCCGCACGTCAAGAGCACCCTGGCCAATGAGCTTCAGGTTCTGTTTGTCGATGAGTTTCAGGATACAAGCCCTATTGAATTGGCGCTTTTCATGAAGTTGGCTGCGTTGGCTGAACAAGTAGTGTGGGTTGGCGATATCAAACAGGCAATTTACGGTTTTCGCGGTTCCGATCCGGAACTCATGCTGGCGGTGCTACGTGGTGTCGTCGAGGAAGGTGGAAAGACACATGTATTGAAGTACTCCTGGCGTTCTCGGCCGCCGTTGGTGAGTTACGTAAACCAAGTGTTCGTTCCGACGTTTGCCGAGTCGATACCACGTGAGCAAGTGATACTCGAGCCCAGGCGACCGGAAAAAAGCGAAGCTGCAGCCGTAGCATGCTGGCACCTGGCCGGCAGCAATATGGAGAAGCGAGCAAACGACCTGGCGTTCGGTATTCAAGAGCTGATCAATTCGGCGTATCCAGTAATAGATAAGGATTCCGCTACTACGCGCCCGGTTGACTATGGCGACATCTCCATTCTGTGCCGGACCAATGACCGGCTAATCGGAATTGCCGGTGCTTGTGCCAAAGCCGGGATCCCGGTCGCGTTCAAACGACCCGAACTATTGAAAACGCCGGAGGGCGCATTGGCGATGGCGTGCCTGAGACGCCTGGCCGATCCCCGCGACAGTCTCGCGAGTGCTGAGATCAGGGCGCTCGTGTGCAGCGAATCTCCCGAAGATTGGCTGCCCGAAAGACTTGCGTATCTTGCAGGCGAAGAAAAACCTTGGTTGTGGGGCGAGAGCGGCGATTCGGCTTTGCCAGTGTTGCAGCACCTCGCCGAAACCCGGAAAGAACTGCCGGGGCTCACGCCAAGTGAAGCGCTGGAGCTTGCTTTGCTGAAAGGCGGTGTTCGCGAAGCGGCCATCGCCTGGGGACCAACGGTTAACCACATGCGTCACAGGCTGCGCAATATTGACGTGATGATCGATTACGCTGCGAAGTATGAAGATCAATGCAACATGCTGAATGTGGCGGCATCCGTTTCCGGCCTCATTTTGTGGTTTTATGAGCTAGCAAGTAATGGCGAGGATTGGCAAGCGGAAGCTGCGGACGGCCGAGCCGTTACGTTAGTCACGCATCATCGCGCCAAAGGGTTGGAGTGGCCGGTTGTGATTGCCGTTGATTTGGATGCCAACGTCCGCCTGCGCCTTTGGGGCCTATCAGTGCTGCAGCGGAATAGCACTTTCGACATGAATGAACCATTGGCCGGCAGGCAACTGCGGTATTGGCCGTGGCCATTTGGCAAGCAGTCTGCCGGCATACCGTTGGCGGATCGAATTACCGAATCTACTGTTGGCGCTGCCGCGCGGGCAGCAGCGACTGAAGAGACGCGGCGTCTGCTTTACGTATCAATGACACGAGCCCAGGATTGTTTGATTATTCCAATGCCCGGCAAGAAGCCGACCGGGGAATGGCTGGAGACACTTAATGCGGATTGGTTGTTGCCAACTGGCGAGCAACTGGAGTTGCCGGATGGTACGAGAATACCGGCGGACTTCAGGGAAATTGCTGCTCCGGACGACTGGGTCCGAGAAGCGGTAACCTATGAAGCGCGTTGGGTGATGCCTGCAGTCAAAGCGGAGGCGCTGGTCAATCGTAATCTCAGCCCTTCGAGCGCGCAATCCGTTGAAGGATGTGTTATCGGCGACGTCGTCGAACTTGGGGAATCAATCACATTGGGTGGCGTCAAGGATGTGACGGCTCTCGGTCAGGCGATTCACAGTATTATTGCGGCAGAAATCAATTCGCCGGACGATGAATCGGGCAGTCGTGCAAGCAGAGTTCTACGCGAGTGGGGTTTTGAGGGCGCCGTCGACCCTGCCGCCACAGTGCAAGCGGCACAGCGGTTTATTTCATGGGTTGATTTGACGTTTAATCCCATCGCTTGGCATGTAGAACATCCGATAACGCACGTTCTTGATACCGGTCAGGTCGCGCAGGGCTTTATCGACCTGCTGATCGAGACCAAAGACGGCTGGGTTATTATTGACCACAAAGCGACGCCGAGACCCAGGAACGAGTGGCGGAAAATCGCACAAGGGTATTCAGGCCAACTGGCCATGTATAAAGCCGCGGTCGAGGCAGCGTCGGATTTACCTGTGACTGGATTGTGGATTCATATGCCGATCGGTGGAGGCGTCATTCCGATTCAGATTTGAGTAAAATTGCGTGTGGCCTTCTTGGGCGCGTTCCATGCTGCATGGCAAATTCATCAGGGGGCGAGAAAATACGAGATACCTGAATTGACTGGTTTGAGGAACGGAATCAAGGCAACGGATTGTCATCTGATCACCGAAATGGAATCCGCACAGCTGGTATCAGAATCATTCGACGTAAACTAACGAAAGCATGGAGCTTGGCGATGATCCAGACTGTCGAAAAATGCTTCGCACACCAGGCGGATCAATCTAAACAAAAACCTGTCGTCTTGCGACTGATGAGCAGCCATGTACGGTGATATATGGTGTTACGCTTCGTTGCTCGGATCATTGGTTGTAACTCTTCCATGACTTTTATGTCGCCCATCAATGGATTCGTTGGTAAATTGCTAAGCATGGCTCCCTAATTGAAGAAGCTATTCAAGACTTCCCTGCGCATATTATTCGAGTACGCCTTGGGGCTTGTAATTGCGGTCTTGCTAGTGTTTGCGATAGCGATGACGAACACGATTTCAAATGGCGCCCTTTTGCTGATCCTGCTTTTCGGACCGCCATTGTTCGTTGTAATCGTTGAACGAAAGCGACGAAAACGTCGGTCTTTGCAACCGTCGGTTGCCGCATCGACAGTAGTGAAGAATCAGGGACCACGCGCAGAAAGCCTCAGTCGAAGAATCAAGTCTTCGTCGAGCTTGGGCGTCTCGACGAAATCAAACTCTGGGTCAATTCAACGAATGACGAAGCTCCAGCATGGGGTGGAACGATCGATTTCAGCGAAAGAATCAGGGCGCTCAAAGTCCAACGAAACAACGATCATCGATTTTGACGAGGTTAATCGTAGTAGCTTCCGCCGCGAGCGACGCCATTCCGACGTCGATAATGAGAGCAATGGTGCTTGGCGCCCCAAAGGAAGCGATGTCTCAGTCAAAGGGCGATCAATTGGAGGCATGGTCTACGTCGGCCCCGCGCCGCTAGTAGGGCAGAATCGTCAGAAGTCGCGCGCCCATATCGATCCGTCCCTATCTGTTGCTTCCCGGGCTGCCAATCCAGAGAACCCCGGGATGCCGTACTGGCCATGCTATTCCGAAATATCACCAACGGCCAGGGCGGCCTACCTCGACTGGCTTTCCGGAGGAAGGCAGGATCCCAAATACGATCCGGGTTTCCTATTCCTCTACTTCTATGGTCTCGAACGGCGGTATTTCCTGGACGCACCCTCAAACGCTGAGAAGCGCCAAATCATCGACGAAGTCGCCCGACTCGAGCAAGTGTACGACGGAGTTCAATCGGTCCGACAGTACCTAGGGACGTTTTTGGACGTGACGAAAATGGAGTGTCAGGATAGAGGTGTACAAATTCCGCCTCTGGCGCCGGGATACGATTTGCCATTGTCCGCCAGGGCCTATCTGGGCCTCACTATGAAGTCAGGGAGACCTCTGTGCGCTGAATGGCTGCTTGGCTGGTGGTATTGCTGGCAGGATCGGCGGATGCGAACTCCGGCGTCTCGCTGCAAGATCGAGTTCGAAGCAATGTTCCGCCACTTTTTCACCAGTCGCTACCCCAACGGTATGGCAGTGAAGCCACCGAAGAAACGCCTGAATGCTAGGTATGCCGCAGCTTCCAATGAATTCGTGATTGACATCACAACGAACCATGACGGTAGCGACTTGCCGGATGTGTGCGCGTTGACCCGACCGCTCAAATTAGCGCAGGAGATTGCCGACGAGGCAATGGCCACGCTCGACAAATACAGCCGCTATATCGGTCGGTCACCAGACGGCGCCGGATCGCTGGAGGCGAGGGCACTGCTGCCCAAAGTTCTTTGGGGCAACACGCAATCCGACGAGATTGATGCGCTGGCCACGTGGGCAGAAATGATCGTTGCTAAAAACGGAACGCTCCCAGTGTTGGATCTGTTGCTTAAACTAGAGGGGGGAATTCCGGAAAAAGTCGGCAAGAAGCAACTGACCGGAGCCGCAGATGCGCTGGCCTCTCTCGGCTACGGCATGGCTCCCGACCCGCGCTATGGACTTCGCGCTCCGAAAATAGATGAGCCTGTTGTTCTATTTCGGTTACCCCATGGGCCGGCGGAACTGGATGTGGTTAGCGACACCTATCGTGCCGCCCTTCTTCAGATCGGCCTTGCTACTTTCATTGCTCAGTCGGACGGTCAGGTGGTCACGTCGGAAGAAGCGTCCTTGGCACAACACATCGTGGAAAGTGCCGACTTGTCGCCCACGGAGCTAACGCGACTCAAAGCAAATCTTGTCTGGCTCATGGCCGTGCCACCAGATCTCCAGCTGTTCCGCGCCAAGCTAAAAGCAGCGGACATTTCACAGTCAGACGCGATTCGCAGAACAGTTACCATGATGGCTATGGCAGATGATGTAATTCGGCCTGAAGAGGTAAGGGGGGTCGAATGGATCTACAAAACAATGGGGCTTGATGCTGGTCTCGTGTACAGCGACCTGCATGGTGGCGTACCGCTGGACGAACCAGTTGTTGTACGCCAAGCCCAGCCCGAGTCGGGCGGGGAGGAGATCAGACCGGAAGCACTGAGTGCAAAAATAGGCCTCAACACAGAAAGAATAGCCGCGATCCGACACGAAACGAATCGCGCTTCGTTGGTCTTGGGTGATATCTTTTCGGATGACGAACCCGAAGAGGAGTTGGACGAAATCTGTACGGACGTGTTCGATGGACTCGACTCCCAGCACACTCGTTTTCTCATTGAGTTACTGGCATGTAATACCTGGACAGAACAAGACTTCGAGGTGCTGGCCGCCCGCCACGACGTTTTTCCGTCCGGCGCGTTAGAGACGATAAACGAATGGTGCTGCGAACGATATGAAGACGTGCTGATCGACGAGTACGATGGGTACGAAATCAACACCGAGCTCGCTGAACAGATGAAGACAACCGCTTGAAGAGAAGATCATGGTAACGATCAAACGTCGCGAAAGAGACACCATTATTCAGGCGCTCCGGGCAGGCGTTGTTCCTCGCTTGGGCTTGCAGCATATCCAGGTCGGGCGAGCACGCGAAATCGAGGAACTCGTCAAGGACATGGAACGCATTGCCGAAGGCGGAGCCTCGATCCGCTTCGTCATTGGTGAGTATGGTTCAGGAAAGACCTTCTTTCTGAATCTTGTTCGTTTGATCGCACTCGAGAAAGGGCTTATCGTCATGTTTAGCGACCTTGCCCCTGATCGCCGGCTTTATGCGACCGGAGGGCAGGCTCGTAGCCTATATGCCGAGATGGCGCGCAACCTTTCGACACGTACCAAACCTGATGGTGGAGCCTTGGCAAGCGTGGTCGAGCGGTTCATCTCCGAGGCTTCGCGCGCGGCGCGCGACGAGGACCGTGAGACGGGCGAAGTAATCCGCGACCGCCTGTCGCATTTCGAGGAGATGACCGGCGGATTCGAGTTCGCCGAGGTTGTACGCCGGTATTGGGAAGGCCACGAAACCGGCGATGAGGATTTAAAGTCTTCCGCTCTGAGGTGGTTGCGTGCTGAATTTGCAACGCGCACTGATGCGCGGAAGGCGCTCGGCGTTCGTACGATCATTGATGATGCGAATGTCTATGACATGCTCAAACTCATGTCCGCATTTGTCCGAGCAGCCGGATACAAAGGGCTGCTCGTATCACTTGACGAAATGGTGAATCTCTACAAGTTGACTTCCGTACAGGCGAGGAACGCCAACTACGAGCAGATCCTGAGAATTCTTAACGATGTCTTGCAAGGTAGCGCAGCGCATATCGGATTCCTCATGGGTGGTACACCAGACTTCCTGATGCACACCCGCAGAGGTCTTTACAGCTACGAGGCACTTCAATCTCGATTGTCCGAGAACAGTTTCGTGCGCGACGGCATGATTGATCTATCGGGGCCAGTGATCCGCTTGGCGAATCTGACGCCAGAAGATCTCTACATCCTTCTCCAGAATGTTCGGACGGTGATGCAGCAGCCAGATACCAACCTTCCTGACGAGGCAATTGAGTCTTTCATGGCTCATTGTGCAAACCGCATTGGCGAGGCCTATTTTCGAACACCGCGCAGCACAGTAACCTCTTTTGTGCAGATGCTGTCCGTCCTGGAACAAAACTCAGACACCCATTGGTCCGACCTGATCGAGCGCGTCGAAATTGCGGAGGATGGCGGAGACGACTTGTCAGATATCGAGGTAGAAGGCGAGACCAGACAGAACACGGACGACGAGCTGTCGAGTTTCAAGCTCTAATGGTTGACGCCTTTGACCGACTTGCACGTCCGGTTCAGAAGTGGATCCGACAGCAGGGTTGGTCTACCTTGCATGAAATACAGGTCCGTTCGGTCCACGCCGTGTTGGACGACGAATGCGATTTGATCGTGATGGCCTCAACCGCTGGTGGTAAAACGGAAGCCGTCTTTCTGCCTCTGATTTCAAACTGCCTGGAAGGTGAGAGCGAGAGTGGCTTCAGTGTGTTGTCGATTTCGCCACTGAAAGCACTCATCAACGATCAATACCGCCGTATTGAGGATATCTGCCGCGATACGGAGATTGTCGTGACGCCTTGGCATGGCGATGTTTCGAACTCGAAGAAGACCAAGTCACTCAAGAATCCAGGCGGCATTCTAATAATTACACCAGAATCGATCGAAGCTATGTTTGTCCGTCGTGGACCGGAAATTCCAGTTCTTTTCAATCATCTCTCAGCTATTGTAATCGACGAGTTACATACCTTTCTCGATAGCGAACGCGGAGTGCAGTTGCTCTCGCTTTTGACCAGGCTGGAAATTGCAATCGGCAAACCTGTTCGCCGTATTGGCCTGTCTGCCACTCTGGGTGATCCTGCCCTCGCCGCAACGGCATTGCGCCCTGATAACCCCGATGACGTACGGATCGAAGAAGCTTCTGATAGAGGCTCCGAGCTTCGGCTTCAATTGAAGGGCTACACAACCGGAGTATCAGACGATGCAGGATCAGCAGATGCGGAGATCGCAAATCACCTATTCGAAAAACTTCG